>ERZ772910.692-NODE-692-length-18931-cov-2.904694_pt1 | contig 18931 bp, 13 predicted proteins | sample MGYA00511357_ERZ772910 | MGnify/ENA primary metagenome ERZ772910 (study PRJEB29015, sample SAMEA2738096) | human oral metagenome | biome: human oral; feature: human-associated habitat; material: saliva | place: China | collected 2193 ... | reverse complement strand
CCCACGGGCGAAATGCAAAAATCGGCAAAATCTACGTTTCGCCCACGGGCGAAATGCAAAAAACGGCAAAAACTGCGTTTCGCCCACGGACGAAATGCAAAAAACAGCAAAATCTACGTTTCGCCCACGGACGAAATGCAAAAAACAGCAAAATCTACGTTTCCGCCGCGGGAAATATCGTCACGGCAAACGACGGAAGGCATGTGAACCCCTACGGCTGCTGAAAACATTGCCGGTGTTAGAAAAATATATCCGGAATCGGCTTATTACTATTGCCTGTTTTTTCGTTTCTGCGTGTTATTAGCGGTCGGTATCAACTGTTCTTCTTATAGCTCAGCACCGCCCAAGTGCCCATGAATAGTCCGATGCCTGAAAGCGCCAGAATCTGATTCCATACATTCATGATGTTTCCACCGCGGATGAACACATTTCTTACTGCTTCGACGAAATAGCTCACCGGGTTGATATATGTTGTCATATATGCCCATGCCGGCATTGAGCGCGTAGGGGTGAACAGCCCCGACAGCAGCAACATCATGACAACAAAGAACCACATGACGAAGATAGCCTGCTGCATGGTGTCGGAATAGTTGGATATTATCAACCCGAACGAAGAGAAAAACAGTGCAAGAAGTATGGCAAGGACATATATAAGCCATATCGGTCCTGCAGAAGTAATGCCATAGATCAGCCATGCCAAGATAAGGCAGACGGTGATGACGAATATGGATATAAGCCAGTAAGGAATGAGTTTGGCAAGAATAAACATGAGTTTGCTCACGGGTGTCACATTAATCTGCTCGATAGTGCCAGCCTCTTTCTCGCCGACAATATTCAGTGCCGGAAGGTATCCCGTCATCAGCATCATCACAATGGCAAACAGAGCTGGAATCATGAACAGCTTGAAGTCGTATTTCTTGTTGTATAGGAATAATGATGTGACTTTCTTCTGCAAGGCTTCAACGTCAGGGTCTGCCTTTTCCGTTACTATCTGTGACAGATATATACTGCCTATCGCACCCTTTGTTCCGTTCACGGCGTTTGCCGCTATGAGCACTTGCCGGCGTATGCCAAGGTCCATATCCCTGCCGAATTTCTGCGGTATGACGAGAATGATGTCTGTCTTCGAGAGTTCGATATCTTCGAGAGCTTCGTTATAAGTGTCTCGTTGTCCGTTGAAGATGAAATACTTGCTTTCCGCAATACTGTTCACAATCTGCCGTGAAAGCGCCGAGCGGTCGTTATCGACCACCTCTACTTTGACATTCCTGACCTCCATATTCATAATCCACGGCGTTACACACATGATTACGACAGGGAAAAGCACGATGAGACGGGGCAAGAAGGCATTGCGTCGAATCTGCAGGAATTCCTTTTGTATGAGATATTTCAGTGTCATAGCTATGCAAGTCGTTTATTAAACTTCATAAGGGCGAATGTCGTGATTGCCGCAAACATCAGCAGCAGGATTGCAATATCGTCCATAACCTGCTCCACTCCTACGCCCATAATCATCAGCTTCCGCATACTGTCTATGTAGTATCGCGTCGGTATGACCGTCGAAATCCATTGCAGCAGAACGGGCATTGACTCTATTGGGAATATCATTCCCGAGAGCATGACGATAGGCATCAGCAATACCATTGCCGACATGAGCAAGGCTACAAGCTGCGTCTGTGCGATATTAGATATAAACAATCCTAATGCCAAAGCGAGCAATATATATATTACAGAGATGAACATTATCCAGAACAACGAGCCTGCAACAGGCACACCAAGCACCGTTGCCGCCATTGACAGTATGACGACAAGTATGACGAATGCCAGAACCAGATAAGGTATCGCCTTTGCCAGAATAATCATAAACGGCTGCACAGGCGAGACAAGGAGCACCTCCATGGTGCCTCTTTCCTTCTCACGGACGATTGATATCGACGTCATCATGGCACAGATGAGCATAAGCAGCATTCCCATTATGGCTGGCACGAAGTTATATGCCGACTTTATCTGTGGGTTATAAAGCATTTTTGTGTTCACAAACTCATTCTGCACATTCATCGCTACAGCCTGTGCATAACTTGTCCATTGCTGCGCCATGTTCGGATCAGCACCGTCGACGATAAACTGTACGGCACTATGCTTCGAGGCAAAATCCTGCCCGAACACTATTGCCACGTCGGCTCTCTGATTGCGAATCTCGCGTTCAGCCTCCTGCGGTGTGGCTACAGTGCGTGTAATGGTGAAATATTCCGATGCTGCCAAGCGGTCTGCTATCTGTTGTGTAAGATGATCACTGCTGCTTGTGACTATTACCGTACGCACGTTTCTCACATCGTTTGTGATAGCATAGCCAAAGAGAAGCATCAGCAGTATGGGCATACCGAAGAGTATAAGCATCGTACGCTTGTCGCGCAGGATATGCCGTGTTTCCTTTACTACGAATGATATGAACTGTTTCATAATTAATTTATTGTTGTCCGTTAAACCCAACTCGGTCGATAGACAATTTAATTCTCTGAACGTGTTGCCTGGCGAGCCAAATAAGTGAATACATGCTCCATGTCAGGTTGCTTGAATTCCTGCTTCAATGCGTCAGGAGTTCCTATGGCTTTGATTTTGCCGTCAACCATTATCGATATTCGATCGCAATACTCTGCCTCATCCATGTAATGTGTAGTGACGAAGACCGTTATTCCTCGAGAGGACGCATCATATATCAGCTCCCAGAACTGCCGGCGCGTGGCGGGGTCGACACCACCCGTAGGTTCATCAAGAAAGACCACGCCCGGCTCATGGAAGATGCTTACCGAAAAAGCCAGTTTCTGCTTCCAGCCCAACGGCAGACTTTTCACTAATGTATTCGCATGATCAGAAAAACGAAGCTGATTCAGCAGCTCATCCGTCTTGCGCTCTATATCATCGTCACGCATGCCGTATATACCTGCGAAGAGCCTGATGTTCTCTGCCACCGTAAGGTCTTCATACAGTGAGAACTTCTGACTCATATAACCTATATGTTGCTTTATCTTCTCATACTCCGTGCTGATATCATATCCCACCACACGCCCGGTGCCACCACTGGGCTGGCTCAATCCTGTCAGCATGTGCATGGCTGTAGTCTTGCCCGCACCGTTGGCACCAAGGAAACCGAATATCTCGCCTTTCTTCACTTTGAAACTTATATCCTCTACCGCATGGAACGCTCCGAACGCTTTCACGAGATGCTCTACCTCTATGACGTTGTCGGAATCGGGTTCGCTGTCAGCCTCTCCGGCGTCCGCACCTCCCACTCTTTCTATAGCCGGAGGATTGAAGACATCCCTAAACTCATTTAGTATTTCATCTGCTGTGCCAACTCCTTTCACCTCGCCTTCCGACAGAAAAGCGACCCGCTCACAAAGTCGGACTTCATCAATGTAAGGCGTTGAGGCTACGATAGTGATGTCACGCTCTTTGAGTTGAAGAAGCAGTTCCCACAATTCCTTACGGCTGACGGGGTCAACGCCTGTTGTCGGTTCATCGAGGAAAAGCACGCTCGGCTTATGAACCAAGGCACAGCAGAGAGCGAGTTTCTGTTTCATTCCGCCCGAAAGAGCGCCAGCCTTGCGATTCTTGAAACGTTCTATCTGCGAATAGATGGCTTTTATCGAGTCGTAGTTCTCCGCAACGGTTGTACCGAAGAGCGTAGCGAAAAAGTTGAGGTTCTCCTCGACGGTAAGGTCCTGATACAGCGAGAAGCGTCCCGGCATATATCCGACGCGCCGGCGTATCTCCGTCATCTGGTTCACCACATCAAAGCCGCCAATCGTGGCACTACCTGAATCGGGCAACAGCAAGGAGCAGAGTATACGATACATAGATGTCTTGCCTGCCCCATCGGGACCAATGATACCGAACACCTCGTCCCTGCCGACTGAAAGACTGACATCTCTCAACGCCTGCACACGATCATAGTGCTTGCTTATGTTGCGTATTTCTATCATTGCTTCGTTATAATGCCTCGTCACAACTTAACCTCACCATACATTCCAATCTTCACAAATCCGTCGTTGCGGAACCTCACCTTTACGGCATATACCAAGTCGGCGCGCTCGTCGGCAGTGAGTATGGTCTTAGGAGTAAACTCCGAACGGTTGGAAATCCATGTTATCACACCGTCATATTCACGTCTTTCGTTGCGCCCGAAATCAGCCTTCACTCTCACCTTCTGACCTATCTTGATGTCCTTCAGCTGTATTGAGGTGACATAAGCGCGAATATACATCTGTTCTGTGTTTGCCACCTTAATGAGCGGTCTTCCGACAGCAACGAACTCACCTTGTTCTGCATACTTCTCAAGGACGGTGCCCGTTATTGGCGATACAATGTCTGCATTCTTTATCTGGTCGGCGAGTTGTCGCTTCTGAGCCTCCACTCCCACGACTTGAGCTTTAACTGCCCGAACCTGATCTGCCATCGACGAGTTGTTGCTCCTGATCTGATCGCGCGTGGCATTCAATTGGCTACGGAGCACTTTTATCTGGTTGTTTATATCATCCAATTGCTTGCGTGGCACGGCACCATCATTCACCAGTGCCGTAAAGCGCTTCTGTTCACTAAGCGCATTTTCTATCTGCTGAGTGATTGACGCGAGCTGTTTCTGCATGTCAAGACGGCGACTGCTTGCCATTGCTGCCGTAGCATCAAGCTGCATACGTGCTGCATTGAGTTCATCCTGCTTCTGCAATAACTGATAGACATCGATATTGCCAACTTTCTCATTGGCTTTCATAGTCTGCCCTTCGACGACATTAAAGTTTTTCAGTTCGCCGGTTGCTTTAGCTGACACGGTCACTTCTGTAGCTTCGAAAGTACCTGTCGCGTCGAACGCTGTTTCTTTTTTCCCACAGGCAGCCAGTAATAAAATGACGTATGTGAGCATGATTATCTTTTTCATATATATAGGAATTATTCGTTGACAGAAAATTTAAGGTTATATATCTCTCTGAGCATGTCTATCTCATGAATTGCCTTCTGCACCTTGGCAGCATTCTCATTGTTTATCTCGCGTATGAGACCCGTTACATCGATTATTCCATGACCAAGTTTCGACTCGGCAGCCTTGCGCACATTACCTCGGAGAGTTATTATCTCGTCGTCACGCTTCATCATTTCTCGATAACGTATTATATCAGCATTCTGCTGCATCTGCTCCATATCATTATTGAAAAGGAATACCTCTCGGGCGTTGTCTGCCATATCGCGCTGCATCCGCAACTTGGTTTTGTCGGCAGAGCGCGTATATAGCGCACCGATATTCCATGAGAGCTTTATTCCTGCAATGCCGTTGAGACTCCATTCATGGCGCATCATATCATCAAACATATTCAGTCCCGGATAGCCATAATAACCTTGGGCAAACAGCCCGAGTTTAGGCATAAGCTGCGAATTTAACGCTTTCTCCTGCGCATCAGCCAACCGTTTCTGGGCATCGAACAGCCGAAGTTCCGGGCGATTTTGCACATAATTCACTTCCACAGCATTGGGTTTTACAGGACTGTTCATCTCTATTCCACAGAATATGCTTAGCATCTGCCGGAGAGTATTACGCTGCGACTTCATGCTTTTGTTCTGCTGCATGGCGTTAAGCCGTTCAGCCTTGACATTATCCAAATCACTTGTGGCAACAGTGCCCATTTTTACCATGCTCGTCAACTGCCGTTCGCTCGACATCAACAGTTCCTGCACATCGTCGTTGAGAGTTATCTGTTCGTCGAAAAGCAACAGAGCAAAATACATATCGTTCACACGCTTGCGCACATTATACATATTCACCTCGTTCTGTGCCGACAGGACATTTCCCTGCTCGCGAGCAATATATTTCTGACTGCTTATGGCTCCACCATCGAAAATGGTCTGCTGCAGATCCAGTCCTACACGATACTGGTCCTTCTTAAGTCCTTTCACGTCAAGTCCCATCTGCTCAAACATACCATACATTGACTCCGGCCACGCAGCAACATCACTATGATAAGTAGCTTGTGCCGATGCTGCTATCTGCGGCAGCCAGCCCTTACCGATGTTCTTCACCGTCATAGCAGTAGTCGTAGCTATAAGGTCGTATTGCCTTATAAGCGGATAATTCTGCTCGGCAGCGCGCTGGCATTCGTCTAATGTCTGCGCATTGACACCTATGGCAAACGCAAGCATGACAAATATAAGATTCTTCTTTTTCATACAATTCTTTTTGTTTCACATTACAAAGATAGTTCTTATCCCCACCAAATGAGCAATATAATAGACTGAAAATATTGCCCTTTTGTACGATTTTAGATATTTCTTGTAGGATTTTCAATCAGAATTACTAAATTTACAGATAAATCGTACAATAAGGAAACTTCACTATGGGCAATTACAAGAAAATAAATGCTTTCTCATTGACACCGGTTGACATAAAGCATATAGTCGGCGACTTGAATAACATATTCTTTAACGACAGCATTATAGTAGTTCCAAAAGCTTCGCCACGGTCGGAAAATTTCCTACGCGAAGGCGAGATTTATCACCTCGTAGAACCTCGCATTGTCACAGTACTACAAGGTAGTGGCGATATCTACATCAACCTCGAGGAGTATCATATCGAAAAAGGAACGGTAATAACAGCTGGTCCGGATATGATTCTTGAAGTTCGCCATATGTCGTCCGATGCGCTGGCATATGCAATTATCTTCCGCGAAGAAATCAGTATCGACAACGAAATAGTAGTGGATACAACAGGCGAAGAGTTGGACCGGATACTAAGAATGATATATTTAATATGGGACATTGTTCATCAGACTCCATTCCGCAGTGCCACAATAAACCATCTCTCAAAAGCAATCTTAAGCGAAATCGGATATATAAAAAAGAATAAAGAACAGACCGACAGCAACATTCACCTGGCAAGACAACAGGAGATGTTCACAAAGTTCAAACAATTAGTGAGCACACACTGCGACCATGAACGTAATATCCCATTCTATGCCGAGCAACTGATGATTACGCCTCATCATCTTTCCGCAATCATAAAGAAAGTGAGCGGACAGAGCGTTATGTACTGGATTAACCGTTCAACCATACAAAAAGCAAAAATGTTGCTCACAACAACAAATCTTATGGTATATGAAGTTGCCGACCGATTACATTTTCCTACAGATTCGGCATTTTCAAAGTTCTTCAAACGAGAAGTAGGCACTACACCACGACAATACCAGATAGAAAAGCACACTACCAACATATTGTAAAATCAAACATGAAAATACACGGTTGGAAAATAATACTACTGTAAAAACAGACGACAAGTCCAACATAAATACGAGAGTTCGGGATAAAAACGGTCTTGTAAAAATCACAGACATCTTATCCCTAACTTGACGTATGGTAAAGAAAATTCATCATCGTTATTTTTTACGAAATAGAAAACCACAGGCAACGGTTTGCCAAGTCCACATGACATAAAACCACCTCTTCGAGAACCGATAAGAGCAGAAAACAACTTCATTCCGTGCTTTTTCTCTCAAAAAGCGGTGGTTCTTTATGCTAAAAACGATGGTTTCATCGGCAAGAAACGGCGGTTTCATCTTCAAGAAACAACGGTTCTTGAAAATGATTCTTGTTTTTGCAAATATCAAAAACATCTATTACGCTGATTATCAGCACTTTTTATATAATGCCAAAAACAAGCGCTTTTCGCTGTCGAAGGATAACGCGTCGGCAAATACAGTCTGTTTTTGTAGTCAGGACAGCCTTTTTGTTGATTTTATTCACATCTATCGTAGGGGTGTGATTTATCCCAAAAACGGTCAATAGACCGCGGTGTCGTTTTATTATTAAAGAACAAGATCTTTCCTACTGCTAATCTGCTCAACAATCAAACGAAATCAGGCAAGGAATCTATTGACCGTTTTGGGTTTATCACGTTCCGCAATCTCAGAGAAACAAGTAGCTGGCACAATGGACTCAGCGCTGAGGCGGAACGTGATAAATCACGCCCCTACGCCTGTCGGATTGCCTGTTTCCAAGAGTAATGCGGAATGTGATGAAATCACACGCCTACGGTTCATGCCATTTCCTGGTAGGCACAAAGAAAGTCTTTAGACAAAAACATCCTGAACCGGCTTCTTTGTAACGTGTACAGAGACCTTGATGTAAGGAGTATCCTTCTGACCTCCTAAGCCTTTATACACATTGTAGCGTATTTCGTAGCCCTCCGGACCTTTCGCGACACTGGCATTGGTAATGTCTGTACCATGAGCGTCGCCAGATACCCAGGTTTCCTTCTCTGCAGCAGTGAACGACTGCCAAGACTCCTCTTTCACCCAGAGCCAGACCTCGTAAGTGTATTCCTTCTTGGTAGAGAAATCAAGGTTCTTCACATTCTCCACGGAAATGACGAGATTACGTTCGCTGATTTTCACATTAGCCATTTCCACCTTATTCTCCACAGGGATGACATGTTCTAAGTACTCGCCGTCTACACGGATAGCAAAATCGTCAGCCTCAAGGAACCATTCACGACTGATGACAGTAGGTATAGTCACTGTTATTACATCTGTAGGATCATTGGCATTAGGCGTTGACGGATTTGATGGCGTTGACGGATCTGCACCGGGATCTTCATTAGGGTCTTCATTAGGGTCTTCATCTGAAGTTTTGTTTTTCTTGAATCCGGGATTGCACTTGCCTTCTACCCATTCGTTTGGAGTACCCTTGTTCACGAAGTTCGTACCAATCTCTACCTTGTGCCATCCGTCTGCTGTCGTGCCAGGCATAGTCACTTCCTGTTTGCCTCCATTTTCAACGAAGAAGTGGTTGTAGTTGAAGTAGATATTGCCACCGATGTTGTTTGTAAGACTGTACTGTTCTTTGAGGTGGCAGTTGTCTGTGACAACCATTGCCTCGCCTTCGCCCAATACGTTGAACTTCAAATCACTCACGCTGCCGATAACGGTGTTTCCTAAGTTAGCCACACCGTCTTGCAACAGATTTACTGTTGAAGCGCTTATATCGGTGTCCTTTGCCTGAACGTAAGAAAGAGTTATCACGCTCTTGTTGTGCAGTGTCAGCTTATCTGCGAAAACGGCACAAGAGGCAAGCAGGTTACCCGAAGAGTCTATGTTAAGCGTATTGACGCTCATCTTACCCTCTGCATTGACAGAAGAACCATTGGTGATGTCAACCCTGCCTGCAACCTTTATTTCTCCTGTTACATGAATGCGTGCGTTGTTGTTAACATCAAGGTCGTTACAGGTGAGGTCGCCGTCTACATAGAGATCACCTACAACATTAAGCTTTCCTTTCACATTGAGGTTGCCCTTCATGTGAATAGCAGAGTTGTGGTTGATTGTGAAATCGTTTTTAGCAATATTCAGCTTGCCTTCGCTCACGATAACGCCAGTGAGTGTGACCATGTCAAATGTAAGCTCACCGCCGCTTACAACATAGATTACTCCCTCTTTGCCACTTACAACCCAGACATTATCCACAGTTGTCTTGCCTGTTATGAACACATCGGCAGCCAATGGGAATTTATATGTTTGTCCTTCGGTGTCAATATTTACAGCGTAGTTGCGACTGCTATTCCAACCGAAGTCAGTCACTTCACTTACTTTCTTTGCGTCAGCAGGCATTGCGGGAACAGTTTTACGCTCAAGCGCGTATGCTTTATTCTGCCCCATGTCTGCCTTAGGAGCAGCATATCTGACGCGCTGGGCTGTTGATCCTAATTTAATCGAAGTCTTGTTTGCCAGCTGAAGAACACCGGAGGTGGCAGTCGATCCTTTTTGTGTTAAATCATCAATAGCTTCATTTGAACATCCAGAAAGCAAAGAAACGCTTGCCATAGCAAACAAAGCAACTGAAACCAATAATTTTTTTGTCATTTCTTTTCTCATTAATTTTATGTATTTACGTGTAATATTATGTAGTACAACACCATAATCTATAAAGTACTGCAAAATTACAGTTTATTTATTGAATAACCAACAAAGCGACCGTTATATTTTCTCATTTAAACATTTTTCACTACGTATCATGCAATTATATAGAAAAAATGTTTAATTTTGCAGCGAAAATAGTTTGTATGCAAATAAGAATATCTAAACGGCGGCTGTTTGTCGCCATGCTAATTGTAATAGTTTTTTGGTGGATTTTTGGCAGATTTATATATCATGATCCTAATGCTATAGATGCTGCCGGCTATGTTATGCCAGGTGTGGTCTTTCGTGACATGAACATTTTAGACTCCTGGCAGTATGTTTATTACATCATACATGCCCATTTCGGCAGTTATCCATTGGTTATTCGTATTAGTTTTTACGTACTTATTGCCTGTATTGGAGTAGGACTACTCATAATGCTATACGCAATATATTTGATGGTGAAAAGTAGTCGGGAAAAGAGTATCTATGAGAAAATGAAAAAGGAGTGGCTCACCGCTTTGACAGAGCTGGTGCTTTTTCCGTCTGTGCTGGATTCAGCCTATGTTGCAGAACGCCTGAAGCTCAACGGCAAATCACTCAATATGAAAGAGAGCAATCTCTGGCTTCGGCTTCTTGTACATATTTATACAGAGGAGAAACTCAACTATACGATGAGTTTGCCTATTATGAATATCAATCAAATAGCTCGTGAACTCCACCTTACAGATTTTGTAATAAGGGTGTTCACCACAGGCAGTCCACAGTTGCAGTTAATTACGCTCGACAGTGTGTCGTTCATTCATTTAGACGTGCCTGTGAGTATGTTGGCACGCCTCGTTAACTCGGGCAACCCAGATGTGAGAAAGCGTGCCCGCATATATTACGCCAAGATGACCACCTTAGATCCTTATACTGTGTTTAGGGAAGGTTTCATCGACAAGTATTTTAAGAGGAAGGACGCAATGGAAATGCATGAGGTGATACGGCGTGCGAAGGAAGCTAACCGTCTTGTCCCTTCGTTTTCTCAGATGATGAAAGCGACAAAGGTGCCTCAAATAAATGCTATTTTGATAACGATGTTCGGTACTTGGTGTGCTGATGAAGAGTTAGTAATTCTGAAAGAGCACTTTTACAGCCAAGACAGTGTAGTCCGTCAAGCAGCTTACGAGGTAGTGGGCGATAGAAAATACATTGGAGCAGAGGAAATACTGATGTCAGTCTATAAGCGTGAGACCGAGGATTTACGTCGCGTCATACTGGATGTGGTAATGAAAGTTGCCAGCGGTAAGGCAGAAGACTTCCTCAAGACTGCATATGAGTTGGCTAAAAGTAAGCTAACCCTCTTGAAAGCCTTGCAGGCACTGTACCAATACAATGATGCCACACGCAAATATTACTTCCATTTGCGTGCGAACGCCACTGAAGAAGACATACAGCTCTACCATCATGTGGAAGCATTGTGCGAATGGCCGACTATAACGAAGTCTGACGCGGATATGTCGCCAGAGAAACATAGACAGATAGTAGAGCAATTCCTCAGTAATATTGAAAGTTGTAAGCCTATGAAGGTTAGTGAGATAAACAATAAAGAAGTTTCTCAGAAAGAGAATATATAGAAATGGGAAATATAGTTTTTTTCTTCTTTGAATATATGGTGATATTCTACACCGCATTTGTGGTGTTGTCATATCTCATAATGATATTTCTTTCCAGTAGAGAAGTGAAACGTCACGCGGTGAACAGCATTGACGAGCGAGAGAAGCGTTTGCTCAGCAAGAGTCCTTTCACGCCAGGTGTGAGCATTGTAGCGCCGGCGTATAATGAAGAAGTGAACATTGTTGACAATGTGAATTCTTTCTTGAAACAGGACTATCCGAAATTTGAGGTTATCATTGTCAACGACGGAAGTAAAGACCATACTCTGGAGAAACTGATAGAGAACTTCGACCTTGTGGAAGTGCCGTATGCCTATACGGAGATTATTTACACCAAACCGTTCAAGCGTCTCTTCAGGTCTATTAATCCCAAGTATGATAATCTCTACGTGGTTGACAAAGAGAATGGAGGAACAAAAGCTGACGCTGTGAATGCCGGACTTAACGTAGCTCACTATGAATGGTTCGTCAACACCGACGTTGACTGTATCTTGCCCTACGATGCTATCTTTCAGTGTGTAAAGATGGTGCTTCGCCACAATAATCTGTTGGCAGTGAGTGGAGCCATGACCATGAGCAACGGTTGTAAGGTGATGAGTGGCGAGTTAGCATCGCGCCGTGCGCCCATTTCGCCTATTCCTTTGTTTCAGACATTGGAATATATGCGTTCCTTCTTCTTGGGTAAGATGGCATGGTCGTCAATCAACGCCATGCCTAACGTCTCAGGAGGCTTCGGTTTCTTGAACAGAGACCTCATCATGAAAGCCGGAGGCTACGCAGGTGACTCTTTTGCAGAAGACATGGAAGTGCTGCTCACTACCGAACGCTATTGCTGCAACTTCAACATTCCTTTCCGTGTGGTGCAGATACCTGTCAATACATGCTGGACGGAAGGTCCTTCCACGTTGAAGATTCTTTATCGTCAGCGCTCACGCTGGGGACGTGGACTATTACAGACTCTGGTGAACAACCATGATATGATAGGTCGTATGCGTTTCCGCCGTACAGGGTTAATCGCTCTCACCTACATCACTATCTTTGAGTTCCTTGCCCCTATCATCGAAGCTTCCGGTGTACTTATCACCATATATTTCATCATTTCGGGCAGACTGAATATAAAGACAGCCATCATCACCTTCTTTGCCATCATGTCGTTCGGATTATTGGTGAATACAGTGGTAATGCTCCACGACTATCTATGTGGAAGCTCATTTGAGAAGCGAAGAGACTATATCCTGCTTTTAATTGCAGCTGTTCTGGAGCCGATAATATATCACCCTATAGTGGTCGTTTCGTCACTCTCGGGCTACTTTAAATATATTATGAACACGAAGTCCGTTTGGGGTACGATGATACGTAAGAAGTATGCTCAGGCAGAGTCTGATGCACAGACAGCTCCGACAACGTGATGTGCAACGCATATTGGAAAAGAAAATTAAGAGAACATTGAAAAAACAAACAGCGTAATATTGTCAGTAATGATACAACCACATAACTTCTTTCATATTCGCAATGTCGTAGTCAGACTTTGCGTGTTGATGTCTTTTCTGTCGCCTTCTCTATCTGCAGAGGCAATAGACAAGTATACACCCGTGTATTATGAGCAAACAGTAAGACAATATTACAAAGCCTCAGACTGGGAAACCGGAAAGAAGCTCCTTGACGAGGGAATAAAGCTATACCCGGAAGAGTCTAACCTCAATGAGCTCATGGGACAATATTTCCTCAACAAGCAAGACATGGGTAAAGCCCGTTTCTTCTTGGTGAGAGCTCTTCAGAATAACGTAGCCAACAACAGGGCACGCCGTATGCTGGTAAAAGTGGAGCGCGAGACGAAAAACTATTCGTCCGCCATCTGCTATATCAACGAACTTCTTGAAGGCAGTCCGTATGAGCGCGAACTCTGGGTTGACAAGATGGAACTCTATAAGAAGCAGGGCAACAAAGCAGAGGTAGAACGTATGTTGCAACGCCTGATACAGTTGTTCCCCGAGGATAAGGAGATACAACGTATCATATATGGAAATATGGAGGAGTTCTACCTGCATGCACGCAACCGTAACGATAGACATAAGGCTATAGAACAACTGAAGAGACTTATTGCTATATACCCTTCAAATAAAGACTATTATATCTGGATTATTAACTCGCTGCACACGGAAGGACGATATGAAGAGGCACTGAGCTATGCTGAGCAGGGTATAAATCAAACCACTAATAATACGGAACTGGCGAGAAAAAAGATTGGTCTCTTAGGAGAACTCCATCGCAACGTTCAGGCAAAGGATTTCCTCCGCGACTATCTAAAGAGACACCCTGGTTCGTCACTGCAGTCATTGATGTCAGACATAGAAAAGGAAATAGCCTACGATGCGCTTAACTACGACGCTTACATCCAGTTTGGGAAAGTCTATGAGAAGAGCAAAGACCCGGAAGCGTTGCAGTTTCTTCTTAACACCTCCATTAGTCGAGGATACTACGACGATGCGTTGCTATATATCAGAGAGATGCGCAAGCGTAACGGTCAGAACGACCCGACGCTGATGTATAAGGAATATACAGTACTCAAGCGTATGGGAGAAGAGCAGAAAGCCGTCAGCGTGCTGGAGCGCTTGTTTGCAGTGCAGCCTAAAAATGCCGATGTGCTCGACGAACTTAATGTTTTTCATCTCCGACAGGCATCACAGGCTATGTCGCTACACGACTATGACGAGGCTATTCCACATCTTGACTTTGTACTCAAGCACAACACCGGAGGAGAAGCATGGCTGTCGGCGGTAAAGAAAAAGTACAACTGCCTTATGGGTAAAAACAACTACGTGGAGGCATCTGTCATGCTGGATGCCATGCGTCGCACAGGTATGAGCGAAAGAGACTATTCTCTGATGTATGCTGATCTCCTGTCACATTCCGGACGATCGGAAGAGGCACTTCAGTTCATGGCTGCTTTAATCAGGCGTACATCCGAGACAATGCCTGAGCAAGCCAGCTATGTCAATCTGTATGAGGAAATAGCAGTGCCGCACATCAAGCAGCTCATTCTCAGCGGAGCTACTGCTAAGGCTTATGAAAAGTCAAAGGAATATCTTTCCTTCTGCCCTGATTCACATGAAGGATTTCTTTATGTGATGTCTACGGCTAAGACCCTTGGACTTGAAGAGGAATATAAGAACTATGCGGCGACAGCCTTTCAGAAATATCCCAACGACATAGATATACTCTCACGCTGGGCAGGAATGGAGAATGATGAAGGTCTGTATGTACATACGCTTACAGCCTTGCGTGAACGTCTGCTGGTCACTCCGGGCGACAGCACGCTCATCAGACTTCACTCTAACACCACCGACCTTATGGCAGAACGGCTGGTGAAGGAGAAGAAAGGGGCACAAGCCATTGCGGAACTTGATATTGCATTGAAATATGACGGTTCAAACAAGGCGCTACTCTATGCCAAAGGCTTGGCATACGAGTCAATACACCAATACGACTCTGCACATTATTATCTAAGATATTACGAGCCTTCCCTGATGGAGCTGAGCGACTTCAAACATCGCATGAATACTCTTAAGAACAAGAGCCTGCATAACGATATCTTCATGGAGTACATAAGATCTCGCTACGCTGACAACATTGCCATCCGTGGCATGGCTACTGTGGGCTACACTCATCGAATGAACAGCAATTCCTTCACGGCAACGGTCAACTATGCCGGTCGCGATGGAGGTGTTGACAAAGGCTCTGCCGACAACGAAGAAGGGGGTGGAGTGGGACTTCAGGGCTTGTTCTCATGGACGCATAACACACGAAGAAACTGGAGCTGGACGCTGGGCGGTGGCATAAGCAACAGATATTTCGCACGGTATCAGGCAAATGCTTCTATAGATATTGAGTTGCCCAAAGACTGGACCGTCGACTTACACGTAAGCTATCGTAATATCAGCACCAGCCAGCAGGAATACCGCTATGACAGTGAAAAAAAGAATTGGGTATTCGATCATTGGGACAGTCGTCGTCGCCATTTGTTTACAGGTGGTATAGGTGTAAACCATCAGTTCGAGATGTTCTCTGTCGGTGGTAAGGTAGATGCACTTTTGATGTCGCAAAAGTGGTATGGCTACGCCTCAGTCCAAGGACGTTACTATCCGCTGTCTGACCGTACTTCATACATTTCAGCCACAGCCGGTGCAGGTACCGCACCCGAGGCGAACATACTCAACTATGGTCTGCCGGGAGCATTCAGTAACATCAACTCTATGGTGGGACTTGGCGCCACATGGCTTTTCAATCCAAACCTTTGCTTTACCGTTGGCGGAACATGGCATACCTTCTATAATCAGAGCAATCTACGATTAGGTACTGAAAATGAATCTTCTGACAATATCACAATGAAATACAAAAATCTCTATAACCTACATGTCGCACTTAGATTTTCTTTTTAAAAAAGCCAGATTGAGCGAATTGAACTCGATAGCATTGGTAGCTTTTCTTTTCACCAGTTGTGGCATTCAGGCAAAACCGATAGACAACTATTACAACGTGATACCCCTCTCAGAAAACACCTCTGACAACCATTGGGCAGATTACTTATATTCTCACATGCAGAACCGAAGCGAATTGAAAGGTCTGGTAGTGAAAAACCTTAAAGAGTCGGAGCCGGGAGAGAAACGCGTGAGTGTTCACATTGACGCACAGATGAAAGAAGATTGCTCGATTCATTACGATCATGACGATACCTTTTTGTCGGCTTGCGATGATGAGCACATGCTCTGGCTGATATATCAATATATAGATATGTGTGGCAAGGAGGACAAGCGATTGGATGTGTCAGACCTCCCTCCCTCCATGTTTGAGTTAGGTGTAGATACAACACTGACAATGGCATTTGACTACCGTAGCATTTATTCAGCGAGCAACAGAGATGAAGACCTGTTTGGCATCCTTGGCGCCGGCAACATAGATTTCGATTGGGCAATCTGGGGACATAACTTCGGACGAATGCTGGAGAACGCTAATAGCGACGAAATATATGCTTTGGTAAACGACATGCGTATGAAGGGGCAGTATTGCTTCTCTTCCAAGGCTACGAAGGATGCCGTCACAGCATGGATAGACGACAATTACGGTCGTCATGGCAAGAAAGGGCAGACTGTACGATTTGCGATAATGCCGCAAGACAATAATGATGTATGCCTATGTCCCTCATGCCGGGCATTGGGCAACACGGCTAATTCTGCTACGGGTGCTGTGACTGCCTTGGTAAAGATGCTGGCAGAGAAATATCCCGATTACGAGTTTTTCACATCATGCTACCTCACCACCCGGAGTGTGCCGTCACGCAGAATGCCACCCAACACAGGCGTACTGCTCAGCGCCATAGACCTTCCTCTAAAGTATAACAGTATCAATACTCCTGCAGCTGATAAATTCCATGAATTGATAAAAAGCTGGAAGAATGTGACGAAGACCGTTTACGTATGGGACTACTCACGTAATTTCGATAATTACCTCAGTACATTCCCTGTAATCAGCATCATTCAGGAGCGTCTTCAGATGTACCGCTCGTTTGGAGTGAATGGTGTCATCTTCAACGACAGTGGGGAATCGCATACCTCATTCGGCGACCTTCAGACTTATATGAAGGCTTGTCTCATGATTTCTCCTGATATGAACATGGAGAAAGGTATTGAACGATTCCTGAAAAAGAACTACCCTGTTTCAGCAGATATCCTCTCACGCTATTACCTCACCTTGGAACAGCGCGTAAGAGAGTATAACAAACCCCTTCAGATGTATGGCAGCATTAACGATGCGGTGAATGCTTACATACGTCCCACAGAATTTAAGCAGTTTTTTCACGAGCTGGATTCTGTATCAAAGCATATCAAGGGTAAAGAGCGACATAAGCTCAACCGGCTACTGACCGGAATGACTTTCACCATGACGGAGATGGCAAGGGCACGCTATATTTATCTGACGAACGAGGAGAAGAATATGTATCTCGATATTCTCAATGGGCACCGTACATTCCCTGACATGAAGTTTTACAGAGAAGATGGCTTTACGCTTGATCAGTATATCTCCTATCTGAGAAACAACCCTACGGAAGTCTCTACAGAAGAGAATCTGCTGCACGGTAATTTCCCGAAGTGTGATGCCTTGGACGAAGATGCCGCGAAACGTCTTACAGACGGTTTGTTAGGTATTCCCATGGACTGGAATGTGGCTTGGAGCATCGCAAATGTGAATGGTATGTTATCGCTTAAATTCCCTGCCATTAACGAAGAAAACATAACGTTCACACTGGGAATCCTTAATATGTCACGCTGGAAGCTTGGTCTGCCCACAAGAATAGAACTCTGGCAGGGCGATAAAATGTGTGGCAGGGCAGAGTATAAAAACACAGGAGTTAAGGAATGCACACGTAACGAGATGAGCGTGTCTACTCTGAAAGCTAGAGCCGGCGTACCTATAGAAATGCGAATCTATACAAGCTCACGCAAACTGGCGATTGACGAAATAGTAGTAAAAAAGAAATAACCATACGTATGAAGAAGTTTACCGTATACAGACTTTCACTGTTTCTGCTGTTACTCTCGGTGATGACAGGATGCAACCGTAAGGTGGGACCCACACGTGTAATGGTGACAGACCCAGTGAGACACTATAACCCCATCAATTTGGGTGATGAGTTGGAAATCTACTATGATGTGATCAATATAGGCGAAAGCCCGTTAATCATAACTGATGTTCAGCCGTCATGTGGCTGCATTACAGTGAATCAGAATAAGCGCATAGTGATATATCCTGAAAAGAAATTGACCATGCACTTCACTTTCAAAGCTACAAAGAACATAGGATACGTTCACCATACCATACGCCTCTATTGCAATGTGGAGCCTCATGGAATGTTACCTCTTGAGTTCGACCTCAATGTTGTGCCTCCTTCAGGGGTTACGCCCGACTATGAGGAATATTTCAGCGAAGCCATACGCTATGCTCGTCTGAATGGATTCTCCATAAAGGAGGCTGTTGACGGCGACCTCACGGAGCGAGATTATGTTACCGACTCCCTTTCTATGGCTCAATGGATTAAGAAATATCAGTAAGATAGGCATGTTCAGGATAAGTTCTTTTCTCTAAAGACTTTCTTTGCGTCTACGGGGAAATGGTGCGAAGGGGCGTGATTTATCACGTTCCGCATTCATAAAACAATTACGAATGACAATGATTCCCTTTAAAAGGGACATCAGGCAGAGGCAACGTCCCACAGCACGACAATGCCCCCGACGGAGGCGGAGAAATGCAAGGCGGAGGCGGAGAAATGCAAGGCGGAGGCGG
>ERZ772910.688-NODE-688-length-18959-cov-3.950487_pt1 | contig 18959 bp, 23 predicted proteins | sample MGYA00511357_ERZ772910 | MGnify/ENA primary metagenome ERZ772910 (study PRJEB29015, sample SAMEA2738096) | human oral metagenome | biome: human oral; feature: human-associated habitat; material: saliva | place: China | collected 2193 ... | reverse complement strand
TCAAGGCACTGATCTGCCCCTCAAACTGCGAAGCAATATCCGCACGCTTAGTTGCATAAGAGGGTGACTCAGGATCAAGCTTAGCAATCAGCTCACTCTTGCGTGCCTCAAGCTGAGCAATATACCCATCCACGTACGCGTCAGCAGCGTCTTTACCGCCACCCTCAGCCTCCGACGTAGTCGCCAACTTAATGTACTGCGCGTAAGAGAAGCCCATGTCAACAAGAGCCTGCTTGACATCCTTCGACATGTTCTTGAAAGAATCAGAACCCTGAATAGCGTCAGAAATCAGCGCCTGCGTATGCTCACCGATCTTCAGCGTCGAATAGCCGAACGCCTCAGCCTGAGCCTGTGTCGTCTGAACAACCTGCCCAGACTTATCCACGTAGTAACCAAGTGCCTCACCATTCGAGGTGAGAGTCTGACCGTTCTGCTGGATCGTAGCGTTCAACTCAGCGAAAGAAGTCTGAGCGCCAGAGCCAACTTCCTTCGTATCCTCAGCCAAAGCCTTCAGAATCGCCGACGAGCCACCGACAGCAGCCTTCAGATTCTCAGCCTTCTCCGACGCGCCCGTAAAAGAGTCACCAAGGTACGTCGCAGCAACAGACGCCGCAGTAATCGCGCCCGTAATAACCAAACCCCAAGGCCCGCCAAACATAGCCATCAAGCCAGAACCCACAGCAGACAGCTTCGACAAAGCACCAACAGCCTGACCAGCACCAGCAGCCACCTGAGTGCCCGCCGTTACAGCCGATGCTGCAGCCTGAGCCTCCTTCGCAGCAGCAGCCCTACCCGCAGCCACAGCGACAGCCGAGTCCGACGCCGCAAGACGCTGATTCGCAGCAGCAGCAGCATTCGCCGTACCCGTATTCGCAGCCAAAGCACTGTCGTATGCGACAACACCACCCTGAGCCTGCTTCACAGCCTGCCACACCACACCCCACGACAAGGTCTGCTGACCCGTCGCCTGCATCACGCGAGATCCCATCTGCATGTACGACGCAGACATCGACACCAGCGCAGCCTTCGTCGCCACCATACCCACACGAGCAATACCCACAGCCGTCAAAGCACCAATGAACGCCTGAATAGGCGCAGGAAGCTTCGCAAACGCATTCACAGCCAAAGTCGCCACCGACACAACCGCCTTCATCGGCACCATGAAGCTAGAATTCATGGCCGCGCCAGCATTCTGCAAAGCGTTCTGGAACTGCTGCAACTTCGCCGACATGGTGTTGGTGATAATCGACATCGAATCATCGATGAATGACGTATTCTTCGACGCCTTCTCAGCCTCCTCCAACTGCTCCACATAGAGGCCAACACTGTTCGACATACGCGACAACAACTCCACGTCACGCACGTTCTTAAACCCAAGATCCTTAATAGCCTGAGCCTTCTGCACCTTGTCGCCAATACCCGCAAGGTTCTGCAAAATACCCTGGAACACCCGGTTCGGATCATCACGCCACAGCTTCTGGAACTCGCCATCCGTCACACCCACAGCGCGGGCGTACGTGTGCATAGCATCGCCGCCCTCAGCAGCCGCCGCATTAATCGAGTTGAAGATACGCTGCAACGAACCACGCGCCCACTCCTTCGGAATAGCGAGCGACGACAACGTAGACGACAGGGCGAGAATCTGGTTCTGGGTAAAGCCAGCACTCTTACCCTGCGCAGCAATACTCACCATCATGCTGGCAATCTCAGGCTCAGTAGCAACAGACTTCGCACCCAGGTCAGCAACCTGATTCGCAAGAATCTTGTACCCATCACCCGCGCCCTTGGAAGACTCCTGCAAGCCGCCAATCATCTGGCCGAAACGACCAAACGCCGTCGTCGCAGCCTCAACATCCATCTCCGTCACCGTCGAAAACTCAGCAACAGCAGTCGTGAAGTCCTTCAGGTCCTTCGTTGGAATGTTCATCTGCGCGCCGAGCGTGGCGATCTTCGCCAGATCAGTAAACGGTGTCACAACCTTCTGCGTAGACAAATCCGTGTACGCCTTACGAAGCTCAACCAAATCCTGTGTCGTACCCTGAGCCGTGCGCTTCACATCGGCAAACGCACGCTCCTGAGCAATACCAGCCTGCGCAGCAGCCGACACCAGCGTGCCAAGGCCAGCCGTAATAGCCCCGTAATAGACCGCCGTGTCGCGAGCGGCATAACGAACGTTCTCAATCGCCTGCTCGTTCGCACGGAGCTGTGCTTTCGCCGCAGAAGCATTAATACGCATCGACTGACGCTCACCCGCACCCTGCTCCTTGATAGTCGCACGCTGCGTACGGCCAGCCTCAGCCTCACGAGCAGCAGCAATACGCGCAGACGCAGCAACAGCAGCAGCCTCACGCCTCGCCTCAGCGCTTGCCGTCACACCAGCAAGCTTCAGCTCGGCCTGCTGCAACTGTGCCGCAGCCTGAATCTCAGCAAGACGAGCAGCCTCGGCGCCCTTCGTCTTCACGAGGTTCCGCTCGTCCCGGCCCTTCTGTCGCTGCAACGGGATAACGTTGTCCTCACGCTTCACGCTCGCCTGTGCACGAAGCTTCTCAGCCTGAGCTTCAGTCTTACGAGCCTGCGACTGGTTCAACGCCGCCTGCGCGCGCTTCGCCTTATCCTCAGCAGCAGCCATAGCATTAGTCGCCGATGCGACATCACGCATAGCAGCAGCAGTATCCTTCAGCTTTTGAATGTGATCATTCGTCAGCTTATTACTGGCCTGCATTTCACGAACAAAACGGCGATAAGCCGACACAGCCTTATCAACACCAGCAGCCAAGTCAACCTTCGTCATGCCATCCCCGGCACGCGACACAGCCGACAGGCCATCAGCAACAGACTTCAATGCTGTCGCCGTCTCACGCATGTTCTTGACCTTGGCACTATTAAGCTGCAGCGAATCAAGAACAGAACCACCACGACCAGACGGGGCCTTCAATGCAGCAACAGCAGACTGCAAAGAGCCGATCTGCTTTTCCAGAGCGCTAATATCCCGCGCAGCCTTTTCAGCCCCCACAGAATTGACATCAATGTCAATCTTGATCGACTCGTCGCTCATGTCTTAATCCTCTACATAGAAATGTCCCCAGTACCACTTCAATGATACCAGGGACAATTCTCACTTAACGAACTCCAAAGCCTCCAAAGGAGAAGGTATTGGTTCCTTTGTGCCATCTGAATACCGGGTAGTATCCATCACGGTAAACGTGCTTTCGCCGGGCTTTGAATCACGCTGCTTCTCACGATATGATTCCAGCTCAGCACACGAATAACACGTTGAATGTTCGACATGAAATTCAATGGATGAATGTTCACTGCGACCATACCACAAGGGTGTTCCGCATTTGTTACACAGGCTGTCGAGGTAATACTGGTAGCCTGCACACAATGCCAGATCAAGCGGCGTGTATTCGATTTGAGGGATCGGCTCATAGTCTTTCTCATCATCAAACCACACAGGCAAGGTGCGAGCGAACATGCCATGAGCGCCAATGAACAGTGTCGGAGGCTTACCTTCAGCCCTCGCTGTCTTCAGAAGCAAGAGCATCCACTGATTCTCCTGCTTCGACAGCTCCGTCCCCACGAAACGTAGGATCGGAGATCGCCTCCGAAACCACGACACCCAACGTCTGAGCGTCATTCCAGGTCTTGCAAATCTCTTGCCACAAGAACTCAGGAAGCGCACCACGAAGCTCACCAGCCTCGTCGTCTGACAGCCCCTTCTGAGACTCACCAGTCGAGTTGTCGATGACTTCGACACAGGCGTGCGCGACGATGTACTCCATCAGTCGATCCTCACGCTCGACATCAATAACTGCTTTCTCGTCAGAGTTCTTGTTCTTCGTTGAAAACACAGGATCAGTCCACACGCGGCGCTTCAACACCTGAAGCTCCTTATTCGACAGGGCACGTAGACGAAGAGTAATCGTCTGCTTGCGCAGCTCATCAAGCTCCTCCTGGAATGACACACCAGGACCCACATCCGTAATAGAGCGAGCTGTAGTGTTCTGTGCGACAAGGGCAGTCTTCGCGGCTTCAGTCAGCTCCAAGAAACGCTCAGCATCCTCGGTGTTCAGTGGCACGTCGATAGCCTTCACAGTGGGCTTGATCGACGAGATGATCTTAGACAGTTCAAAAGGCATGATGTCTACTCCAATCAGATATGAGAATACCCCCGCACCTCGGAGGTACAGGGGTATTCTATCAGGCCGCGATGGCCTTATTCAGTTCCATGTAGCCCTGGGGCAGGAATGGAACTGTGAACTGGATGGGCTTATCGCCATCACCCAGTTCATCCTTTGGGTTATCTGCGACAACCTTGAACACGCTGATCTCCATGCCAGCCTCGACAGGGGTACCCTGTCGGAAGCCGATACGCTGAACAAGGTAGCCCTCGTTCAGGCCATCAAGGACGCCCCGCTTGAAAAGCTGGAACGCCTTGTCGTAGACACTCGTGTTGCCGGCTGCCTTCTGGCCGGATGCAATCGCCTCACGGAAGAAGGTCAGCGATGCTTCATAGTTCGACACCGTGGGGGTCTTCGCGTTTCCGGAGTCGCAGATCGAACGCGAGTCATCCGTGTCGCTGTCGGTCGCACCAAGCGTCATGCCAGCCGCAATAGCACACGAAATGTCCACAGCCTTAGCCGAGGCACCTGTGTAAGTGGCAACCTTAAAAAGGTCACCCACGTTGGTAACACTGTCAGCCGAAATCCACCAAATAGTGGTATTCGGAGAAAGCATCTTAGGCATAATCAGTCCTCCTGATCCGTCGTATTGTCAATATCAATGATATCATCCGCACCACAGCACTTAGGCTGTGTCACGGGCGTATCATCATCAACAGGCTCATACATATCGGGCAACACCGACAGCATGTCCTTAGACTTTTCGCACACAATACCTGTGTGGATATTCCGTACTCGCATATCAATCCCCCCTATCCAGGTTCACATAGAAACTCATATGACGCTGATAAACAGTAGGCCGCAATGTCGAATCATGATCCACTGTCGAACCGACAGAAGCCGCGATATTCACCTCATTTGACCCATCAATCAACACAGCACCAATGAGCTTTTCCTTCACAACCGACACCAGCCGGTCGAGCATTCCCTTATTCTCAGCATAAACATCCACATAAAAAGGATGCTCATACACATCCCGAGTACGCCCAGCCATCGACAGATACGAATTCAAGTACCTGTTAATCTCGGCCCCACCGTGGTACACGATGTACAAAGGCTTCTTCACATCACGAGCAAAAGAATCAAAGACCTCAATATCCAGGATGCCCCGCAACAGATCAAGACAGGCCGTGTCGAACTCAAGTGTACGATCCCTCACTTCAACCTCCCATAAAACTCTTCACGGAACACCTTCGTCACACGAGGCAGATACTTCGCCGGAGTAATACCCCTACCCGCAGACTTCTTCGCCTTGCCACGCAAACCCGAACGCAAATACCCTGTCGTCCTATTACCCTGAGTACCATTCTCCTGCCATGAGTAGTAAGGTTTCTCGCGCGCCCACTTATGCCAACCGATCTCCACGACCTTACCACCCTTAGACGCATCGACACTGAACGTATCACGCATATATCCCGTATCGACACGCCGAGGATCCGTGTCGATCAACGCCCGGCCATACTCAGTGGAAGCGACAGCAGCAGCCTGAGCAGCCTCATTCACACGCTTCCACGCAACATCGATGATCTTCTTCTTCGCACGAGCGGCGACACCATACCGGTCAGACTCGACAGTAATCTTGATGCCAGCGACACGCCCATCAAAGCGAACAACCTTCTTAGTTCTGGCCATTAGTATCCCCCGTCTCAAAGTCACACAGCAGCGTCGGCTGCCACGGCAACGAGTCGAACACAGCGTTACGCACAACCAGCTTCAACCCATTCTGCCTGAGGTCAGCAGGAGACTCATTAATCACCACACGCATACCCTCCGCAAACGACACACGCATCTCAGGATCACCCCACAGTTGCCTGTTCACAATCTCATTCTTGTCGATATGCAAAAGCTGAATGCGGTATGCGTGCACGCCCGTCACTTCACCAGCCCACTCACGATTACGGGCACGCCAGTCAACATTGGGTGTGATGTTCGCCCACCCAACCCAGATAGGCAGATTCTCCTGATTATGCAACCCATGCTCCGGATCCCACTCGTGCTCGACAGAATCCGGAGTCGCATACACACTGATCTTGCTATTCGACAACAACTCCAACGGATAATGCGCAAGAGTCACAAACAACGGATGAATATTAGGGTTGATCGACAGTGCCACTAGAAATTCACCACCCAATCAACAGGCTCATACGACGGCATCACAACATCAAACGACAGGTTGTTCTCATCATCTTCCTTCGCCTGCTCCCGCAAAGTCCTCGCGCGCTTCACAATGGCGTCGAGCAACTTAGCGCCATCCGTCTGCTTATCATCAGTCTTCAAGACGAGAAGCTGCAACGCCTTATCCATGCCAATAGCGTCGCACGCATCGGCAGCGGCCCGCTTCACATTCCCATTATTAACAGCAAGGAAAGCAAGAATCTCGTCATCCGTAAACAAATAGCGAGGCTCATTACGAAGATCACGCAAGTCCTCCAACTTACGCAAGTCAGGAATAAGAACCCTTACCTGGCCAATAGGAGAAGTGTAGTCAATCATGATCTAAGTATAACTGAACCCCCTACAGCAAAAGCCATAGGGGGTTCAATCAATCCGTCAGGAGTTCAGGCCCGTAGACCCAATAACACCATCATAACGGACAAGGCCCGCGCCAGCAATCTGGCGGATGCGAATCTCGACATCATCATTGTCGAACGAACCCTCATACGGGTTAACATCCCCGCCGCCGAGCATCTGGCCAGTCTTGTTATGGATGCGAAGCTCAGGAGCCTCACGACCCAGCATACCCGTCTTGGCCAGAACAGTCCTACCATTCGCGCGGCCACCCTTAGGCAGAAGCACCCAAGCCTTCTCACCACCAACGACAGAAATGAGGTCAGAGGAAAGAACCTCCAGACCCTTCAGCGGATTCGCCTTAATCTCAGTACGCTTACCAACCTGAGTACGAATCTCATTGATGAGGGTGTAATTCTTAGCGACCTCAGCCAGAGCCGGGTTAGTCACCAGCACAAAACCCTCAGGCACGTACGTAGAATGCCCATCACGAATAGTCGCAAGCGCCTGATAGCGCGCGGCCACAATGGCGTCGAACGACAGAGCCGCATTCTTCACACCACCGACACCGCCAGCACCCGTACCGCCCGTGAACTCATCCGGAACGGTCGTGAAGTCAGCCTTCGTCTTGTTGGCGTCGTTAAACACGTCGCTACGCAGAGACTTCGTGACCGGATCAAAAATCTGAAGCAGGACCAACAGGTCCTCCGTACGAGCAGCCAGCGTCGCAGCATCCTTCGGGAAACGCGCAATCACGTTCCACTCATCGTTGATAAACGACTCGAAGGAGAACTGGATACGCGCACCATGCTTACTGGTGGTGATAAACGCACCCTCTGCCTGATACGACATGGTGGGGTACGGCGTCAGCTCAGGGACATGAGGCAACGTGCCGACAGGGTGCTTGTAGCCCCCGTTGTCGATGGGCACAGTCGTGGAGTCAGGCTTCAGCGACAGCAGCGAAGCCGGACGGAAATCCGTCAACAGCTCCTTCGTCGCAATATTACCCCACAAGGTGTTGTAGGAGTCGAAGTACTCCTGGAAGCGCACGTTCGCGGCTTTCACGAACATGGGCGCGAGCTGGTCAGAAGTAATGGCTTCCTTCAGGCGAGCCTGCGCAAGACGGTCACCTGCAAGGGCCTCAGCCAACTGAGTATTGAAGTCTTCCTGGTTCTTGAAACGCACTTTAAATGCCTCCTATCAGGCGGTCTTTGCAGGCGCAAGGACAACCTGCATCTTCTGATCGACAGAAGCGGACGACACCGGCTCCTTCAGCCAGCCAATAACGACATCCGCACCCGTCTTGACGGTCGTCACAACAGGCTTGGTGCCAGCACCCGTCGCAGCCTTCACGTACACAAGGTCACCGGCCTTGGCATCAGCAGTGACCTTGCCAGTCAGCTCGAACACACCGCCAGTGACACGCACAGAGGCGTAGCCGGGGCCATTCAGGCCATAGGTAGGAGCAGTCAAGACCTCACCGAGAGTCTTCTCAGGCTCAGCAGTCGTCGGGCGAACCTTCGACTGAAGAATGCCAGCAATACCGTTCGCCTTATTAATGACAACGACATCACCCGGCTCAAGATGAGCCTGCGCAGCATCAACAGGCAGAGAAAGAGTATCCGAGTACTCGAAAATCTGATTGTCCTTGACAACCGAAACCTTAATAGGCATAACCGCCACAGTGATCACCAACCAATCTTCTTAAAGGTATTAACAGGCTTGTCGTCAACCGGGGTAGCAGTAGCCGCCACAGCCTCCTTCAGATAAGCACGCTCAGACTCCAAAGCGGAATCAACATCCGCACCAGCCTTCACGGCCTCACGAACACGCACGATGGCAGCCTCCGGCAAACCAGACTCAGCAATCTTGCGGCCAGCCTCAAGAACCGAATCAACATCGACAGATGCCTCTTCGGTAGGCTCTCCTGCCTTGGCCTCCTGAATAGTAGCCATAGCAGCTTCGAGCTTAGAGTTGAGAGCTTCAATAAGAGAAGCCTTCAGCTCATCGAACTTGGACTCGATCTCCTTGTCCATGCCCGCCTCCTTAACGTAATTGTCGTTTCGATTAGATTCTAGCAGATCGACAATAGCGCCACCTGCACCCGGAGTAGTCACAAAGTCAACCGAACGCACACCGGCAATAGGCGGAACAATCCCATTCTCGCTAATAGGGTCAGCGCACCAAGCATTAATAGAAACACCAATATGCTCCCACTTATCCTTGATTAACTCGTTCACACCCGAAAAGACTTTGCACACTGTATAGAGTGCGCCATCTTCTCCGACAGTGGCATCCTCCAAGAAGACACCAGCATAGTCACGAATAGAGCGCTCCGGGCGCTCCCACTCCTCGGTTTCTGTCGGATGGTCAATGAACATCTCCGTGCCAGCCTTGAACAAAGGCGCAGACTCAGCCAAGTTCTCAGCAGTGTAAATACCACTCGAACCCTGACCCGGCGCGATAATGCGAATCCGATACTTCCCATCACCCAGAGAACTAGCCTCCGGTGAGAAAGACTCATGCAGCTTAAGCATCCGTCCCCCTATTCCTGTTGTCGTTTGTTCCGTCCGACAGGGGGCCGACACCTGTCGCACGCCCGTCCTTGGTCTCGTCATCACTCTTTGTCGATGACGAGTCCTCATCCTCACCCTCATCGGGAAGTGCAGGCAAATCCTCCAAAGGCAAGGACCCAGCAATCTTCAACAACTGCAAAACACCAGAGCGCATTTCAACCTGATGCAACGCCCCATTCTGATACGCAAGCGTCAAAGACTGAATACGACGGTGCGTCTGATCATTGTTAATCGAACCGTACTCGACATTGATCTTAATGCCAAGAGCCTGCGCAACCTCGTTCAGCATGTCGATATGAAGCTGACGACGAAGCTCCAACGCCTTGAAGGTAGGGTCTTCCAGAGCAGTCTCAGCGCCCTGTCGTCCACCAGCAGATCCATCCGTCAGCAACACCGACAAGGGGACATCGAGAGCAGCCGACACCATAGCCGCAAGAGGCGTGCCAGCAGAGAAATCGACACCAGCACCAGCCTTCGTAATCGCCTGAATGTCCTGCCCAGCCCCAATAGACGCTGTGCCGCCCACGCCCATGCCAGCCATACGAGCCGTCACGGCCTGCTGCTGCTTGGCATTCACGGACTTCGCCTTGAAAGCCAGACGCGACAAAGACTTCTGCATCATGCGCGCAATTTCCAGATGCTCCTTATAAGCCTGAGCGTAATTTAACGCACCCATAAGGTCCGGCTTGCCGTAATGCTCAGCACTTAGCCGGTTCACTGTCGCATACACAGCAGTCAGGCGGTGATTCACCTTGTAGTTCGCAGCATTAATCGTCACTCCCGTGTGATCCCACAGCATATACCACTGAGGGTCCCCCGTAGTCGCAGGATTAATAAGCAGTGCAACGACATCCCCGGTCACGTCATCAGTGGCAACACCACCAAGACGCATCAAAGGGATAGGCATGACCGTCTTCGTCGTCTTATCGACAAGGTAGATAACACAGCCATCCGTGTTGAAACCCTGCTCATCGCGGACACGAGCCTGCACACTGAAGCACGCCTTAGCGTTCTCGTCGATCACCTTACGTGCAGGCCTTGTCGCACCCTTATATACAACCGGGTCTGACCACATGTAGGCGTTGCGGACGACAAGGCCACGCTTGACAATCGGATTCAGTGTAGCCAAGCGACGTGCGCGTGCGGAATGATCCCTGATAACATCAAGAGTAATAAGCGAGTCAGCACCCTCGACAGCAGACAACGACACCCAGCCGATGTCCTCCTGTCGAAGGCGGGCAAGGGACTCAGAATAAGCCCCCAAAGCCTCGATAAGTTTCTGCTCGTACTTCATAAACTAAGCCTATCACGCAATAAAGTAAGCCAATTCATCCTCAAACATAAAGTCTGTAAAGTCATCGGCATCCAACAAATCGTCCGGTGAAAAGTATTGTCCCTCGGAGTCACCTGCCATAATTGCGCCAATGTTTTGGTATGCATAAATAACAGCATCAAGAACGTCAGGGGACTTAATGCCACGCTTACGCATATTCTCTTTCGACTCAATGAGCAGCGCGGACCCACGGTACTCATATTTGATCGATGCAATCTCGTTATGCAGCTCGTCGTCGTCAGGAAGATACACCCTTCCATCAGCGACAGCCTTGGCAAACTGGTCGTACATGGCTGCACGGTAGTTGTACCACTTCGTGGAGTCCCCCGACTTCGCGTTACCGTGAATGCCGACGACGGAAATGGTTGGCGGAACGAAGTTGTAGATGCTGTCGAGCACTGATGCACCGACACCGATAGCGTCAATACGAATCTCGACAGCCCCCATCTCCACGGCCAGTTCGCCGACCTTGCGTGCAAGCTCAGGACCGTTCAAGCCCTGATACCGGCCATGGATCCTGATGTAGCCGCCCTGGTTTGACACGATCACGGAACTGTCGGAACCGTACCGGGCCACATCGACGCCGATCGTGATCGGCATGCCCTCATCCGGCTCGGAGGTGTCGTAGGCTTCCATGGACTGCATGACGCGCCCCATGTTGAACAGGCCGTCGTCAGACACGTCAGGGAACTCGCCAAGGACACGTGCGACAAAGCGGGGGTCATCCTCGCCCCATTCCTTCTTACGCGCCTCAACCCAGTCAACCTGCACAAGACGAGTCGCAACCTCGACAGGCACGACTTCGCCCGTGAAGTTAGGCGTGTCGTATGCTCCGAACTGGATGATGTTCCACGAGCGTTCCTCTGGCTTCAGGCGCATCTCGCGCTTGTAGACCTCGGCCATGTAGCACGATGGGTCATTGGGGTTAGCAATGGCCAGGATGCGTGCAAACTTGTTCGTCGTGATGGCGTCGGCTGCGGTGAAGATTTCCTTGGAGATACCCCCGGCCTCGTCCATGATCACGAGGACGTACTGGTCGTGGACGCCCTGGAAGCCGGACTCGTCCTTATCGTCCGGCTTCATACCGAAAGCAATAGGGTCTTGTCGGTCTCCCATCTTCCATGTCGCGTCGGCGTTGACCTTGCCACTGATGCCAGCGACAGCCTTGACACGGGGAATCTCTTTCCACAGGACGTTACGTACCTGTTTCCAGTTTGTTGCCGTGGTGACGACTGTCGTATCATCGACAGGGTGTGTGTCCACCCACCAGTTCACAAGGGTGGCAGAGAGTCGGCTGTTATGTGTAGGAATACGCCACTTGCTCACCTGGTACAGGTGTCGTGGCGAATCAACCTCGATGCACTGTGTCGGCTCTGTTGGAACGTCCTGGATGGCAACGACACACCAGTGGCCCTCTTCATTGTTAGCTTTAGGAATACGATCACCAATATGAAGGTCACGAGTCTCTACAACAATGGTGTCATCCCAGCTAGTCTTGCCGTAGACGAGGAAGTCCGCTGAGCGTATGACTGCCCACTCGTGGTTGAGTGAGCACACGACGCTAGCCCCGCCATTGAAGATGACCTTGACAAGTGGAAGGTGCCAGATAGGAGACTTTGCAGTAACCCTCGTGGGATTACCTAGCTCGTCAAGAACATAGTCACCAACACGAAGTTCACCGATTGTCGTCCAGCCAGTAGGGGTAGGTACAATTTCTACCACTCGGTTAGCTTTTCCTGCCCCGTTGCCAGTAACCACAAGGGTTTTCTGATATTGAACAACAGACTGCGCAACTTCACGCTGCTTCGACCACATGAACAGGCCGTGGTCTTCAGCCCACTTGGCAGGATTATTACGCCACACTTCAAGACGCTGAGCGTCAGAAAACTTGCGTGCGACAGCACCGAAAGGCAGCATCAGTCGCCCTCCATCTCGACAGTCGCTTCAAGCAACGCCGCAGGCTTATTCACAGCCTGAGAGAACCAATCAGCCTTGTTCGTCTCCAAGGCGCGCTTCGCCTTGGCAGACAGGTGCGGGTACATGAGAGCTGTGTACTCTTCCAACACCTGATTAGTGAACGACAGCATGATGTCCACCTGCTTCTCCTCGATCACCCGAATCTCATGAGTCACCGTCTGACGCTTCAAGTTCGCAACCTCAGAGATTTCACGCAAGACCGCAAGAAGCCCCTGAATGTTCGCACCCCAATTGCCCTTATCATCAGCAAGACCGAACGTCTCAATCTGCGAGTAGGCCATGTCAACAAGCGCATCAAGACGATCAAGCTGCTTGATGCGCATGTTGCGAGGTGAGAGTTCCTGTCGGCTGTCGTAATACGACTGCTCGATAACGAACAGCTCGTCCGACGTAAAGCCCGTCGCCTCAATGATCTTGTTACGATCAGCGCCACGCTTCAGCAACGACAAGGCGGCATCTCGCCGTCCCTTCACTCCTGGGTCATCACTCGTCAAAAGCGTCCGAGATTCGCTCATTGAACTCATGAATAACCCCCTCGATAGTCTTCTGGAACTTATGATCCAGGTATGCATACATGCCAGTCATGCCAACAATCAAGCCGACAAACATACCAATAAGAAACGTCATTAATCCTCCTTAGGTACTGAAGGCAGCTCTTCGATCTTCACACCGGCCTGAATAGCAGCGACACGCACTGCATAAGCATGTTCCTTCCACAGGAACGCTTGCGTGCGCAGCTCTGCCTCGAGATCTTCGCGTGCCTCTTTAATCTCTTGAGCCTTTTCATAGCGCTTGACACAAAGGTCAACGATTGTCTTAAGGATAAGTGTTGCGCCAAAGGTCACTACTCCAACGACTGCAGTACTCAATGGCGCTCCTAGTTGTTGATAACCGCTAAGTACTCCTTGCGGGTTCTTGTGTACTTCTCTTCGGCCTTTTCCAGTTCCGTCTTAGGCAAGACACCAGGACGGTACGAGTAAGGCCATACCCGAAACGCCCTACCCAAGAAAAGCAAGCCGATAATTACCGATAAGATAATAACATGCAAAGGCCACCTGACATGGGCCGTTGGCAGCAGCAACTCATCAATCGAAATCAGCTGCATTCCGACAACAGCTAACAGCGCTGCTGGGCCTTCCAGCCACCAACTCCCCCTCCACGCGGAAGGGGCACCAAGAATGCCCGCCACCAACATGATCACGCCAGCCACAATGACTATCCACGACAGGCCACCTACCCGCAAAAGAAACGACGTGCCAGTAACAGAGATAAGACCATAGACCACCACCATAACCGCTGTTACTGAACGTGGTTCTTCCATCGTACTCAATAAGTTCTTCATATCAATAGTATAAATGACCACCCCACTAAGTAATGTGGGGTGGTCATTTAAGATCACGGATGAACGACACTGGGTACCGACGCCATCAAGCCTGTAGCACCCCTAGCGAGAGCCGTATCAGCCTGCTGCTTCGATGTAATGATGTGTGCAATCAAAGGCTTGCCAGTCGCCTTGAGAGCGTCCCACACGCCCTGCTCAGCATTCCATTCCATGCCGAGCACATCCCAGCTCGACAGGTCCGCGCCAGGAATCTCATTCGGGTACATCATGCACATGCTCTTGTACCCCTTCGCCTTCCCGCGAGTAGCGACACCACCATTCACAAACTGCTTGATCAACACCCGATCTTTGGCATTTGGGATGGTATCGAGATAATCGAACAGCGCATTCTCAGAGTCCATATCCCCTTGCGAACCAGTTGGCTTACTAGACGTCACCTTATGGTCGATAGCCAGCACAATGTCGTCCCCAACCTGATCGACAACATCGGTGAGCCTCATGAAGCCTCCGGATGCCTGCTGCAAGCCGGAGAGCACAGACCATGGGGTGTTCCAAATCTGGTAGTCCGTACCCGGCACTGTACGGGTCGTCACCCAATCGTGGATCAGCACAAACTCGCCTGTCGAACAGCGGCGCACCGATAGCTCCAAGGCCTTGAAACCGGCCTTCAATGACTCTGTAAGGCCCTTTTGAGTGAACTCCGGGTACTCGGTACCGCCCAACCTGTGCGCCACGTAGAACGGCTTAGAGGCCAGGAAGCGGTCAACGACAGGGCCGACCTCCGGCTTCGACACCGCAGACTTACGGGTGCCAGCCACCCACTTATCACCTCCTCGGTCTCGAACCCAGAGAGTCCCACGCACGTCCTTGCTTGCCGTGCGACGCAACCACAGATCAGGCACCGGGGATCACCACCTGCACGCCAAAACCGTTCGTGGCCTGTGCATTCGGGTACGTGAACACCGCATCAGTGCCCCCATTACCCTGTGCGACAGCCACCGTCTGGAAGTTAGAACCCTCCTGAGCCGCAAAGTCGACAAGCTCCCAGCCCTCACTCAGGGTGATCTGGCTACGAGTCTCTTCACCAAGAGAACGCTCAAAAGCGTATGCGAACACAAGACCAGTGCCCGAAGCCTTCGGAGCCGTGATCGTCGTGGTTTCCTTCGGGTCTTTCGTCCGATCCTTCGTGCTACCTGCCGTAGGCGTGCCCGCGCCGCGCACCGACACAGCCACATAGCCTGCCTCGACGGCCTTGGCAGTCTTCAAGGTGATGGACTCAGACCATGGCCCGTAGGCGATAGTGCCCTGCTGAGTACCAATCCAGTAGGGTTCGACAAGCACAGTCCAGCCTGCAGGCCATGTGAACACCTGATCAGACTGAGCCTTCACGTTGAGCGCGACAACAACCATGTCCCCGGCCTTGCCATCGACAGTGACCGTGCCTGTGTCGCCCGTGTACTGCCCGCCCACGTGGGCGATCAGCGTCGGCGTCGTTGCAGCGTGTTCAATAAGGAAGTAGTAGGAACCATCAGGCAGTGCCTCGGCTTCCGCCTTGGAGGCCACCACATGAATCTCCGGGCGCGTCACATTGACGTTAACGACAGGTGCGGCGGGAGGCGAAGGCACAACAGGCGTGTTACCTACCAGCCCACTCAGTGACACCTCCTGATCAACCGCGAGGCCGATCTCCTTCTCCACGATCACACCACTCGGACCAGTGATACGCACGTCGTACGTGCCCGGTTCAAGGTCAATCGACACCGGCTGCATCGTGTTCTGCACAACGTAGCCACCCACCAGTAGATCCGTGATGGGGTTGTTCGAGCCGACAGGGTTGGGCTTAGGTGTCACGTACACGCTGATCATCACATGATCACCAGCGGGTGTCTTGACGCTACCGACAATACGAGCCATTATTCAACTCCTTAAATAATTGTGAATAGTAATGTGGCCCCGCCACCTAAGCGACAGGGCCACATCTTGTTAGTTGCTGTCGTCAACCGTCCCATAGGCAGGCGCCAAATAGGTACCGCCCGTATGAACAGTCGCGACGAGCAGGCCAATCACGGACAGGACCTGCTGAGCGACTGTAGACCACTGCTCCCAGGACTCGGCCGTCCAGCCGCCGTAAGCGACACCCACCATGCCGATTGCGGCGAACAGTCCATAGAGGGCCTTGCGGCGCTCTGGGGTGAGTACCATCCACTTCGTACGGTCGGTGGTCAGAACTTCATTCTTCATCTCTAAACCTCCTTATTCACATTATACAAAATGTGAGCATGCAAAAAGCCCTGGACACTTGAGTAGCATCCAGGGCTTTTTGTTTAGTTCTCAGCGGCGCTTGTAGCGTGCGACAGCCAGCGCGACACCACCAGCCACGAGGATGCCTGTACCAATCAGGCCAGCAGGCGTAGCGCCCGTCTTAGCGAGCTTACCCTGTGTTCCACCCTGTGTGCCCTGCGGCTTCTCGACAGGTGCAGGAGCGGACGGGGACACGGACGGCACAGGAACCGGCGTCGTTTCGACAGGTGCAGGTGTCGGATCAGACTGAGGCTTGTCAGACGGCTTCGGCTCCGGTGAAGGAGCCGGGGCAGGGGAAGGCGCGCTCACATCAGGGGTCGGCACCGGATTCGTCATGGCAGTACCGTCACCATCAGCGCCACCGTTAGCCTTGACAGTCGCCGTTGCTTCCAGCTTCACACCGTTCACCTCGGCATGGTTGGTGACACTAGTCTGACCATCAGGAATACGAACCTGCTCAGGCGGGTAGACCATACACACCTTTGCACCTTCAGGGGCGGTGAACTTAATGGTGTTGGCATCCACCGCAATGGCCGTAATAAATGCTGTCGTCTTGGGGTCCCAGGTCGGTGACTCCGCACACTTCACGTCGGTGTTCAGGCGAGTATCAAAGTCCTTAACAGTGTACTCCGTGCCAGGCTCGACAATGAACTTAATGCCCCACCCGACAGTACCATTACTGTTTGTCCACCCGAACTTCAGGTTCTCAGGCGAGGCATATTCATAGTGCGCCGGTCCAAAGCAATCATTGGAGCACTTGCCTGTAGCGTCCTTGTCGCCCCACACGAGGGTCTTTACGACCTCACCGTTCAGGCTGATCTTTCCCTCTGTGGTGCCGACAGCAGCGTCCTGAAGGCGTGCACGCGCCCACCAGGTGCCCTTCACACCCTTCTTGTCGGCGTAGGTGTCGGGCACGTTGGTGACCGTGCAGGTCAGTGTCGCCTCGTTGGCGGTGCACTCACCGATCTGAGATCCGTCATCAAGGGTGAAGGGAAACGAGGCGTTCCACTTGAACCCACCATCAACGGATGCGACGGTGAATGACTGGCCGATAGTGAGACGTTCAGTCTCCCACGTGCCAGATACGTTGACCTCGGAACTAGTCTGGCGGCTCATGGACTGTGCCGAGGTGACTGTGGCAGTCATGGTGTCGCCTACTGCATAGGCGGCGACAGGTGCGGCTACGAGCATGGCGACGCCTGCTGCGGCTGTGATGATCTTCTTCATTGTTTTCCTCCTTATAGGTAGTGGAAGGGGCCAGTAGTCACAATGGTAACTACTGGCCCTCACTATTCTCAACTCAGTGCTGCGTGACAAGCCTCACAATACCGTCAGCGTCCTGCTCAACCGTCATCCGACCATGAATGAGCTTGCCGTCTTCACCAAAGATCGAGCACCCACCATCAAGACGTGTCTGACACAAGCCGACAGCCATAGCACCCGTATCAGTCAAGAAGTAATCATCCCCCTGATACGACAGCCACCCGGTACGCATAGCGCCATTAGCTTCCAGGTAATACCACTTACCCTTAAGCTGCACCCAGCCGGTCTGCATCTCACCCTTCGAGTTCAGGTAGAACCAGTGTTCACCATCCTTCACCCAGCCGGTCTCCATAGCACCATAACGCCCATCATGAACCGGGTGCAGGTAGTACCAGTTACCGTCGATGAACTGCCAGCCAACCTGAATCCAGCCCTTCTCATTGGCATAGTACCACGAACCGGCGACAGGGAACCAGCCAGTCTCGAAGTTGCCACCCTCAAGACGATACCACCAGCCACCATCCTGCGACACCCAGCCCTCCTTGTTCAACAGCTCAAGGTCAAGGTCATCGTAGTACTGCTGTGCCTTATCGATGTACTCGTTCGCATACATATCACGCAGCGAAGCCGGGCAAGCAGTCGAGTAGAAGTCACTATGGGGGAAGACATTCACTCGCCACTGCGGACGGCCCAAGCCGTAACCTCGACACAAGGCAGCAGTGAGGTGCGCACCAGCATCCAGTGTCTCCTCACTAATGTCCCACCCGCCATCAGCACCAGTGGAGTTCGCGTGCTCAATACCAATCGACTTCTTGTTCACGCCCGGGCAATGCCACGCCGTGTCGGAGTCATGGACATACTGGCAAATATTGCCATCAACGTCCACATCATAATGTGCACTTGTACCATTTGAGCTGAATGCACCATACACGCCACTAAAGCTCATCTTCTTACCAGCATTATGGTGGATAACAACACGATCAAGCGCGTTACCACCACGCCCATCATCAAAGTTGTCAATCCACATATTCGTGTCAGCAACGAGTTCTTGCCAATTCATCTCTTCAACTCCCAGTGTCCGAAGTCTCTCAGTTCCGTTTCAATCATATCAGCAAAGAACTTTTCCCCCTCGGGTGTCACAAACACCTGCCAATGATAGTTCGGGCGCTTACCTCCCCGAGTGATAGCACGACGCACACCAAGCAGCCCTTCAGCCTTCCCAGTCGGCACATTAATACCTCCACGACGCTTCAGATAACCCTCACGAGCCAGCAGCCTAATGACCTTAAAAGGCCCAATACTACCAATGCCCCTAGCAAACTCAAGCAGACTAAGCTCCATCACACACCATCCACATCAGTAAAGAAAGCAGCGAACGGATCATCACCCGGATCGGCGAACATGACATCAACAGGTGCAGGCTCAGTATCGACAGGGCGCAGAACATCCTTCGGACGACGCATCGTCTCCAAAATAAG
>ERZ772910.687-NODE-687-length-18962-cov-3.286613_pt1 | contig 18962 bp, 17 predicted proteins | sample MGYA00511357_ERZ772910 | MGnify/ENA primary metagenome ERZ772910 (study PRJEB29015, sample SAMEA2738096) | human oral metagenome | biome: human oral; feature: human-associated habitat; material: saliva | place: China | collected 2193 ... | reverse complement strand
CTCCTGTAAGCATCAGCGGCCTCTGTTCCTGCATCAGTTTAGCCTCATCAGGTATAGCATATGCCGATTGTATATAATATCTCTTCGAAGCCTTATTACATACAAAATCAATTTCGAGTTGCTTGCGAATGCTGCTTCCGCTTTCATCTTTGCCGTTTTGCACAATCACTCCTACATCCACATTTAAACCTCGGATTTTTAATTCATTGAATATAATATTCTCCATACTGTGAGTTTCTTCAATCTGTCGGAAATTCAATCTGACATTGCGAAGCCCCATATCCGTAAAATAATACTTTATCGGCGTATCAATGTATTTCTTTCCCTTCACATCATATCGAATTGCGCTGTCAATCAGGAAGGAATCACAGAGATAATCAATATACCGTTTAATGGTCACATTGCTAATCTTCTTAACCGTTTGAAATGTCGCTGACAGTTTTTCCGGATTGGTCAGAGAACCGATCGCCGAGGACAGAATATTCAAAAGCTCCTCTAATTTCGCCTTGTTGCGAATATTATGCCTGCCGACGATATCCGAAATATAGGTTTCCTCAAAGAGAGATTTCAAGAACGCAATTTTCTGATCCGGAGTGGTAAACGTAAGTACCAGCGGAATACCGCCATAGAGCATATACTCATTCCATCCGTCCTGCTTTGTACCCTGATAGACTGACATGAATTCAGCAAAGCTTAAGGGATACATATGCACTTCATCGCCACGGCCTCTGAACTCAGTAATCACATCCCTGGAAAGGAAACGGGCATTGCTTCCGGTTACATATACATCTACATTTTTCATGCGTATCAGGCTATTGAGAATAGATTCAAATTCATCCAGCAGCTGTACCTCGTCAAGCAGTACATAATACATCGCATCATCTTTCATCTGCTCCTTTAAATGCGGATACAACACCTCAGGGGCACGATACTTCTTGTTTTCAAAGGCATCAAAGGCGATTTCAATGATGTGATCCTCCTCTACTCCCTTTGACAGCAAATGTTCTTTGAAAAGCGTAAAGAGAAGATATGATTTGCCGCATCTGCGCATACCGGTGATGACTTTAATAAGACCGTTATGCTCCTTACTGATGAGTGTGTTCAGATAGCGATCTCTTTTAATTTCCATATATAGCACCTCCTATTAAAGATTTTTGCGGTTTCACGCAGAGATCTTTAATAGCAGGATACTCTGTTCAAGGCAGCTTTACAACCGTCCTGAGAAAGATTTTTGCTGGTAAGACAAAAAATTCATTGACTGAGTGAATGCCAGTTGTCATCCGCTTCGGTTTGTATATAATCCATGAAAGAGGGTTCTCCCGTTGATTGGGTTTGTACATCCGGCCAAGGATGTAACTCAACCTTATAAGCCTTTGCAGAAGCTGTCACGAGAAGATTCACAAAAGAGCGCGGTGACAGATAGAAAAAAAGCCGCTCCATAACGGAACGGCTGAGAATCAGAGATTCAGCAGGTCAGAATGACTTCCCGTATCCACAAGCGTCAGAGTCAGGATGTCATTCTCTATCAGGTAGATCAGGAGCCAGTCTGGCTGGATATGGCATTCCCGAAATCCTTTGAGGTTTCCTTTTAACTCGTGGTCACGGAATCTTTCCTCCAACGCTTTACCCTGACGTAAAGTGTCGATCACTTCTTCCAGGAGAGAAAGGTTCTTCCCACGCTTCTTCATCAGCTTATAGCTTTTCTTATAAGCCGTGGTGAATTTGACTGTCAGCATTTACTCTTCGAGGGCTTTCCTGAGGTCGTCCATATTTGCATATCCCGGAACTTCAGGATCACGGGATATGCGCCTGGCTTCGCTCATGGCATCCATTACCTTCTGGGAGTACTGAGGAACCTCTACGATAAACGGGAGACCGCCTCTTAAGACACACTGCCGGAGAAAAATATTGACTGCCCCGGACATGTCCATTCCGAGCTCACTGAAGAGTTCGTTGGCCTGTTTCTTGACGTTCGCATCAATGCGGATTTGAGTAGGAACTGTAGACATATGGTCATCTCCTTTCGTTGATTATTTTAATACATCAAGTTTACATCGTCAACTGTTTCGGTGTTTTTATTGAGGCAGTGGTGCGGTCATCCGGTCTGCAAATCGACCATTCCTTCGCAGGTTCAAGGTTATCCGTAAGATAAAAGCCCTTCCCATAGTCCTGTTTTTCGTCACCTAAACCATATAGTGGAGAAATTTGCTGATTCGGACTTCCATCTCCTTGCGTATAACCCGGATGTATTTCAGGGCAACACGAGGATTTGGGGAATATGCTTGATGAAATGGGACAAACGAAACAAACCTTTTATGAAACATTTACGAAAACAGCTCTACGAGAAAGAAGTATTCCATTTATGATCAAAGCACCATTGCCGCCCAATGCCTCGAACCATCACAGCAAACTAGAGGCGTTTGAAAGGTTAGAAGCAGTAAGAAAAGAAAATAAAAGAGAGATTGATTTTGACAAGGAAAGATCAGGTGCAATGCATGAAAAATATGGTGCTATTGATTGATACAAATATTCTCTTAAATTATTTAACAAACAGAGATGACCTGAGTAGCCAACAATCTCGTGGAATCGTTAGAATGTGCGCTACAGGAGAGTGCACCGGGTATATCGCCTTTCATACCTTATCTACCATTTGGTATGTACTTAGAAAATGGGATGATGAAAAAAGGAGGGTAGCGATTTGCTGCCCTCCCTGATACCGCTTCAATCTTCCAGCGCCTCGTAAACCAGGTCCCGGATTCTCGGATGAACTTCCGTAAAGACAGCGTCGTAGGCCAGCGTATGCTGCGCATAAAAGATCGTCAGATGATGGATGGGATCGATGAGCACGTAAGCACCCGCAGCGCCATCCCAGCCGAATTCACCGAGAGGAGATCTGGAGCTTCCCTTCTCTGTTAAGACCCTGACTCCCAGCCCGTAGCTGTAACCGAACTTCTGCATCTTCATGAAATCCAGCTGTAACTCTCCGTTCGTATAAGGCGTCATAAAGAGGCGGATGGATTTTTCTGTAAGGAGTCTCTCCCCCTTCCCGGTCACGCCGCCGTTTGCCAGAGCTGCAATCACCTTGCTGTAGCCTTCTACGCCACCGATCAGGCCGCCGCCACCGCTCTCAAACTGGGAAAGCATACGCAGACCGAGCACAGAGAGATCTGTGCAAGGCAGCATCTCCTTCGTGCCGTTCTTGGAGACGTAAAGGGCTGCCATCCTCTTCTCCTGCTCCGCATTCGGATGGAAGGTGAGATCAGAAGCACCTGAAGGCAAAAAGATATGCTCCTCCAGGTAGTCGCTAAACCTCTGCCCGGAAACGACTTCCACCACTGCCGCCAGTACATCATGCGCAAGGCTGTAAGCCCAGTGGGTACCAGGTTCGAAGAGTAACGGCATCTGCGCCGCCGCACGCATCACCTTCTGCGTCAAGGTCTCTCCCGGTGCTCCCTTCATCTGCGCTTCCTTTTTCCCTGCCGATGCTTTGTCTTCTGAAAGGGACATCCCTGTCGGAGGCTCCGTATTGTAATTCAGTCCCGCCGTCATCGTCATCAGATCGATGATTCGGATGGGTTTATGGGAGAGGTGGCAGGGGACACTGAGGTCCGGCCAGTTTCCCCAGCCGTAATCCTTGCCCTCATCTACCACATACAGAGTGCCGTATTCCGGTAAAAATTTTTGCAATTCGTCGTAAAGTCCGATCTTTCCCGCCTCAATCTGCTGCATGACGGCAATCATGGTAATGACCTTGGTTGCGGAAAAAAGGCGGTAGAGCTGATCTTCCTTCGTCGCTTCCTTGTGTTCATAATCACGATATCCCGTCAGATGTCTATAGATCTCCTCCTGATTCTTCGTGACAAGAAGATCCGAACCGGGAACACCGTATCTCTCCTGCAGTTCATCCAAATAAGTGGTCAGCCTTTCAAAATTCATGTGTTCTCCCTTATCCTTCCTGTTTCATCCTTTTCCGTCAATCCGTACTTCCCGCTTCTCCCGTTCCGCAAATTCTGTACTTCCCGCTTCTCCCGTTCCGCCAAAATACGTACTTCCTGCTTCACTTTTTCCAAAAAATATACACTTCCTCTTCCGGCATGACTCTAAGAACCACGGAGCCGTCTCCTCGCAGATAGAAGCCTTCCCCGTAACGCAGATCATTCACGGAGGACGCTCTTCTAAGTGTCCTTCCGTTCACCTCGATCGCAGAGAATTCTCTCCTATGCATAGGAACTGCTTTCGGATCGTCCTCCCCGGTTAAGTCGCTTTCCGAAGAGGAGATCTCGCTCCCGGCATCTTCCATCTGAGAGAGTCCAAGCAGAATGACATAATGAAGATCCCTTGCCTGCCGGAGCAAGATGTGGATTCCCTCTTTTGTCTTCTGAATCAGGCGATCCCCCTCCGCCTGATAGGAGCTGCTTCTCTCTTCCTCTACAGGAAGCGCAATCAGCATGACTTTTTCTTTTTCATAGGTCAGGCTCTCCCCGAGGTGCAGATCGCCGTTTAAGAAAAGAGGAAGGAAAGCACCTTCCCTCACATAGACCGGAATCCTGGAAATCGGCACTTTTTTGACCAGTGTTTTCGGACCGGAAACCGTTTCTTGAAAGTCAAAAAGGTTCACCCATCTGCCCTTCGGGAAGTAAATTTCTCTCTCTTCTCCCTCTTCATGCACCGGCGCCACCAGAAGGGAATCCCCGTACAGATATTCATCCCCGTACGCTCTTGCCCTCTCGTCCTCCGGGAACATCATCGATAGCGGTCGCATCATCGGCATTCCTGTCCGGTGTGCCTTTTCTCCCGTCTCTATGCTGTAGGGCAAAAGATTTTCCCGAAGCCATGCGTAATATCTGTATAATCTTACCGCATAGTCGCTATAAATCCAAGGCTCCCTCGGTCTTGTTCCGTGATAGCGCATGATCGGGCAGAAGGCGGCAAACTCGGTCCACCGCAGATAAGATTCCTCATCGCAGAGTCCGTCATACCCGCCGGCATCCACCCCCCAGAAGGGAAGTCCGGAAGCCCCTGCCGTTACTCCTCCGTTGATGGAGTAGGTAAGACCTCGAAAACCGGAAAGCTGATCCCCTCCGAACTGGCAGGCGTAGTGCTGCGTGCCGGCGGAAGCCGATCTGGAATACAGCACATGGTCTTCTCCCCTATATTTCGTGAAAAGCTGGCGATAGGCCTTCGTATATTCCACCGCATAGGCGTTGTGCATCTCATCGCCTCTTCTTCCGTCAAAAAAGAGGGCCTCATCCGGTGTGATTTCCCCGAAATCCACCATGGTGCCGTCCATTCCGGCATCCATCCTGTCCTTCCACTGTGCCTCCAGGAGTTCCATCGCCCTGGGGTGGGAAAAATCAATCTCTGACGGCAGTTTTCTTTTTCCCCCGTAACCGGGTGTTCTGGTAATGGGAAGCTCTTCTCCCAGACAATCCGGCAGATAGGAAGCGGCCTCCTCTTCGTCGATATGCGAAAACTGCCATGAGAAAACACGGATTCCTCTCTGATGCGCAAAGTCTGCGATCTGATAAGGCTCCTCCTTGTGATAACGATCACCGAACCGCCACCCGGCACCCTCTGCATACAAACCGGAGTGAGGGATGTCCAGATTCCGGAACCGGTTCAGAACTCCTTCCATTTCTTTGACCACGTCCCCGGTTGGCCCGTCCATCCACCTGCCCACACCGCCGCCTGCCCAGGGTTCAAACACCCAATCCGGCGGGAGAAGCGGTTTTCCGGTCAGCAGCGTATAGCCTTCCATGTTTTCTTGCGCCGTTCCCGTAAAGACGGTAAAGTCGGTCTTATCTCCCATCGTGGAAATCCGAAGACCCTCGTACACCTTCCCGGCGTCTACGCGGATGCGGTAAAAACTGTTGATAAAGAGCGCATATCCTGCCGTCGAGTGGAAGAAAGAGACATTCTTGTACGACTGGTTGCCGATGGAACAACCGCAGCCCTCAAAGGCATCTCTCTGCCAGAGGGTCAGCACCTTTCCCCTCTGATTGACCGCATCAAACCGCTCCCCAAAACCATAAACCATTTCGTCAGGGAGAAGCTGCTGCCTGATATCAAAGGCAAATCTCCCGCCGTTTCGGTACAGACGGAGATTCTCTTTGCTTAGGACAAATTTCTGATCGATCCGGATTTCCCAGTTTTTTCCCGAACGAATCGTGATCCTGCTATGCTTTGTCTCTACAGTGGCTTCTTCTTTGGATAAAAGTAGCCGAAACGGCACCGCAGTGCTCTTGTAATCTCCCTCTTTTCCTACATAAAAACGGGCTCCTCTTTCCTGCGGCAGAAGGGTTGCACTCACTTCCTTGCCATCTGTTAGAAAGATCAGTAAAACCCCGTTCTCCCCTTCTTTCACTTCCTGTAGCAGGGCAAATTCATCCCAATTGTCTTCATCCGCATTCCCCAGCGTTCCGTCCGCATACCACCAGGCGGTGAAGGTTTTGTAATAAGAGAGCAACTCATCCAGGACAAGGCAAGCCTCCCGCATATCCTTTCTGCGCAGGGCTTCATTGCAAAGCCGTCTCTGCACCCAGGGATCCACCTTGGGAAAAGAGTTCTCGCACCTGGAATTCGGAAAAAAATCCGCTCCCTCCAGAATCAGAACATCCTGCCAGCTTTGCAGGGTGACAATCCGATCCGCCAGATTTGCCTCTGTCGTTTTTTCCTGTGATTTCTGAAGCTCCAGAATTTTCTTGCGACACACAGAAGAAGGCCATTGCAGGGTGGCTGGTCTTTGCCAGTGCATGATGCCGCTGGGGAGGATGACGCAGGCACAGTTTGCATACTCCACTCCTGCCTCTCCTCCGAGGTAAGCCTCCAGAAAGGTCTCCGGATCATAATCGAATTTATTTTCATAATTGGAATTGAGATCCAGAGGGGTTAAGGCAAGCACCTCATTTGTCTGGTTCTTCTTGCGGTAGATCTGGAAACGAAAGCAGCCCCCCTCCCCCGGATCACCGCCAAACAGCCCCCATGGAAGCGTAAGATGTGCGCTCCACTTCTTCTCTTCCTCTTTCACCTGGCATTGATAGGAAGCGGATGGAATCTCCGTGATCTTCGCCTCGTTTTTTTCTGTAAATTGGTCATCTAGGATGGCATGATCCCCCCCGTGGTAGGTCATACCGTTCTCCCTATGGGCTTCTCCCTCTCCGGACGAGCGCACACGAAAGACGCAGTAATCCCTCTGTGAAAACGTCCCCGAAGCCAGAACCACTTCCACCAGGTCGTCTCTCTTCATCCACTCCATTTCGTTTCGGTTGCCGTCCGATGGCCGTAAAACCCTGGGAGCGTCCTCAAAGCAGGTCAGAGAAACATAGAGATTTTCCCTGTCATAGGAGAGTCCCGCCTTTGTTTTTACAATCGTTTCTCTTCCCCCCGCACTATAGAAGGTATCCAGGATCACCTCTTCTGCTTCCCCGCAATCAGCTTCTCCCCTTCCGACTTCCTTCCTCTTCGTTTCTTTCCCCAGCTTCACGACCCCGATTCCATACGTACGGGCTGTGTTTTCCTGCTCTCCCATCTCCTTCTCCTTGATTTCCATCTTCTTGATCCTCATCTCCCTGATCCCCATCTCCTGTCCTTCCCCGTTCATCTTTTTTCGCTGATCTACCCGCAAGACCGTACCGTTTTCTCCCTGCCCGGCCGTTTTTTTCCCTGCGGAAACCATTCGAATCGCCCCGATGGTGCCGCCTCTTTACTCCTTGACTGCACCTTCCGTCAGTCCCTGTCTCATAAACTGCTTTTGGAAAATCACAAAGAGCAGAAGGTTGGGCAGGATCACGATCGTACTGGCTGCAAAGAGCCTTCCGTAATCTGTGGTGTACTGGCCTCTGAATAATTGGAGCGCGACGGAGAGCGTCCTCTTGCCGGTCGATTTGGTAAACGTTAAGATGTCGAACAGATTCGACCAGTAGCCGTTTAAGGCAAAGACCAGCTGGGTGGCGATGGCGGGCTTGCTCAGAGGAATGATGCAGTGAAGAAGGGTCTGCAACCTGGAAGCACCGTCCAGATACATGGACTCTTCCAGCTCTCTCGGAACCGATTCAAAGAAGCCCCGGTAAAAAAAGGTATTTCCCGCCACACAGGTACCTCCCCACAGGAGCCAGATTCCTTTGTAATCATCAATCAGTTTCAGCCCGTTTAAAACCGTATACTGCGAGATCATGGCCAACTGTGCGGGAATCATCATGGTCAGCAAAAGGAGGTTGAACATCCACTCTTTTCCCGGAAATTTGAAACGTGCAAAGGAATAGGCCATGGTCAGCGATACCAAAAGATTGACTACCACACCGCCGAAGGACACCACAATCGTATTGACGAAATAGGTCTGGAAGTGATTGGACACCCAGGCCCTCACATAATTCTGGGTATAAAGGGGAAGCCTCGGCAAAAGAATCGGCTCATCGGGCAGCACTCCCTTTACCTTCATAAACGAAGTCGAAACCATGGACAAAAACGGCAACAGGCTGAGGATGCAAATAAAGATCAGTATCAGGTGAATGCATAATTGCATGGTATTTTGTTTTCTCTTCATCATGATCCCCCTTAATCGTCCTGTCCGTAGCGCAGATATTTTTTCAGAGCCATGGACAGGACAAATACAACGCCGCCCATGACGAGTCCCGATGCGGCCGCATAGCCGAATTCAAAATAATTGAAGGCGCGTCTGTAAATATAATCCATGACCACATCCGTCGAACCGATCGGATCCCCCTTGGTTAACAGGAAGACCTGAATAAAGATATTCATGGCTCCGTTGATCAGATTGATTAACAGGTAGAAAGTGGTGGCATGGAGTCCGGGCAGCGTGATGTAAAAAAAGCGTTGGAGTGCGTTTGCCCCGTCCACCTTGGCCGCTTCGTATCTGTCCTGCGGAATTCCCTGCAACCCGGCGGTATAGATGATCATGACCCAGCCGAAGCCCTTCCAGATCGAGCAGAACCAGATCACAAAATTGGCGGTCCAGGTGTTTTTTAACCAGGACACCGGTTCCTTCAAAAGGCCGATACTGGTGAGAAGGTAGTTGACCAGGCTCCCGTTATCCGGCTGAAAAATATAGTCCACGATATTGCAGAACACGACCCAGTCGCAGATCACTGCGATATAAAGGAGAACCTTGTAGATGTTTTTCCCGAAGCGCAGACTGTGAATGAGGACCGCGGCGAGTAGCCCCAGGATGAGCTGACCCGGCACCGTAATCAAGATCGCCAGCACGTTGTTGCGAAAAGCCATCCAGAAAAAATAGGCATCCGAACCTTTTTCGTGCATGCCTGCGAAGATTCGTTTGTAATTTTCAAGCCCCACAAACTGATTGTCCGCTCCGGGCATAATGCTGTAATTGGTCAGTGATATGTAGATATTTTTGATCTGAGGATAGAGGACAAAGACCACAAAAAGCACCGTTCCTACCGAAAGGAAGGGAAGGACCGCAATCCACTCCTTCATTCCTCGTTCCAAGCGTTTTCTCACTAGCTGATTTCTTCCGTCCATAAGAGATTTCCCTATTGGAAGAGTGGGAACTTTTCTGCGGAAAAAACTTCCCGAAAAGTTCCCACCTCCTTCCGTCCTCTGTTGTTCTCGTTTCTAAATCCGCAGCTGTCTTTTTACATTGCGTCGCCGTGTATGCGTCCACCTTCCTATGCAGCCGCTTCTAACTTGTTACGCAGCTGTCTTATTTTCCTCCCTCTGCAAGCAGGGCATCGATTTCTTTCGCCGCCTTTTGAAAAGCACTCTGCGGCTTGTCTTCATGCAGGAGGCAGCTTGTGAATGCGACCGTCAGCTTGTCACTCATCTTTTCCCAAACCGGTGTAGGCGTTCTCGGTACCGCGCCTTCCAACTGTTTTAAGTAGGTTTCCATGTGAGGGGTATTCTTGACTTCCTCGCTCTCCGCCACCGTCTTCACTGTAGGCACCAAATGTCCGCCGCCTACCGCCTGCGCTTTCTGTGCAAAATCGCTCATCAGGAATCTGGCAAAAACCCAGGATGCTTCCTTCTTTTCACTTCCCTTGAAGATGACGAGGTCTTCTCCGCCGTTTACAGTCAGGGAACCGGCTTCTCCTGCGGGCAGCAGTCCGTCCTGCACCTTGGCAATCTGGCTCTCATCGTCATTGGAATAGAACCAAGGTCCTTGATAGGAAAACAGATACTGTCCGTCATACAGACCGTTGGCCGCATCGGGCTTTTCGCCGTTCATGCAGGGGCCGATGATGCCTTCGTCGTACCACTTCACGATGGTTTCCATCGCCTTAATGCTGGCTTCACTATCCAGATAGCCGCTTGCCTTCGTGTGATCCTCATTGGTATACACGCCGCCCAGCGAGGAGAAAAGCGGAGCCATGGACCAGGGATTGGGGCCTTCGCAGGCGATCAGATACTGTCCCTTCTTTAATTTGTCCTTTAATGCAAGCACTTCATCATAGGTTTTGGGAAGCTCCTTGATTCCCAGCTGCTCCATAAGCGGCTTGCTCCAGGCGCCGGAGAGGCAGTTGGTATTTAACGGCAATCCGTAATATTTGCCATCATAAAAATTCGTCTGCAGGGGGCCTTCGTACAGGGTATCCTTTAACTTTGCAAAACCGTCCAGATCGTCCACCGCTTCCAGGGCTCCCATCTTTGCCAGCTCCGGTACCCATATAATATCCATTCTCATCAGATCCGGGCCTGTGGATGAGGAGATGCTCGTGATGATCTGCTGCATCAGGCCGTCGTAAGGCATACGAACCGCTTCCACATGAATCTTCGGATACTTTTCTTCAAATGCCGGAATGATCTGATCGGTCAGAACCTCTTCTTCCGCATCCGAATGCGTATGCCAATAGGTAATCGTTACCTCGTCCCCGTTGTAGGCAATCTCATCTGAGGAAGACGCCGTTTTGCTGTCAGACGAACCACCGGCAGCATCCGCACTTGTCGCTGCTGCAGGCACATCCTTCCCCTCATCCGCCTTCTGCGCACTTCCTCCGCAACCGGCGAGAAGACTGGTCGCGACCATTGCCGCCATGATACCGGACAAAACTTTCTTTTTCATTTCACCTCCTTGAAACACGGACACATCATTTCTATCTACGTCACTTTGATCTATCTTGATTTTGCCTTTTCCTCTCCCCACCTGCCAAGGGCTTTTTTTGTCATTTTTGTGCAATTTTTATCCTTAGTTGGTTAAATGTCTTTCAAAGTTGTGCAGATTAAGGTGTAATGATATCATAGTCCTGTTTTTCGAACAGCAATATCTTCGGGCTTTCGGCAGAAGTCCCGGGGGGATTCAATCAGGAACTAGAGGTCAAAACAGATGGAACTGATAGAGTATGAACAGGTCATTCCGGAGAGCAACTGCTTCTGCAAGGTATTTCACTCCAGACTCATTGAAACGGAAAAGCAGCTCAACACCAGTAGGCCGCTTCCTCACTGGCACAGCAGTTACGAGTTCAATGTTTGCATCAATGGAAAGTTGGAGAATCACATCGGAAACGAGGTTTGTCTGATCGAATCGGAAGAATTCGTCCTGATCAATCCCAATGTCGTTCATACCTCTTATGAGGTGACCGAGGACTATCTCGGCTTCGCCGTTCTGATTCCGGAGGAATATATCCGCATCTATTGGAGAAATCGGAAACGGGAGGCTCTCCTTCTTTTTTCCAAAGAAGAGGTGGATCCGCACCGACAGGAAATCTGGAAGCTGCTCTACCACCTCTATCTGCATTCTCTATCGCAAAAGGCGAACCGGGTGATCGGGATGAACAGCTGTGTCCTTTCCATCTTCAGCCTTCTTTTATCGGAGAAAGAAGAAAGCAGCCACAAGGAGACGGAGACAGACCCTTCGAAAGAACTGAACGGCTCCCTTTTTACCGATTACGTCCATGCCCATTATATGGAGAACCTGCAATTAAAGGATGTCAGCTCCCACTTCGGTTTTACCAGTGCCTATTTCTCCAAACTTTTTTATCGGGAGACGGGAAGGAATTTCAAATATTATCTGTCTTCCATCCGCCTCGGACATGCAAGCTATCTGTTAGAGCGCAGTTCTTTATCCATCACCAAAATCGCGGAAGAAAGCGGTTTCCCCAATCTGCGCGCCTTCACGGATCTTTTTATCAAGGTGAACGGCATGACCCCCAGGGAGTACCGCGCCAGCTGTAAAAAAACAAGGACCCATCTGCCACATGAGAACAAATAGAATCAAAATCCTGACCATCACAGGCCTTCTCTTTGCGCTCGTGATGGGAGGATGTACGGAGGAAATCAAAATGCAGTCAGCACCCACCACAGAGCAGAAGCTCCCCTTTCGGATCCTCGGAAGCGACAAAGCCCTGTATGCCCCGAAAGAAACCGTAACGATATCCTGCAAAATTGAAAACGCGGCAGTCCCCACAAAATCCCTCGCCCTGGAGACGCTGCTCTTCCATCACGAAAAAAAGGTGAGCAGCTTCCAAACGAAGCTCCTGTCCAGGCAGGGCGAAGAAGTGCAGGTTCTTTTTCCTGCGCCGGATCCGGATTTCACCGGCTATCTGGTGAGGATCCAGGTAGTGGACGAAGCGGGCGAGGTGCTGGCAAAAGACACCTGTGCGATCGACGTTTCCTCCTCCTTTGTCAAATTCCCCAGGTATGGCTATGTCTGTGACTACGGCCCCTCCCTGCCGGCAGAGGATATGATTGCACAGATGAATCGTTATCATATCAATGTCATCGAATACTACGACTGGCACCACCTGCACCATGAACCGCTTCCCGATTCCGTGAGCAAAGACCATCTTTCCGACTGGACGGACTGGTCGGGCAGAACCATCCATGTAGACACCCTGCTGCGTTATATAAAAGCAGCCCAAAAGAAGAAGATGGTGAATATGGCCTACAATATGATCTACGCCGGAACGGATTCTTTTTTTACGGACAAGGAGGGAAGAGAGACTCCCGCCTGCTGCTGGCGCCTCTTTTTCAAAGAAGGAAATCCAAAGGGAAAGGGACCCTTCTATTTCACCATGGGCGACTCGCCTTCTCACAATGGCCATCTTTACTTTGTCAATCCACTGAATCCCGAATGGCAGACCTACATCTTTGCAAAAGAAAAACGCGCGCTGGAAGTCCTTGGCTTTGACGGGTGGCATGGCGATACCATCGGTGAATTCGGTGAGATGACGGATGCTTCCGGAGGTCCCCTGGGATATGACGAAGACGGAAAACCGATTTACCTGGTCAAGCAAACCTACCGCAGCTTCCTGAACGCAGCCAAAAAAGCTCTCGGAAAAAAATACCTCTCCTTCAATCCGGTCGGTGCACAGGGAAATGAACAGGCAAACACCTCGCACACCGATGTTCTCTATGCGGAATTCTGGCCCTGGGACCGTGCAAGAGACGGGGAACTCTTCAACACCTATCATTCCGTCCTGCGCGAAGTGGAGAGGAGCAGGGAAGACAGCAAATCCTACTCCATGGACGGAGTCGGCAAATCCCTCACCGTCAAGGCCTACATTAACATCGACACAAAGAAAGACTTTATGAATGACGCTGCCGTCCTGCTGATGGACGCCGTCACCTTTGCCGCGGGAGGAGGCCGTCTGGAACTTGGAGACGGAAATCGCATGTTGCATGCCGCCTACTATCCGGATGATAAAATCCCCATGAGCGAGCACCTGAAGACAAAAATCACCGCCATGTACGACTTCAGCGTTGCCTACGAAAACCTGCTGAGAGACGGTCAGACCCCCACGGACAACAGGGTTGAAATCGAGGGCGTCCCCACCAGTTCTGTCGGAGAAAGCGATAAAGTCTGGACTTATACCAAGGAAGATGCCACCCACCAGATCCTCCACCTCATCAACCTGCGCAACAATGACAACCTCTGGGTCGATGAACAGGGAAACAAAAAGGATCCGGAGGTTTTGCACAACCTGAAGGTGAAATTCTACACAGACAAAAAAATCTCCGCCGCCTACCTTGCCTCCCCCGATTACAACGGCTGCGAATCCACCCCCCTCCCCTTTGAGACCGGAGAAGATCCTTCCGGATCCTACTTGCAATTTACCGTAGGTACCTTAGAATACTGGGGAATGGTATATTTAGTGTCATGAAGTCTTATCCCTGCTAGGCATGCTCGCATGCCTAGCAGGGTAAGATCTCATGACACGCCCCCACCCGAGGAAGTAGCGGATGATACCTGCAAAGCTCCAGAAAAACAACAAAATGAGGTGAACAGATGATAGAAAGACTTCGAATGGGCTCTCCCATTCCCACAGGCGCAGTTGTACTGGATGAGGACAAAATCCCTTCCACCGACCATTTTCCGGAATGGAAAATAGACGGGCAGGAAGGCACTCTGACCAAAACCCTCTCTCCCACCCTTACGGTCGTCGGTCTTGGCGAAACGGTTCGCGGCATCAACAAGAGAGGCTGGGTCTATGTCAGCAACAATACGGATGAGCCGCACCACGATGAGGACAAGCGCTCCCTCTATGCTTCCCAGAACTTTATCATTCTACTCTCTCCCGGAGCAGCTTCGGCAGAAGGAATCTTTATTGATGACCCGGGAACCGTAACCTTCGATATCGGTTATACCAAAACCGATGTCCTGCAAATCAAGTCCGCTTCCGGAGCTGCCGATTGTTACCGGATTACCGCCAAAACACCGACCGAAGTGGTGAAGGAGTTTAGGGGGCTCACCGGGCACTGCTATCTGCCCCCCAAGTGGGCGTTTGGCTTCGGCCAAAGCCGTTGGGGATATAAGACGGAGGCGGACGTCCGGGAGGTCTATCAGAACTACCATCAGGCAGGCATCCCGCTTGACGCCATCTATATGGACATTGATTATATGGAACGCTATAAGGATTTCACGGTAGATCACGACCGTTTTCCCGATCTGTCCGCCTTTTCCAAAGAGCTTTCCGAAAAGAACGTCCATCTGGTGCCGATCATCGATGCCGGTGTCAAGATCGAAGAAGGCTACGATGTGTATGAAGAGGGTTGTGAAAACGATTATTTTGTCAAAAAAGAAAACGGAGAACGGCTGGTCGCTGCCGTTTGGCCGGGACAGGTGCACTTCCCCGACTTCTTAAAGCCGCAAACGCGCAAATGGTTCGGACACAAATATCAGGTCCTGCTGGACCAGGGAATCGACGGCTTCTGGAATGATATGAATGAACCCGCTATTTTTTATACGGAAGATCATCTGAAGGAGGTCTTCGACTCGCTGGATCAGTTTAAAGGGCGCAACCTGGACATTGAGTCCCTCTTTCAGTTCCAAAGCCTGATCGCTTCTCTGGGCAACTATGAGGGCGATTACAAGCGTTTTTATCATGAATACGAGGGCAGAAAAATCCGCCACGACAAGGTACACAACCTCTACGGCTTCTATATGACAAGAGCCGCCGGGGAAGCCCTTAAGGAGATGGAACCGGACAAACGAATCCTGCTGTTTTCCCGTTCCAGCTTTATCGGTATGCACCGCTACGGTGGCGTATGGACCGGCGATAACAAGTCCTGGTGGTCTCACCTGAAACTGTCATTAGCGCAGATGCCCGCGCTGAACATGTGCGGCTTCCTCTTTTCCGGTTCGGATATGGGCGGCTTCGGTGCCGATTGCACGGAAGATTTGATGGCCAGATGGCTGTCTCTTGCGATTCTGATTCCGCTCTACCGCAACCACGCCTGCACCGGTACCAGATTGCAGGAACTGTACCGCTTTACGCACCTGGACTCCTTCCAAAAAGTGATTGAACTGCGTTATGCCCTCATTCCTTACATCTATAGTGAATTTATGAAGGCGGCGCTTCGCGACGGCATGTATATGAAACCTCTCTCCTTTGCATACGGGGAAGACCCTAGGGCTTTCGAAATCGAGGATCAGATTCTGGCCGGTGAGAGCATCATGTTAGCCCCTGTCGTTGAGCAGAACCGCACCGGAAGAAATGTCTATCTGCCGGAAGAAATGAAGATGATCCGTTTCCGTGCCTGGAACGATTACACGGAGGAGATTCTCACAAAGGGCGACCACTATGTCACCTGCAATCTCTTTGAAACCCTCCTCTTCCTGCGGAAGGGTCATGTGCTGCCGATTGCAAAACCAGCCATGACTACAGCGGAGATTGACTATTCCACGATCACCTACCTCACCTATGAGGCGGAGGAAAAAAGTTATGAGCTCTACAACGACGACGGCTTTTCCTATCCGGAAGAGGCAGATTTCCGTTAGACTTTACACCGGTTGGACCCGCTCGTCACACGAAAAAACAGGAGGGAGTTTCCGCCCCTCCTGTTTTTATGGTGAAAAAATCTCCCGCACTTTCGCCGTCTCTTACCTCAACTCTTCATCTCTTTTAACGTCTTTGCCATCTGTACATCCTCCGGCAGGACCTTCATATTGCAGGTCACCTTCTCTTCCCCCGGCTTCTGCACGGATATTTCAATGACAGATCCTTCCGACAAGCCTCCTGCAATATGCTGTGTAAAAAAAGCAACCACCTTCGGATGCGCCTTCTGAAAGCGTGAAAATTCTCCCATCAGGCGCATCATATCCGCCGGATTCATTCCCATACCGTTCCTCCTTTCTAAAAAGGTAATTGAAACAATCTCCTGATCTTATTCAAAGTGATAGAGTCGCAGAGTATCTGCCGTATAGATTTCCTGATAGCCGGATACATGGGGATTGACTCTCAGAATCATCTGCAACAGTTCTTTCTGATTTCTGGGATCGGTGACATAGACATCCAGCGCCTTTGCATTGCAAATCGCCGGGTCCGTAAAATCAGACGTGTTTGCTGTATCTGCAAAATAGAGTCTTGGATAATTCATAAAAATATCTTCATAATGCCAGACCCGATAAGAAACCGCCGGATTCATGAGAAGAATGGCGGTATCCTCCCTGTGCGTTCTGGCATAGGCAAGACGCGCCGCGTTTTCAGGATAGAGAAACAGCACGCGGTGATCCACAAAAAGTCCCTTGCAGGTCAGCCCCAGAAAGAGAACGGCGCATAGAACAGCGGCAATCTTTTCTTCCGCTCTCTTCTCTCTTAGGATAGCCACTCTCCTACCGATCTCCTGCAGGAAACTTCGAAGCAGATCATCGGTCAACAGAATCACAAGTGCTAAAAGAAGGGGATACACCGGCATCTCGTACCGGTTCGACGGGGCATAGGCCAGCAGCGCCACCTTGGAAACCACCAGAAAGTATCCGACGGTTCCAAAAAGCAGAACCCCGTAAGCGACTCTCAAGCCCCTTCTTCCGCTAATCGTCTTCTCTTCTGTTGCCGGAAGACGAAAATGCCTCATCCACAACAGCAGAGCTCCTCCCGCCACGCAGAGCGCAAGCAGGATAAACAGCCCGCCACCAAAGACGAAATCGTTGAGCAATCCGGCAAAAAAGGAGAACCGCTCCCATAGATTCCCTCCGTTCACAGCCGACTGCGCCGCTTCTTTTCCCCGATATCCCCTGAAAATATGCGCCGCAGACGCTGGGTAGGACAGCACGGCAAGCAGAAGAGAGGAGGCACAACAGAAGACATAAAGAAGAACGGCCCGCCATCCTTTTTTTTGCAGCAAGACAACCGAAAAAGCCACTCCGATCAGCACAAAGAAGATCAGGTAAAAATACTGGGTCAGGAATCCAAGGTAGGATACGATCATCAGAGGGAGCAAGAAGCGCAAAAACGATTCTTTTCCGAATTCCGCCCTCTCCTCCATCAGTTGGAGCGTCTTTTCTACATGCAGGTTTGCACAGGCAAGTACAAAGACCGTCAGCCAGAAATACATCCGGAAGAAGACCAGGGCCGAGATCGTCATCGGATTCAGCCCAATCAGCGCCAGAACGAGGAAACGCACCACAAAAGGCCGTCCCAGCGTCTTCAGAAGGCGCTCCATCAGCAGGAAACAAAGCACCATGGCAATCAGGTTCGTGAAAATCCCCGGCCACTTGCTGAACCTTCCCGGAAAGAAATCACAGACCGTATGAAAAAGGAAATAATAGAGCGGAGGATGCACATCCCATGACTGCACCTCTTTAATCCGCGCATAATCAAAATTCTCTCCCGGCAGCACAACGAACTCTTTGAGGATCTCCTTACTGTTCTGCCATTCTCTGTCCGGCAAAAAAAGACCGTTGGTCCCGTTGGTCGAATAATAGGTATACATTTCATCTTCATGATACCCTTGCTTCTTTTGCGCAAACAGAAGTCCAACCGCAATCTGCAGTACAAGCAAAAGCAGGAGTAAAATACGCTGTACCGTCTGTTTCTTCATGTCCCGTACCCGGCCCTATGCGTCATCTGTGCTTCATCCTTAATATCCAACCCGGTGAAAAAGATAACTTCCATCATGATAGTGAATGGAATAGGTGCGTCCGTTTTTCCTGTCTTCTGCGCGCAATTCCGAATCATCCATCTGTAAAAGAGTCAGACTGCGCATCCCCTTGTCATCGGAAACCGACACCGTCGGATTTTCTTTTCCCTTGGTCCAGACGACTTTCATCGTTACTCTGCTGCCGTCACTTACCTGAAAGGTGTAACTACCGTCAAAGATTCTGTGTACTGCCGTCCCTGCTACTACCGCTGTAGACACCCCGGACGATTCCTGCCCGCTCTTCTGAAGGCTTGCTCTCGCAGAAGCGGCTGCACCAGAAGAATCGGATGTGCCCGCAGAGGCGGCTGCACCGGAAGAAGCTTCCCCTCCGGCAGCTGCACTCGCAGAAGTGGATTCCTTCCCCCCCGTAGCTGCACGAGAAGAATCGGATGCGTCCGCAGAGGCGATTGCACCGGAAGAAACGGATGCGTCCGCGGAGGCGACCTTACTTCTCCCTGCACCCGAATCCGTTTCTTCTCTTCGGGCTCCGGACTTACCTGCTTTTCCCAGGAGGAAAACCGAAAGAAGTGCGATCAGAACCACAATCAGGGCGAGAAGAATCAGAAAAGGCCTACGCCTTCTTTTTTTCTCCTGCAATTAAAGCAGAAAGCATAACGTTTTCTAAAGCAGTA
>ERZ772910.686-NODE-686-length-18986-cov-29.687391_pt1 | contig 18986 bp, 16 predicted proteins | sample MGYA00511357_ERZ772910 | MGnify/ENA primary metagenome ERZ772910 (study PRJEB29015, sample SAMEA2738096) | human oral metagenome | biome: human oral; feature: human-associated habitat; material: saliva | place: China | collected 2193 ... | reverse complement strand
TGGAAGTTGGCGCATCGGTTGAAGCGATCCAAAAAGGCTTGCTCGGCTTTGAAGGCGTCGGCCGCCGCTTCCAAAAATATGGCGACATCAAATTGCCAAACGGCGGAACCGCTTTGCTGGTGGACGATTATGGCCACCATCCTGTCGAAATGGAGGCAACCCTTTCCGCCGCACGCGGTGCATACCCTGAAAAACGCTTGGTATTGGCTTTTCAACCGCACCGCTATACCCGTACACGCGATTTGTTTGAAGACTTTACCAAAGTCCTTAATACCGTTGATGCGCTGGTGTTGACCGAAGTTTATGCCGCAGGCGAAGAGCCGATTGCCGCAGCCGATTCCCGCGCCTTGGCGCGCGCCATCCGCGTATTGGGCAAACTTGAGCCGATTTACTGCGAAAACGTTGCCGACCTACCGCAAATGCTGCTGAATGTTTTGCAAGACGGCGATGTTGTGTTGAATATGGGTGCCGGCAGCATCAACCGCGTTCCGTCTGCATTGGTGGAATTGTCGAAACAATCATAATAAACAGGCATATTGGCCTTTGAGGACAGATAGGTCGTCTGAACAATATTCAGACGGCCTGTATCAGTATTTAAGAAAGTGGAAATTATGCAGAATTTTGGCAAAGTGGCCGTGTTGATGGGTGGCTTCTCCAGCGAGCGTGAAGTGTCGCTGGATAGTGGCGCCGCTATTTTGGCTGCCTTGAAAAGCAAAGGCGTCGATGCCCATGCGTTCGACCCCAAAGAAACCCCGTTGTCTGAATTGAAAACACAAGGTTTTCAGACGGCCTTCAATATTCTGCACGGCACTTTCGGCGAAGATGGCGCGATTCAAGGCGCGTTGGAGCTGATGGGTATTCCTTACACCGGCAGCGGCGTGGCCGCTTCTGCGCTGGGTATGGATAAATACCGCTGCAAACTAATTTGGCAGGCCTTGGGTTTGCCTGTTCCTGAATTTGCCGTATTGCATGATGACAGCGACTTTGATGCTGTTGAAGAGAAATTGGGCTTGCCGATGTTTGTCAAACCTGCAGCTGAAGGCAGCAGCGTCGGCGTGGTAAAAGTAAAAGAAAAAGGCCGTCTGAAAAGTGTTTACGAAGAATTGAAACACTTGCAGGGCGAAATCATTGCCGAACGCTTTATCGGCGGCGGTGAGTATTCTTGCCCGGTATTGAACGGCAAAGGCCTGCCGAGCATTCATATTATTCCGGCTACCGAGTTTTACGACTACGAAGCCAAATATAACCGCGACGATACGGTTTATCAATGCCCGTCGGAAGATTTGAGCGAGGCGGAGGAAAACCTGATGCGCGAACTGGCCGTGCGTGGCGCGCAGGCGATTGGTGCGGACGGCTGTTCGCGCGTGGACTTTCTGAAAGATACAGACGGTAAACTGTATCTCTTGGAAATCAATACCTTGCCTGGTATGACCAGCCATAGTTTGGTGCCAAAATCTGCAGCCCATACCGGCGTAGATTTTGCTGATTTGTGTATTGAGATTTTGAAGACCGCTCATGTGGGATGATGCAGGCGCACTGGGTCGATTGACCCGCCGGCTATTGGTGCTGATGACCTTTCTGCTGATAGGTTCGGGCATAGCTTGGCTTTACAATTCCAAATATTTTCCTGTGAAACAGATTGCCATTCAGGGCAAGCTGAAATATGCTTCCAGCAAAGAATTGCAAACCGTTGCACGAGAGCATATCAGGGGTAATATGTTCCGCGCCGATATTGATTCGGCGCAGGCCGCTTTTCAGGAATTGCCTTGGATTGACTCGGCAATGGTACGCCGCCGTTTTCCGGAAACCGTGGAAATTATCCTGACCGAGCGTGTGCCGGTTGCACACTGGCGCGCTGGCGGCTTGGTGGACAGTAAGGGTAATGTGTTTGCCGCAAGCCTGAAACAGGACCTGCCTATATTTGAAGGGCAGCAGGGGACAGGCAAAGACATGGTCAAACATTATGCGGACTTTTCCGGTATTTTGAGTCCGTTGAAACTGACCATCAAAGAATTGATCTACACGCCGCGTTCGGCATGGCTGCTTGTATTGAACAACGGCATTACCGTGCGCTTGGGGCGTGAAAACGAAATCAAACGTTTGCAGCAATTTGCCCAGATTTGGCCATCGCTGCTGCGTAAAAAACAAAGTCGTATCGAGTATGTCGATATGCGTTATAAGGATGGTTTTTCAGTCCGTTACCGGCCGTCTGAAAACCCTTCCGACAGTGAATAGCCGATTAGACGTGAAGCAATCTTGTTTCAAAAATAATCAAACCGTCAGTCAGACAACATAGCGAACGAGCAATTATGGAACAACAACAAAATAAATATATCAGTGCCTTAGACATTGGTACGTCCAAGGTCATCGCCTTAATCGGTGAGATTCGGGAAGATAACGAAATCCACATTGTTGGCTTGGGTCAAAGCCCTTCACGCGGTTTGCGTGCAGGTATGGTGACCAACATTGATGCCACTGCGCAAGCCATTCGTCAGGCGGTAGAAGATGCCGAGCTAATGGCAGATACCAAAATTTCCCACGTCGTCACCGGTATTGCCGGTAACCATATCCGCAGCCTGAATTCACAAGGCGTGGTCAAAATTAAAGATGGTGAAGTATCGCAAGCCGACATCGATCGTGCCATCGAAACGGCCAAAGCCATCAATATTCCGCCTGATCACAACATTTTGCATACTGTGGTTCAAGAGTACATCATCGACAACCAACCTGGTGTGAAAGAGCCTATCGGCATGAGCGGCGTGCGTTTGGATACCCGTGTACACATCATTACCGGTGCGAACACTGCTTTGCAAAATATCCAAAAATGTATCCAACGTTGTGGCTTGCAAATGGATCAAATCATGCTTCAGCCTTTGGCAAGCGGTCACGCCGTTTTGACTGAAGACGAAAAAGATTTGGGCGTATGCGTCATCGATATTGGTGGCGGTACGACCGACATCGCGGTTTATACCAATGGCGCCATCCGCCATACTGCGGTTATTCCCGTTGCCGGCGATTTGATTACCAAAGACTTGGCACAAGCCTTGCGTACGCCGCACAGTGCAGCCGAGTACATCAAAATCCATTACGGTGCCGCGATTCCGACTATGGACGGCTTGGATGAAATGATTGAAGTTCCTAGTGTTGGCGACCGTCAATCACGTCAAATTTCACGCCGTGTATTGGCTGAAATCATCGGCCCGCGCGTAGAAGAAATTTTGGAATTGACGCTGAACGAATTGCGCCGCTCCGGCTTCCCAGAAGAAGTGCTGACTTCCGGTATTGTTTTGACCGGTGGTGCTTCTATGTTGACCGGTATTGTTGAGTTGGCGGAAGAAGTCTTTAACCTGCCGGCGCGTATCGGTGTTCCGCAAGAAATGGGCGGCGTATCCGAGCGTATCCGCAATCCACGCTATTCAACAGCGATTGGCCTGCTTCAGACGGCCTATGCTGCCGAAGAGGGTGAGCAAACCAGCCGAACCGGTGCGATTGCACTGAATGATTCAGGCAAAAAAATGGGTCTGTGGGAAAAAATCCAAAGATTCTTCAGAGACAATTTCTGATAAAAGTTTTCAGGGCGGACTGTGTAGCAACTGTTTGTCCTGAATATTTAAGTGGAATTAAACGGTTTTGAATAATTGCTAAGTGGATAATTTAAAACTTGTATATTTTCTGTTAAAAAATGTAGTAAAAATATAACGCCGACAGCCGAATGGTAAGAAGATTTTTGCCAGTATCTGGATACTTCTTATATAATACGGATAATAAGTTATTTTTGAACCGTCCTTATAAAGCGGGGCGCGGAGGATTATTGAATGGAATTTGTTTACGACGTAGCAGAATCAGCAACGAGCCCTGCTGTTATTAAAGTTATCGGCTTGGGTGGCGGCGGTTGTAATGCCATCAACAACATGGTTGCCAATACTATTCATGGTGTTGAGTTCATCAGTGCCAATACCGATGCGCAATCATTGGCAAAAAACAATGCGGCTAAACGCATTCAATTGGGTACAAACCTGACTCGCGGTTTGGGTGCCGGTGCAAATCCTGAAATCGGCCGCGCCGCCGCTCAGGAAGATCGCGAAGCCATCGAAGATGCCATCCGTGGTGCAAACATGCTGTTCATCACTACCGGTATGGGTGGTGGTACCGGTACCGGCTCTGCTCCTGTTGTGGCTGAAATCGCTAAAGAAATGGGTATCCTGACCGTTGCGGTTGTGACCCGTCCGTTTGCTTACGAAGGCAAACGCGTACACATCGCTCAAGCAGGTTTGGATCAGCTTAAAGAGCGCGTTGATTCCCTAATTATTATCCCGAATGACAAATTGATGACTGCCTTGGGCGAAGACGTGACCATGCGTGAAGCTTTCCGTGCGGCCGACAATGTACTGCGTGACGCGGTTGCCGGTATTTCCGAAGTGGTGACTTGCCCTAGCGACATGATCAACTTGGACTTCGCCGACGTGAAAACCGTGATGAGCAATCGCGGTATCGCCATGATGGGTTCAGGTTTCGCACAAGGTATCGACCGTGCCCGTTTAGCTACCGATCAAGCTATCTCCAGCCCGCTCTTGGATAACGTTACTTTGGATGGCGCACGCGGTGTATTGGTAAACATTACCACTGCTCCTGGCTGCCTGAAAATGTCTGAGTTCAACGAGATTATGCGTATCGTCAACCAAAATGCACACCCTGAAGTGGAATGCAAATTTGGTGCTGCCGAAGACGAGAGCATGAGCGAAGACGCTATCCGTATTACCATCATTGCTACCGGCTTGAAAGAAAATGGTACTGACAACCAACTGCGCGCTGCTGCCCGTACCCAACAATTGGTACGCGGTGCGGAAGAAGTGCCTCAAGCTCAAAGCCAAAGCAGTGCTGAAAGCCTGGTTCGTACCAACCGTAATATCCGTTCTATGAATCTGACAGCGGCTGATTTCAGCAACCAGTCTGTACTGGATGACTTTGAAATTCCGGCTATCTTGCGCCGTCAGCAACATACTTCTGATAAATAATCAGGATCATGTATGAAAAGACCTGCCTTAAAGGCGGGTCTTTTTTATTAGTAGAATAAACTTAAGGCCATCTGAAAATTTTCAGACGGCCTTAAGTTTTCAAATAAAGCAAATAACAAACTTACCCTTTATTTAGGATCTGCTTGTTTTCGCCCTCACGACGCAACTCTTTGGGCAAGACAAATACAATGCTTTCTTCTGCGCCTTCTCCTTCGCGTATGGTCTCATGTCCCCAATCTTGAATGGTTTGTAAGACTTCTCGAACCAAGACTTCGGGTGCAGATGCACCGGCAGTGACACCGACCTTGGTTTTGTTTTCAAACCATTCTTTTTTCAGATAGGAAGCATTATCGACCATATAGGCATCAACTCCGCGCAATGCAGCTACTTCACGCAAGCGGTTGCTGTTGGAAGAGTTGGGCGAGCCGACAACAATTACGAGATCGCATTCTTCCGCCAATTCTTTAACGGCAGTTTGGCGATTGGTTGTGGCGTAGCAGATATCTTCTTTGTGCGGATTGCGGATATTGGGGAAGCGTTGGTTTAAAGCTGCAATGATGTCTTTGGTTTCGTCCACCGATAAAGTGGTTTGGCTGACGTAGGCAAGCTTGTCAGGATTTTTGACGTTTAGCCCGGCTACATCTTCCACAGTCTCAACCAGAAACATTTTGCCCGGGGGTAATTGTCCCATCGTGCCTTCTACTTCGACGTGGCCTTTGTGGCCGATCATAATGATTTCGTAATCTTGCTCATCAAGGCGGGCTACTTCTTTATGGACTTTGGTTACCAAAGGGCAGGTGGCATCAAAAACACGGAAACCACGTTGTGCCGCTTCTTCTTGTACGGCTTTAGATACGCCGTGAGCCGAGTAAATCAGTGTGGCACCCTTTGGGACATCCGCCAAGTTATCGACAAAGACAGCACCTTTTGCCCGCAGATTGTCCACGACGAATTTGTTATGAACGACCTCATGGCGGACGTAAATAGGCGCGCCGAATTCTTCGAGTGCACGTTCAACAATGCTGATGGCACGGTCAACACCGGCACAGAAGCCGCGGGGATTGGCAAGGATAATGGTTTTTTGAGTCATGTGTGTTCCGTTTTCAGACGGCCTTTGTGTCGTTTGAAGGTGTTTTTTTGTGCAGCAAACCATCTATTACCAGGCAAACTGCGCCAACGCAGATAAAGCTGTCGGCAATGTTAAATGCAGGGTAGAACCAGTTTTGCCAATAAAAAAGCAGAAAATCGACAACGTGGCCGTGAATCAGGCGGTCAACCACATTGCCAATCGCGCCGCCGATAATCATGGCTGCCCCCAATTTGCCCCAGCGGCCAAACTCATCACGCCAGATGGCACGGGCCAAATACAGGCTGATAACGACTGCCAGACCTAAAAAGAAGAATTTTTGCCAGCCGCCTTGGTCGGCCAAAAAGCTGAATGCCGCACCTGGATTATAGGCAAGGGTCAGGTCAAAAAAGTCTGGAATGATATTGAGGCGTTCGCCTTCGGTAAAGTGTTTCAAGATTTCCCATTTGCTCAGTTGGTCAAGAATGATGGCAACGAGGGAAAGTAAGAAAAAGGGAATTTTTGCAGGAGAGGATGAACTCATGTTTTCAGACGGCTTATATAATAAAGGGCTTATTTTACCTGAAAGCAGGCTGGAAGTGTTTGCAATGGCATCGACGGTAAGGCCGTCTGAAAATAGAAATGCCGCCACTTGAATGTATCAAAGGGCGGCGTGGTAAGCATGTGCGGGCTTATTGGTTTTTAAGCAACGGAAAGCCCAGTTTCTCGCGGCTTTCAACGAATTTTTGTGCAACGATACGGCTCAGTGCACGAATACGGCCGATGTAGGTTGCGCGTTCGGTAACGGAAATGGCGCCGCGTGCATCCAAGAGGTTGAACGTATGGCCGGCTTTGAGTACAAGCTCGTAAGCAGGCAGGGCAAGACTGGTGTCCTCAACTGCAAGCAGGCGTTTGGCTTGTTCTTCATAGTCGTTGAATTGGCGCAAGAGCCAATCGGCATCGCTGTATTCGAAGTTGTAGGTGGATTGTTCGACTTCGTTTTGACGATAAACGTCGCCGTAAGTGACGATGTTGCCATCAAGGGTTTTTGCCCAAACGAGGTCGTACACGTTTTCCACGCCTTGCAGATACATGGCGAGACGCTCGATACCGTAGGTGATTTCACCGAGCACAGGAGAGCAGTCGATACCGCCGACTTGTTGGAAGTAGGTGAATTGGGTTACTTCCATGCCGTTGAGCCAAACTTCCCAACCCAAGCCCCAAGCGCCGAGAGTAGGGTTTTCCCAGTCGTCTTCGACAAAGCGGATGTCGTGTACTTTAGGGTCGATACCCAATTCACGCAGGGAGTCGAGGTAGAGGTCTTGAATATTGGCCGGTGCAGGTTTGAGCGCAACTTGGAATTGATAGTAGTGTTGCAGGCGGTTGGGGTTGTCGCCATAGCGGCCGTCTTTGGGGCGGCGGCTAGGTTGAACGTAAGCGGCAAACCAAGGCTCCGGGCCTAAGGCGCGCAGACAAGTGGCGGGATGGGAAGTACCGGCACCGACTTCCATATCGAAAGGTTGGATAACGGTGCAGCCTTTGTCAGCCCAGTAGTTTTGTAATTTGAAAATAATTTGTTGGAAGGTGAGCATGGTGGATGGAATAGATTGGAATAAAGAGGGTATTTTACTGTTTTGAGCCTGTTTTGGATAGGCTGAAGGAAGCGGCGCAGTTTATTTGCCGTCCAATAGGTCTGAAAAGGGGTCGTCTTCCGAAGAAACGGTGTATTTTTCTTGCGCCCATTCGCCTAAATCAATGAGTTTACACCGTTTGCTGCAGAAAGGGCGGTAGGGGCTGTCGGTGTTCCAAACGACTTCTTTGTGGCAGGTTGGACATTTTACAACAGGAGCGGTCATGCAGTTTCTTTCAGTGATTGTGCAATGGATTGATAGTATTGATGCAAACGGGCAACCTTGATTTTTGCTTCTTCCAAGCTATGGGTATTGTCCAATACATCGTCGGCATGAAGCAGTCTGTCAGAGCGAGAAGCTTGGGTTGCCATGATTTGACGCGTTTGTTCTTCTGAAAAACCATTGCGTTGGTGTACGCGTTTGATTTGGACGGACTCCGGAACATCTACAACCAAAATGCGGTCGGTCTCCGCTTTAAATGCCGGATTTTCAATCAAAAGCGGGACATCGATAATGCCGTAAGTAGAGGAGGCAAGTTGTTGTTTCTGCTGTTGGATTTTGTTTAAGATTAACGGTAGAAGCAGGTTTTCCAGTTGTTTTTTTGATTGAGGCCGTCTGAAAACTTCTTCTCGTAAAGCCATACGATTCAGACGGCCTTCATGATCAAAAACCTCATCACCGAAAAGTTGGCGGATGGCTGGAAGGGCTTCGCCGTTTTCAGCGGTCAGTGAACGGCTGATGGCATCGGCATCGATAATGGGTACGCCAAGTTCGGCAAACATTTGGGCAATAGATGATTTGCCGCTGCCGATGCCGCCGGTCAAGCCTATCCATAATGTCATTATCGGAATCCTGATTGTACGAGCCACCATTGTACCAGTTGGGTAATAGGTGCATTGGCAACCAAAATAATCCATCCTGCCACAGCAAGGCTGGGACCAAAAGCAAAATATTGGCCTTTGCCGACGCGGGCAATGAGTGCGCCCACCAGTCCGACCAAGGCAGCCATGAAGATCAGAACAGGCAAGATACCTACGCCCAGCCATGCACCGAGTGCAGCCAAAAGTTTGAAGTCGCCATTGCCCATGCCGATTTTACCGGTCAGAAGTTTATAGACGGCGCATAAAGTATAAAGGCTCATATAGCCTGCGATTGCGCCTAAAACGGCTGAATGCAGGGGCACGAATGTATCATTCAGATTAAACAGCAGGCCGATCCAAATTAGGGGCTGAGTCAGGCTGTCGGGTAAATATTGCGTATCGGCATCGATAAAGGTCAGCGCAATCAATATGGCAGTCAAAATTAATCCGCCAATAGTTGCCCATGACCAGCCGTATTGCCACGCGACAATACCGAATAAGACGCCTGTCAGCAGCTCAATCAGCGGATAGCGTATGCTGATCGCGGTTTTGCAGGAGTGGCATTTCCCACCCAGTAAAATATAGCTGAGGATGGGGATATTTTGCCAAAGTTTGACTGGGCTTTTGCATTTTGGGCAGCGTGAATCCGGTTTGCGCAGATTAAATGGCTGTTTTTCTTCATCTGTCAGATCGATGCCTAAATGCTCTTTAGAAAATTGTGTCCATTCGCGTTCCATCATTATCGGCGTGCGATAAATGACAACGTTTAGAAAGCTGCCAATCAACAATCCAAAAATAACGGCTAAAGGAATAGCGAATGGCGCAAGAACGGAGAGGGCGTCGATGGCAGAGTAAATACTATCAAGCATATCAACCTACGACATTACCCAAGTTAAACAGCGGCAGATACATGGCAATCAGCAAGATACCGATGAGCGAACCCAATACCACCATGATGATAGGCTCCATCAAGTGAGACAATCGGGAGACGGAGTTGTCTACTTCATCTTCGTAGAATTCGGCTGCTTTGTTTAGCATATCGTCCAAAGAGCCTGACTCTTCGCCGATGGCCGCCATTTGGATCACCATATTGGGGAACATATCTGTACTTTGCATACTGGATGTCAGCGACAGACCTTGGGTTACCTTGGCGCGGATGTCTTGAGTAGCTTCTTCATAGAGAATATTACCGGATGCGCCTGCAACGGAATCTAATACTTCCACCAAAGGAACACCGGCTGCGAAGAGGGTAGAAGTCGTACGCGCCCAACGGGCAATGGTTGCTTTACGGACGATGGTCCCAAAAATAGGCAGTCTCAAAATCAAAGCATCGATTCGTTTTTGGAAGGTGGGCGATTTTTCATGGAGTTTGTACAGGCCGAAGGCGGAAACAATCAAAAGGATGATCATAATCCAGCCATAGTCGACGAATAAATCGGACAAACTCATGACAAGTTGGGTAAGCCTTGGCAGCTCTGCACCCATATTGGCATAAACTTCTTTAAAGGCAGGCAGTACAAACATCATCATGATGAAGATAAGCGCAATCGCCACCACGATAATGGCAATCGGGTAGGTCAGTGCGGTTTTGACTTTTTTCTTAATGGCTTGGGTTTTTTCTTTATAGACAGCCAGTTTGTCCAATAAGCTTTCCAGTACGCCGCCGGACTCGCCTGCGCTGACCAGATTGCAATAGAAACGGTCGAAATATTTTGGATATTTGGAGAACGATTTACCCAATGCGCTGCCTTGTTCGACATCGGAGCGAACCTGCATCAGCATTTCGGTCATGCTCGGATTGGAGTGGCCGCGCGCAACGATTTCAAAAGCCTGCATCAGCGGTAAGCCTGCCTTCATCATGGTTGCCAGTTGGCGGGTGAACACTGTAATGTCTTCTTGGGTAATGCGGCGTTTACGTGCGGTTTTAACTTTGCTGATACGCAAAGGGCGAATGCCTCTGCGTTGGAGTTTTTTGCGTGCTTCTTCTTCGTCTTTGGCAACTACTTCACCACGGACAAGACGTTCGGTCTCGGTATTTTTTCCTTCAAATGTAAAACGCTTGCCTTTGCTTCTTGAGCCGAACAGACTTCTTTTTTGCTCTGCTTGAGCCATGAGTTATCCCTTGTTAGTAAGAAATAAAGCGGACTGTTTCCCCGTGCCGCTTTATTTTAATTTTCGAAAATATGGCAGTTTAGTCATTGGTATGAGCAGTCACTTCTTCCAACGAGGTCAGGCCTTGCATGACTTTCATGAGGCCGGCACGACGCAAGTCTACCATGCCTTCCTGATAGGCCATGTTCATGATATCAACTTCCGTACCGTTGTTCATAATGACTTTTTGCATTTCATCGCTGACCGGCATGACTTCATAAATGCCGACGCGGCCTTTAAAGCCTTTGCCGCGGCAGCTGTCGCAGCCAACCGGGCGGTAGAGTTTCCAATCTTGAGCCAAGTCCGCATCGGTAAAGCCGGCTTTTTTCAATGCCGGAACCGGCGGGCGCTCAACTTCGCGTTTGCAGTTTGGACACAGTCTGCGCAACAGCCTTTGCGCCATAATCAGGCTGACCGAGCTGGCGATGTTGAAAGGCGCTACGCCCATGTTCAAAAGGCGGGACAGCGTGGCCGGTGCATTATTGGTATGCAGGGTAGAGAAAACCATGTGGCCGGTTTGGGCGGCTTTAATGGCGATGTCGGCGGTTTCCAAGTCACGAATCTCACCGACCATAATAATATCAGGATCTTGACGCAAGAAGGATCGGAGTGCGGCGGCAAACGTCAGACCTTGTTTCTCATTGACGTTGACTTGGTTGACGCCCGGCAGGTTAATCTCGGCCGGATCCTCGGCCGTCGAAATGTTCACATCTTCCGTGTTCAAAATACTCAGGCAGGTATAGAGCGAAACGGTTTTGCCCGAACCTGTCGGACCGGTAACCAATACCATGCCGTAAGGGCGGTTGATGGCTTCCAACAGCATTTCTTTTTGGAAAGGCTCTAAACCGAGCTGGTCGATATTGAGTGATGTACCATCGGAATTTAGGATACGCATCACCACTTTTTCACCAAACAATGTCGGCAAAGTGCTGACACGGAAGTCAATCGGACGGCCGTGTTTATGGAAGGCAATTTGAATTCTGCCGTCTTGCGGAATACGTTTTTCGGAAATATCCAAACGCGCCATCACTTTGATACGCGATGCCAACTGGCCGCGCACGGCGACAGGCGGCTGTACGACTTCGCGCAATTGTCCGTCCACGCGGAAACGAACGCGCGCCATTTGCTCGTAGAATTCAAAGTGGATGTCCGATGCGCCTGCGTTCAGGGCATCGGATAAGGTTTTGTGGATGAAGCGGGGGATAGGGCCGTCTTCAGCTTCTTCATTGTCGATATAAAGCGATTGAGATTGCTGCGTTGCTTCATGTTCGTCGTTGATTTCTTTCAGAATGGTGGTTGAGCGTTGACCCAGCCATTCCAGCAATGAGCTGAGCTGGTCGTCTGGAACTACTACCAAGTCGACACTTAAACCTGAAGCAAAAGCGATTTTTTGGAAGTTTTGGATTTGGGTCGGATCGGATACGGCGAAATAAACCTTGCGTCCGCGTTTGAAAATCGGAATGCAACGGTTTTGCACCATTTGCTCTTCCGTCAGAATGTCGCTGACTACATTATTGCGCGGGTAGTAGCGCAAATCCAAAAGGGGATAGCTGAATACGCGCGCGACTAACTCTCCCAGAGCTTTAGGGGAGATGATGCCGTCTGAAAACAGTTTGGGCAGGATTTCTTTGCCCGATTGTAAAAGGCTGTTGTAATGTTCCGCTTGTTGATTTGAGATGGTCTGGCTTTGAACCAAAACACGCAATAATCCGACACTCATTTTATTTTCCGTTTCTTGTGCAGTTTTCCCTTTAATTTAGAGGAAAGCCGTATTATTTTATCATTATTATGATTAAAGCATATATTTAATTATGCAAATCTGCTTAAGTGGCAAAGACATGCTTCTGCTTTAATTGTATTTTTATTTCGGACGGCCATTATAAAGCAAGGAGAATAGGCGTTAAACTCGATATTTTTGGATTATGATGAAAAAACAACAATTTTGTCGTATGAATCCAATCAATAACGAAATTATATTTCATGTTGCTATTGCTTGTTTAGAGATGGCAGAAAAGGTTGTTTTGATGGACAGACGGTTGGAATTTGAAATATGAAAAGGCCGTCTGAAAAGCGGAAACACATAATTTCAGACGGCCTCTGTTTTTGATTCTCTTTTGGTTCTCTTATCCGTAAATCTTAGTTCGGATTTCAACAAGTGCATTGATTGCCAAACTGGTGTTTACAGCTTCCGGCAGATCGGACTGGGCGAACAAATTTTCTACTTCGTTAATCAATGTTTCTGCACGCGCCAACAGTTCATCGTAAGGAAAAGAACCGCGCTTGATGGCCAGCAATTCGTCACGATTGGGACGGCGTGGACGGATTTCGCCATGAAGGGCAATATCGCGTGCGGTTTCAAGTAGGCGGAAGGTGTGCATCATATTTTTTGCATCGTAACCTTGGCCGTGCGCCTGCGTGCCTTGATAGCGTGTTTCGTTACGTTCTGTCAGCCATTGTTGATAAGAGGCATATTCGCGGCAGTAGCTGCTGTATCCGTCTTGGTTGAAGGATAGATGGGCAAGCGGTGTTTCGCCTTCTGGAATGGTGCTGAGTGAAAGCGTTGTGGCTTCGGGTTTGGGTGCAATACCGTGGTAGCCCATCGTGCCGTCGGCATCGTAAAACAGGGCATAAAGTTCTCGGGCGTGGGCTATTTTGATTAAGCCTACACGCCTTTGCTCCATTCCGCGTTGTGTAAGCCAGTACTGTAACGGTACGGTTTGCCTGCCTTCTATGATGTGGCAGAAATCAAGGATGTTTTTCTTTTCAGACGGCATCGGATTGCTGATTTTTTTATTCAATCCCCGTGCTTTTTTGATTTGTCCGTAGGCATAGCCTGCAAAACTTTGCTGGCAGGTTTTGGAGATAAACCATTCGGTTTTGAACGCATCCATCAATGGCGAACGGTATCGCACACAGTCAGAGGGGGAGGCCAGCAGCTCCAGCGTGTTCGGATTGCTTTGCAGCAGCAATTCGATAAACCGTCCCAGTTCGTAATACACAATATCGTTGGTTTCATTGCTGATTTGCGGGATGTATTCCATGCCGTAAAACATGGATTTGGGCAAGTAAAACACGCCTTTGATGTCGGTATCGGACTCGGGCGTTGCCAAACCGTAGGCGTGGCTGCCGGATACGGCTTCAAGCAGAATCAGATTTCTTGTGTGCAAGTCTTCGAGGGTCAGCATATTCAGACGGCCTTTTACGGATAAATGGTTGCCAAGGTGGAACGGAACAATTCGTTCAAAGGCCCGCTATCGGCAAGTTCGGCAGCAGGGGCAGATAAGGCAGAAACTTCGTTATATAGGTCAACAGTCAGCTTTTGCAGCTCTGGCGATAATGTGTGCAGATAACTTTCGTTCTGCTCTGCTTTTAATGCAACCAGATCAGTAATTTGGGTAGCACAATCTGTCTGCCACTCATTCATCAACTCAACCAAAGTCATTGGCGGAATACCGCCTTGTTTCACTGCCCAGCGTGCCGCCAATAAAGGGCGTAAGACGTAAAACCATTTCTTCAATTTAATCGGCTGCGCCAAATCCATGGCTTTCAAAGCATTGCCGGCGATACCGCGATAATGGTACAACAACGCAGCGGTTTGGACGTATTGGGGCGCAAGTTCGTTCAGACGGCCTATGAATGCCTCATCTTGTGTATAAACAATCGGCGAACGCAACCATTCCAGCAATACAGCATTGCTTTTTCTCAATAGGCGCAAAGCCTTGCGGATGTCCCAGCCGCCTACGTCAAACCATTGGTTTTCAATAAATTCAAAAGTATCTTTTGCTTCATCAATTTGCAGATAATGTTCCTGCGGGCGGATATAAACGGCGCGAACGTCATAATCGCTGTCGGGCGAAGCAAAGCCCCATGCGCGGCTTCCGCTCTCCGCCGCCAGCAGAAAATGCAGCGGTTCGGCAAGTGAAATTTGAGTCAGTTTTTCTTGAATAGTTTGTTTCATTACGTTTTCCTTATTTTTGCAGAAAGGCCGTCTGAAACTGAGCAATCAGGTTTCAGACGGCCTTTTAGCTATTTAAATCCGATAGGATTGATTAGGCTTTGTTTTTCAGACGACCATGCAATTCCTGTACGCTGTACACGCCTAAGTGCTCGCGGCTTTTTGCGCCTTCGCTCATGGCTTCGCCGCCGGCGATGGTGGTGTATTGCGGTACGCGTTGGGTGAGGGAGGTGCGGCGGATGCTGTGGCTGTCGGTAACGGATTGTACTGTGCTGCCGACGGTGTTGACCACCAGTGCGATTTCGCCGTTTTTAATTGCGTCCACGATGTGTGGGCGGCCTTCCTGCACTTTGTTGACCGCTTGCACGATGATGCCGTGTTCTTTCAAGTATTCGGCGGTACCGCGTGTGGCGCAGACACCGTAGCCGAGTGCTTGGAAGTTTTGTGCGGTTTTGACGATGAGCGGTTTGTCTTCGTCGCGTACGGCGAGGAATACTTTGCCTGTTGTGCTCAAGCGTTCGCCAGCGCCGAGTTGGGCTTTGAAGTAGGCTTCGCCGAAGCTTGCGCCTACGCCCATGACTTCGCCGGTAGAGCGCATTTCTGGGCCGAGAATGGTGTCCACACCCGGGAATTTGATAAATGGGAACACGGCTTCTTTAACGGCGTAGAAGTCTGGGATGACTTCTTTTTCTACGCCTTGCTCTTTCAGAGAAATGCCTGCCATCACGCGTGCGCCGACTTTGGCGAGCGGTACACCGGTAGCTTTGGATACGAACGGTACGGTACGGCTGGCGCGTGGGTTCACTTCCAGTACGAAGACCACGCCGTCTTGTACGGCAAACTGTACGTTCATCAAGCCGACCACACCCAGTGCGTATGCCATGGCTTTGGTTTGGCGTCGGATTTCGTCTTGAATTTCTTCGTCCAAAGAGTATGGAGGCAATGAGCAGCCGGAGTCGCCGGAGTGGATACCTGCTTGTTCGACGTGTTGCATGATGCCGCCGATAACGACGTCTTGGCCGTCTGAAACGCAGTCTACGTCCACTTCGATGGCGTTGTTCAAGAAGAAGTCGAGCAATACAGGGCTGTCTTCGGAAACTTGTACGGCTTCGCGCATGTATTTTTGCAACTCTTCGGCAGAGTGAACAATCTGCATGGCGCGGCCGCCGAGTACGTAAGAAGGACGGACAACCAACGGATAACCGATTTCTTCGGCTTTAACGAGGGCTTCTTCTTCGTTGTGGGCGATGCGGTTAGGCGGTTGACGCAGGCCTAAGTCGTTCAACACTTTTTGGAAGCGTTCGCGATCTTCGGCGGCGTCAATGCTGTCGGCAGATGTGCCGATGATGTTTACGCCGTTTGCCACCAAAGCATTGGCCAGTTTGAGTGGGGTTTGACCGCCGTAATGCACAATCACGCCCCATGGGTTTTCGGTGCGGACGATTTCCAATACGTCTTCCAAGGTCAGCGGCTCGAAGTACAGGCGATCGCTGGTGTCGAAGTCGGTGGATACGGTTTCAGGGTTGCAGTTGACCATGATGGTTTCAAAACCGGATTCGCGCAGGGCGAGTGCGGCGTGAACGCAGCAGTAGTCAAATTCGATACCTTGACCGATACGGTTTGGACCGCCGCCGAGAATCATCACTTTTTTACGGTCGGAAGGACGGGATTCGCATTCTTCTTCGTAAGTAGAGTAGAGGTAGGCGGTTTCGGTGGCGAACTCGGCGGCACAGGTATCGACGCGTTTGTAAACCGGATGCAGGTTCAGTGCGTAGCGGTGCTCGCGGACTTCTTTTTCGCTTACGTTCAACAATTGTGCCAAACGTTTGTCAGAGAAGCCTTTGCGTTTCAGACGGCGTAAAGCGGCATAATCCAAGTCTTGCAACTGGCCGTCTGAAACCGATTTTTCTTCTTTCACCAAGTCTTCGATTTGTGCCAAGAACCAAGGATCGATGGCACAGATTTCGTGGATTTCTTCCAGTGTGAAGCCTGCGCGGAACGCATCGGCTACAAACAGCATACGCTCAGGGCCCGGGTTGGCCAGTTCGCGGCGGATTTCTGCTTTGTCTTCGCTGCGCGGATTGAAGCCGCACAAGCCCGTTTCCAAGCCGCGCAGGGCTTTTTGGAAGCTTTCCTGAATGGTGCGGCCCATCGCCATCACTTCGCCTACGGATTTCATCTGCGTGGTCAGGCGGTCGTCTGCGGCGGGGAATTTTTCAAAGGCGAAACGTGGGATTTTGGTCACGACATAGTCGATGGAAGGCTCGAACGATGCAGGGGTGCGACCGCCGGTGATGTCGTTGCGCAACTCGTCCAGCGTAAAGCCGACAGCCAGTTTGGCCGCTACTTTGGCAATCGGGAAGCCTGTTGCTTTAGATGCTAGCGCGGAAGAACGGCTCACGCGCGGGTTCATCTCAATCACAATCATCTCGCCGTTTTCAGGGTTTACCGCAAACTGAACGTTTGAGCCGCCGGTATCCACGCCGATTTCTCGCAACACTGCCAACGAAGCATTACGCATGATTTGGTATTCTTTGTCGGTCAATGTTTGTGCAGGCGCAACAGTGATGGAGTCACCGGTGTGCACACCCATTGGGTCGAAGTTTTCAATCGAGCAGATAATGATGCAGTTGTCGTTTTTATCGCGTACAACTTCCATCTCGTACTCTTTCCAGCCGAGAACGGACTGCTCAATCAGTAATTCATGCGTAGGCGACGCATCAAAACCGCGTTCGCAAATCGCCAAGAACTCATCTTTGTTGTAGGCAATACCGCCGCCAGAACCGCCCATGGTGAAAGAAGGACGAATCAGCGTCGGAAAGCCGACTTGTTCTTGCGCCGCCAAAGCTTCGTTCATGGTATGGCAGACAAAAGATTTCGGGCAGGAGAGGCCGATTTTTTCCATCGCTTCTTTAAAGCGGCCACGGTCTTCGGCTTTATCGATGGCATCTTCGGTTGCGCCAATCAGCTCGACGTTGTATTTTGCCAGCACGCCGTTGCGCGCCAAATCCAGCGCACAGTTCAGCGCAGTTTGGCCGCCCATGGTAGGCAGAATCGCATCAGGTCGCTCCTTGGCGATAATCTTCTCCACCGTCTGCCACATAATCGGCTCGATGTAGGTAACATCGGCCATTTCAGGGTCGGTCATAATCGTGGCGGGGTTGGAGTTTACCAAAATGACTTTATAGCCTTCTTCACGCAAGGCTTTGCAGGCCTGTGCGCCCGAATAGTCAAATTCGCAGGCCTGACCAATAACGATAGGGCCGGCGCCGATGATAAGGATGGATTTTAGGTCGGTACGTTTGGGCATGGGTGGGATCTTTCTTCTTTAATTAAAAATTTGTTTAGAATCCAGCTTTTAAAAGTAAATTTCCAAGGTTTGTGAGAATGGGAAAATTATCATCTTCTGAAAGGTTTTCTCCATCTATAATTTTTTGAATTTGCTCAAAATTCATTTGAACTAATTCACCATCTGTTTGCACAAGAGAATTATATATAGTTTTGTTTCTATATTTGCCATTTGAACTATATTTCTTAAGTAAAATTAAATCCATATAAAAAGTATTAGATACAATGTGAGCTAAACGGAAATACTCTTCTAAACTAATAATTTCATTTATGTATGAGGCAAATAATTTTCCTAGTATGGTGGGCTTATAATTTATATCGATATATTGTAGTTGATCCAAAATTACTAACCCGATGGAACATTGAAGCTTTTCCGAGTTATTAATTTCATCTATTTTTTCTCTTCTTTTTTCAATTGATATGTTTTTTAACTCGAATAAAAAGTTTTTAATTTTAAATGCAAATATTTCTTCTTGTACTTTTGAGGTAAATTTCATTAATTTAACTAATGTTCCAATAAATGGAACATTAGTAGTAATTTGAGAAATATCAGTTATTGCATCATGTAAGTTAGCATCTTTTAGTAATTTTTGTATTTCAAAACTTGCTTCATTATCTATATCATCATTTTTCATGATTGTCTCCAATAAGCCTAGGTTGGGTCATAATCCAATATAAAACTGTTAAATTATCCACTGATGTTGTGTTTGGTAACCCAAGCTAACTTTGAGCAAGCTATAGCATATATGTAGTGTGTGTATGGTACACAAGTATTTTATGCGTTCCTTGTAAGTCCAATCCATAGAGTGTGTGTCTTACGGTACACACTCTGGCGATGGATAAAAGTCGCCTGAAAACTCCCTTAAAAACTAGTAATAAACGTAATCAAGCCCAAAATAATGCCCGGGGCGTTTGCCAGCATGACGGGGTAGTCGCGTTTTTCTTTCAAAAAGCCGTAGG
>ERZ772910.678-NODE-678-length-19047-cov-9.579086_pt1 | contig 19047 bp, 17 predicted proteins | sample MGYA00511357_ERZ772910 | MGnify/ENA primary metagenome ERZ772910 (study PRJEB29015, sample SAMEA2738096) | human oral metagenome | biome: human oral; feature: human-associated habitat; material: saliva | place: China | collected 2193 ... | reverse complement strand
GTGACTCACGTAAAGTTGAACGTAAGAAACCAGGTCTTAAGAAAGCTCGTAAAGCTAGCCAGTTCTCAAAACGTTAATCAATACGATTATATCAACGTTTCAAAGCACTCAAAAGTTTACCTTATGGGTGCTTTTTTCGTATTTTTTTGAAAAATTTATCTCAAAGTTTACCTTATTTTTACCTTATTGTTTTAGAGACTTTAAAGCAAATTCACCAACTGCCATAGGAAAGACATTTGAAGTGTTGACATAAGTCTTAGTTGTAATAGTATCACTATGCGTTAGTGCTTTATAGATTCCATAGTTTAATCCAGTTTTAGATATTTTATTATTTCTTGAGTATTAGCTTCTCAGCAAAAACGTTGAGAGCAGGTGCGACAGAATTTCCATTCAGCGAAGTATCCGATAGGAAAATAGGGTTGACTGCCTCAACAAGAGCATCTTCTGGAAAGACAGTGGTAGAAGCAGGTGTGATAACATGGAAGGAACCATGTGTTTCAATATTTAAAATATGACGCTGATATTTTCCTTCTTTTCCAAAGACAAATCGTGGAGCATTCCCCAATTTTTCATAGTAAGTTGAGCCAATAAATTCTGGTTTCATTTTTAGTGTTTCAGGGATCATAAATATTTTCCTTTCTGGTTGTAAAATAAAAAGAGTCAAGCTAACTGCTTTACTCTTGAGTAATAGTGAGTCGAGAGTTTACGTTTAAACATTCTAGTGTAGAATTCCACTCCAGCATAAGAAAATTCTGTGATTAGTGATTTCTTTGATAAAGACTCTAAGTTATTCAAAGCTTGAGTGTATAGTTGTGCGATTAGTTTATCAGATGAACTGAAGATTCTATAAGTAAATGTGTAATTATCGTAAAGTCTTTGACATGTAGTGCGAAAAAAGTTTGTCATAGTTTCCTCCTTTATTGTAAAAGTAAAAAAGCTACTAAGAAAAAGAATACATAGTAGCTTTAGAGTGAGTCTATCGAGGTAGATAGACAGCAGTAAAGAAAAGTTATTTGGTTGAAGGAACTCTCCTTCACGGTGGCAACTTTTAGCAAGGTGCTTTGCATCAATTACCATAGCTTTCCTAGCTAATCTCAATAGGTAGTCATTATCATACCCATTGGGTTATCTTACGCCCTTTGGCGAAGCCAGTTCACTTTACTATTCGGAAAAGTGCGAAAGTCCGAAATTCATGGAAGCCCACAAAAATGTTTTATATCTTCACTTCAACCATAAACAGACTTGACTTTTCTTTCCAAAACAATTACAATAAAGGTACGAAGTTTAGTGTAGTTTTGGTAATCAGTTCTCTGGTCGTCAGACGCACTTTTTATTAAATTTTCAAAGATCATGATTTAGCCTTGAAGATAAGGTTATTATTTTCAATCACTATACAACCATCAGTTGTAAACGTCAACGATTTTCAGCAAAAATTTAAAAGATTTTTTTGAGGTCACATATGGAATTCGCAGAACGCTTGAAAATACTAAGGAAACAAGTAAAACTAACACAAGCTCAAATAGCTGAAAAATTAAATATTTCCCAACAGGCATATGCTTCATGGGAGCGTGGAGTAAAAAAACCAACACAAGAAAATCTTGTTAAGATTGCACAAGTATTAGATGTTACAGTTGACTACTTAGTTGGAAATTCAGAAGAAAAATCAGATGAATTAGACAATATTGAATTACTTTTCCGTATGAACTCAAAAGGCTTAACTGATGAAGAAAAAAGAATCTTCAAAAAAGAGTTGATTGAGTTTATGAAAGAACGTAAGAAAGCTTTTAGAAATTGAAATAATTCTTTAATAAATGTTTAGAGTATTAAATTAATTGCACTCAAAAATGATATAAAATTTATAATTAATATTTTGGTTTGTTTAACAAATAATATATTATAGGTACAGTATAAAGAAAGTTAGCATCCGACATATTTTATATATGTTAATATACAGGAGATAAGAGGATTATGAAGTCAGGATGGATAAATATTAACTCATTTCTTTCAGTTTTTGAGAATGAAGAGTTGTTGAAATCGTATTTAAAGGTTAATAGATTATCTAGTATTTCTGAGGAAGAACTTAAATGTTGTAACTCATTTTTTATGCAATTAAAACCACATTTAAGTTTAAAACAACTATTTGCTTATTTATTAGACCAAACAGTTGAAGATGGGTTTAGAGAACAGTTTGATATTTTACGATTTGCAAAGAATTCGATACTTAATATTGAACTAAAATCACAATATCCGCAGGATGGACTAGATGGAATTTATGATCAATTAGATAGACATAAGTATTTGTTAAATACTTTGGGAAAAGATGTATTTGCTTATACATTTGTATTAGATACAAATGAACTGTTTAAGATAGATCAAGAAAAACTTGTCAATATAGATTTTAGAGAAGTAGCAAATAATATAGAAGAGGAGTATATTGAGGAAAATAGTTTGAAACTTATAGATGCATCTACTATTGTTATATCTCCCTACTCTGAACCTGACAAATTCATAAAGTCAAGATATTTTTTAAATCATAATCAGAAAGAAATTAGAAATTCAATATTAAGAAAAAATAGAGGAAAGTTCAGTATTTCAGGTGGAGCTGGAACCGGAAAGTCTTTAGTTCTATTTGATTTAGCGAAAGAATTCAATAAACAAAATTCCATACTTTATATTTTTGTAGCTAGTATTACTAACTCGTCTCAATTATCTGTTAAATACGGCTTCTTGTTTAAATCAATATCTGAGATAAAAAGATGGAATATTAATGATTATAATAAGTTTGATGTTATTTTAATTGATGAAGCGCAGAGATTAACTAGAGATCAATATGATGTTTTTATTAATTCTACTGCAACTGTCATTTTCTCTGTTGATAAAGAGCAAGTATTAAAAGATATTGAAAAAAGTCTGGATATCCAAGCCTTATTAGATGCGAATCCAAATGTTGAAAACTATGTACTAACAGATCGAGTACGAAGTGATAGGTCATTATCAACTTTCATAAAAAAATTATTTGATTTGAAAGCAAGGCGTCTTGAACCAATGGAATTCCCAAAAGTAAACGTAGTTTACTTTAAGGATATATGCGACGCTCGTGAATTTATCAGGAGTTGTGAAGAGATAGAGAATTACTGCTGTATTGAGATTGCTGAGTATACTACAGTTTTTAGCCAAGTTAAGAAAAGAAAACAGATATTACCAGATTCTGAAAATGGGTTCACTGTAATTGGTAGGGAATATGATAATGTTCTGATTCCAATAGATGAACGGATCTACTATAATGAAGATGCAAAATTGATTGCGGTGTCCCATGAATTTTACCCATATCTTGAAATAAATAATTTATTTGAGGGAATTACGAGAGTAAAACATAATCTACTGTTTGTTGTAATAAATAATACAGATATGTTTAAAACGATACAGGAAATTATTACATGGTATGATGATAAAAAATACGAGTGATCTTTGTATGGGGAAGTGTACACCTTTTTGTATCGTAAATTTAATTAATTTGATTTAGTTTTGCACATCTTGACTTAAATGAGATACTGTTCGTTGGGTAAATTGTATTCAAGAGTAAGTGAAATTACAAAACAGGTTCTTTATCTTTTCTTAAGTTGTAGATTGTTCGTTGACAGATTCATAGAAAAATGTAATAATAAGTAAGCTTAATGAACTAGTGTTAATCAAATAATGATTGATAGTAGCTTGCATTATTTTGTCACTCTTTTGGTCTTTCTATGTCACTTTCAATTTTTATTTCGATAATCCAATTAACTTTATCATGGATTAAAATTAAAGGAGAAATAACTATGAAAGAAACAATATTGTCAATGGCAGTTTCATGCGGCGCTGAGGTAGCTGACTGACTTTTTAGAGAGAGCAAAATAATGTATGAGTAGCCGCTTTGGGTTCGAATCCCAACTGCCTCATAATATTTCGTGGACAATCGTCCACTTTTTTTGTATAATAAATTCAACCGTTTTGGTTTAATTTTTTGTGCATTGTGATTTAAAGGAGGTGCTGTTTGTTGGATGAATTATATTCAAGAGTAAGTGAAATCACAAAACAAGTCCTGTATCCCTTTATGAAAGAGGAAGATATTTCCGCTATGGACTATCACTTTCACTATTATTTTGACTATTGCATTCATGAGAATAACATTCAAGTCATTAGTCATCACTTTTCTAATCATAAAATTGAAGGTTTGACAGTTATTGATGTGCTAGGTACAAGCTTTTCTTATGAGAAACATAACCCTCTAACCAAGCGTCACTTTACCTTATGTCATGAACTTGGACACTTTATTCTAAGGCATGACGGATCATATTTCACCGAATCCGTTGACAATCAAGAATCTATCGTGGAGCGAGAAGCTAATATTTTTTCTGCAATTATTCTCATGCCTGATATTGTCCTCCTATCTAAGATTTATTATTCATGTGATTCATTTCAAAAGATCAAATAGGATTTGGAAGTCTCAAGTCAAGCTCTATATTTCCGATTAATCGACTTATTGAGAGTTTATCAAGTAAGTAATGAGTCAGCCATTAAGGAGGTAGTAACAGAATACATAGAAGGTCAGAATGAATCTCTTCGTAACTATTTTCATCAAATAAAGGAAATTTTAATTGCAGAGTTCAATCAGTATCAACCATCTCTTCTGTCTAGAATTAAAAAGAAAATGAAGCAAGTGAATTTTGTGACCAGTCAAGAATTTCCAGAGTTACTTGATCAAAGTAGTTGGAATGAAATTAGAGGAATAAAGCATTTTAGAGTATGGCTTGTTTACAATAAGGGAAAGTCCTTAGCCTATGTTTGGAATAGTGAGAAACTATCAGAGACAGAAGCAAGAAAAAAAGCAAATTTGCAGCTATTAATCATGTTAAATTAATTACGTTTCGACATAAAAATAAATGTTTAGAGTAAAAATATAGAAACTATAAAAAGAAATTACAGCTCTAATAGATGCTGTTTTTCGATATTACAACGAATAGGAACATAATGTTAAAGAACAATTTAAAAAGTATTTAAATAGAAGTGTTCCAAGGTGTATTTATGGGAACTTTTACAAAAAAATAGAAAGTAAAATTTTGAGAAGTGAGATTTGCCATAAAATGGTTTTTGAAATCAGCGAAGAATATTAGTATTTTCGTATTTTTTAGTCTTAAAATACGGTATAATAGAAGTAAAATTCAGAGGATGTAGGTTCTATGCAGTCATTAAAAGAGCTAATAGAAAATTTAAAAGATGATATACAATCATTTGAACTTGTGGCAACTTATTTAGGATACAGTCTAGGTGAAAATCCAATAGAAAATTCGGGTGAGTGGAAGATTCTCTTTACTGATAAACTAGAAGATAAATCTAGAGGTGTGATGGCTATCAAGTTTCAAGAAGATTTGAATTCCTCTTCGAAAACAATCGAAGTTAGGCGTCTATACAAACAGGTTGAAAAGTTAAGAGATAGCTATACAGTTGATTTTGATACTCAATTAGTTGGCTTTATAGGAGAAAATCGGATAGTTATTTTCCCGACCCATAGTGGGAATAGAGATGTTCGACTTGACATCAATTTAGAAACTGCTGAAAAGTCATTCTATATTTCCAATTTTAACTTGTTGAAAAACGAAAATATTCAGATTGAAGAAGATGATTTTGGTTTTGGGGAGGATATAAGAATTCCCGAGGGTGTATTCACTCAGCAGCTTTCTAGTCACTTTCTAGTGGTTGTCTCGTATTACCGTAAAAAACTTTCGGAACTAATAACTGCAAGTCCTTTAAAACTAGAGTTGAAGGAGTTGGTTGGTTTTAAAGCCCAGTTTTATCTAGAGCAAGGTGATTTAATCAATTTGGTTGAAGATGATACTTACACAGCAGTTCTGTCAAATGTGGTTGACACGATTATCCTTAGACAACTGATGAGGAGATTTTTAGAAGGTTACTACGGTTCGGATGCCTTTAATGTCAATGATATAGCACTAGGAGTTGGAAACGGTACTCTTGATGATGCCTTGAAAAAAATTGCAGAAGCAGAGGCAACTATACGTATTGGGGATGAAGATACATTTAAAAAACTAAACCGTAAAAAGACTCCAATTAAAAATCAAAACGAAATCAGTTTATTTGATATTTTTGATGACGATGAGCAGCGAGAGACATCAAGTTTAAGTTTAGAAGAAAATAGCAAGGAACAGATTAGTGAAATTAGCCGAAAGGCTACTGAACAATTTAGAACTGTCTACGATGGTGACTTATTTGCGGGTAGTGTTGGACAAGTTGCTGATCGTTTAGAAATTCTTTTAGCGGAAGATTACACCGACTTCTGGACAAAATTATGGCTAGATACAAGCGCTCAAGAGTATTCCTTCCGTTATGAAGATTTACCCCCAAATGCAATTGAGAAACAATATGAAAACTCAATGAGCCAAAACGTTCAAATCAGAATTGAAGATAATAATACGCCGGTAGTGTTCTATGGAGAGGATATCGTTGAGCAAAAAAATAAGGGTGCATACTATACTGATGAACGATTTGTAAACTATATGGTAAAACAAACTGTTGAAGTTGAGTTTGAAAAACGATTTTCAAAGTTAAAAGATGCACTGAAATCTGGTGATCTTTCTGATATTCAAGCTAGTGTTGAATACTTGCTTGATATGAAAATTGCGGACTTGTCTTCGGGGGGAGGATCTTTTCTACGCGGAGCTTTCCAGCTATTAACGAGAAAACAACCTCTGATGTCAACACTTAATTTACCCCAAGAAATTGAAGATCAGTTTCCTTATTTCAGAGAGGATGACGAGTCCATTTATCAGTGGGAAAAGTATATTCTTGAGCATATGATATATGGCGTAGATATCGATTATAAGGCAATCATCATTTCAAGTTTAACGTTGACTTTATCATCTATCGAACATCGTCCCAAAGAGATGAAACTGCCGTCTTTAATAGGTCGAAATTTAATTCATCAGAACTCCCTAATCAATACAGTTCCTTATTACAGGAGAAAAGAAATATATGCTAACTACAGACAAGAATTGAAGAAATTACGGAAACTTAAAGTAGAAGGATCTGAAAAATATGAAATAAAGAGGGTTGAGCTACAGTCTAAACTGTTGAAATATCTTCCTGAAAAGCTAAGAGCAGAAAGTACTTTCTTGCATATTGAAGCTATTGAGGTAAATCTTCCAGAAATCTTTTTTGATGAAAATGGTGATTTCATTGAAAACTCGGGCTTTGACGTTGTTATTGGCAACCCACCATGGGAAATATGGAAACCGAATTCAGATGAATTCTTCTCCCAATATGATGATACATACTTGTCCCTATCACTTAAGAAAAAGAAAACTAAACGTCAGAGTGAATTATTTGAAGCTATGCCACGTATTAAGGCAAAATGGGAAGAGGAAGTTAACCGAATTGAGCAAGGATCTATTTATTTCCGACAATATGATAATTTTAAGAATCAATCTTGGATAGTTGAAGGTAAGAAAACAGGTAGTGACATTAACCTTTACAAAATCTCTGTAGAACGTTTTTTACAGTTGCTTAAGCCGGAACAACACCTATCTCTTATTGTTCCTGATAATTTAATGACGGATTTGGGTTCCTCTGGTCTTCGACATTTAATTTTTGATAACTTTGATTTGGAAGAATTTTTATCGTTTGAAAATCGACAAAAGATTTTCCCATCTGTAGATAGTCGTTACAAATTTGCTGTGACAACTATCAAGAAATCTCCATCAAAAAGAGAGGGATTTAAAGCTTTCTTCTACAAACTCAATCTTGATGCACTCAATCAAGAGAATGAAAAAATGGACTATCCATTTTCTCTAGTTATGGAAGCGGAGCCTGAAAAGTATTCACTCTTTGAGCCACGTAGTATTAAGGAATTTAATCTCTATCAAAAAATTAAATTGAAATTTCCACCTTTGAGAGAGACTAAGGTAATTCAACTCCGAAGAGATTTTGATAAAACTACCGATTCAGCTTTGTTTTTGCCAATCGAGGAAGCGAACTATCCACTCTATGAAGGTAAATTGATGAATCAATTTAAGCTGGTTGATGTCCCAACAGAAGGTGTTTCTGAATCAGATATCCTCCGCAAAACGGGAGCGGATTATGAGCATTACAGAATTGGAATTCGCGCCATAGCTAGTGCAACTAATCAACGCTCATTGATAGCAACCTTGTTACCTCGTTATACGACAGCAGTAAATAATTTATTGATGGAAAAAGATGTTGATCCAACAAAAATTCAGGAAAAGTTATTTACATTAGGATTGTTAAATTCGTATGTACTAGATTTTGTATTAAAAAAATTGGTAAACACTAATATTAATCAAACCTACCTCAAACAGTTACCAATCCCAACTATTTCAGATGTTTCATCTTCGGATAAGATTATACAAATCGTGAAGCAGTTATTGCTTAAAAATGGTCCACTATATAAAGAGTTAGAAGATCTGGTGCCTGGAGATGGTTTCAAAGGACTATCTCATGATGACTTAATTGCATAGTTAAATGCCAGAGTCATGCTTGTTTTTGATCTAACTCGAGAAGATATAATCGATTTGATGAAGACTTTTGAGACAGCCAATCATAAAACATTTGTAGAGGAAGAAACACAACGGATTATCTCCGTTTACGATAGGATAAAGAGATGACAGAAACTAAGAATATAGAAACAGAAATTTTTCAACGGAAGGTAATTGATAACAGACGACTCTCTATGACTGACACGGTCAAATATCTTATCTCGGACTCAAGCACGCAGACCTTGAGGCTTGGAGTAGGTTATTTTTATATTTCGGGCCTCATTCTGATTAAGGATGAATTTCTTCAATTCATGAATGAACGAAACGGTCGTGTACAAATTATTATGGGGAATCAAACTAACCGAGAAACAGTTAGTGTTCTGGATGTAAAATCAAGCCAAGAATACAGAGCCGAGCTTCCACAGCTAATGAGCTGGGACTTGGATAGTATTTTAAGTGAGGAAGAATTCCTAAAATATGTGAGACAATGGATTACTGAAGGACGCATTGAGATTAAAGTCTACACAGGAGAAGCTAATTATTTCCATGCTAAATCATACCTATTTTCTAGGAGTTTTGAGAGTAGCCAAGGGAAAGCTATTGTAGGTTCTTCAAACTTTTCGAAGAATGGTTTGATAGGAAATACAGAACTAAATGTCTTAGGACAGGACAATTATTTTGCCTTAAATGATTGGTTCTCAGAACTTTGGGAGTCGAATGAGGTGGATAATTTCTCAAGTGAATTGATAGAAATAGTAAAAAGCAAATTTCCAAATTGGCAAAGAGGTAAACCCTATAAATCAACCTGGGAGACCTACTATGATTTTGCTCAGATATTTGGGAAATCTTATGCTGAGTTCGATGAGGAAACCGAATGGTCAGAGTTTCTCTATCCTCACCAAAAAACAGGGATTATCGATATTTGGAATAAACTGAATACATTTGGCACGGCTGTTTTATCAGATGGTGTTGGACTCGGAAAAACGAGGACAACAGCTGGTATTGTCAAGCTGAGTCTAGAAAGGCAACCAAACTTAAAGACCTTGATTATTGCTGACAATAAGTTAAAGGTTCAGTGGACAGAGGAACTTGCAATCTTAGGAATTTCAGACTCACACTTTCAATATATCTCAAGAGAAAAGTTAGCTTTATCAACTGGTAAAGACCTTGAAGAAATTGCTGAATTCTTTGATTTGATTATCGTGGATGAGGCTCATTTAGGATTTAAGAATAGAAGAACTAGAGCCTATAGAAACTTGCAATTAGTAGATGAACATTCTCAAAAACTTGGCAAAAAGATGAAAGGCCTTATGCTTACGGCAACTCCTTGGAATAACAGCAGAAAAGATGTTTTAAATTTAGGAAGCCTCTTCTTAGATATTGATAGTATTCCAATTAATAGACGCTATCAACAATATTTTTTATTCGGAAACAATCAACGGGTTATTAATAAACTTGTTACGGATGATGTAGCTTTTAGCGAATTTTGGGAAGATTTATTCTTACAAAGAACCCGTAAGACTTATGGTGGTCAGAACGTCAATTTTGCCAATCGCAAATTTCCAACTGTCGAAATTCCATACGAACCAAGGAAAAACAAAATCTTTACGGATAATTTTGAACGTATCTCAAATTTAAATTTCCCGTACATGGATGCAATACGGTATATTAATCCAGAGAGAAATGATATGAGTGGTGATCGCCTGAAATTAATGCTATTAAAACGGGCAGATTCAAGTTGGCAATCATATTTGAAGTCACTGGAAGGTATCAGAGACAAAAATACAACTTTACTTAAACAGCTAGATATAGTAGAAAATTCATCTAATCCGACGAGCGAATTCAAGATGTTTTTATCAAGGAAATATGGTCTAGATGAATATTTATCAAAAAATGTTGGACTCTTGACACCTGATATTGTTTTTGATGATTTTAGTGATGCTTCACTTCTTTCTCAATACCAATTTGACTCAAGTATAAAAAAACGTCGCTACTATAAAAAAATAAGTAAACAGATTGACGACATTAAACCAAAACTTGCGAAAGTAACAATCTCTAAAATGAAGTCAGACGCTATCAGTGATGATGAAATTTTAAATAACCTGATTAATGAATTACAATCCTCTTATGAATTTATCGATGAGAAGTTTGACAAAGTCAAACAGAAGATTGTTCTGGAACTTTCCCGTGGTCGGAAAGTTATCTTAATTTCACAGTTTTCTGATACAGCAAGATATTACTATGATAAATTGCTAAATGATGTTGAACTATCTGATGACAATATGGGACTGATAACAGGAAATGATGATGAAAATCGTGTAGGAACATACCTCGAAACGAAGAAAGAAATTCTAGATAGATTCTCTCCATTATCAAAAAATCGTCAGGATATTTTCGGAACTGTCCAAGAAATTAATCTCTTGGTGGGTACAGATACGATTTCGACTGGTCAAAACTTGCAAGACGCAGTTGTCCTTATGAATTTAGACTTGCCATATAATCCAATGATATTAGAACAGAGAATTGGTAGAATTGATAGGCCGCGACAAAATACTGAAGTTAATGAAATTTATATTTACACATTCCCAGTATATGAAGCTATTGATGTGGAACTCAAGATGTCTGAAAGACTTGGAAAGAAAATGGCTGGGGTACTCTCTGATACAGAATTTGACGACATGGTTTTACCTGAGTATACATCTTATCTGGAGGATGTAAAGAGCAAAAAAGGTGAAGCGATTAGAGATATGTTGGACGAAACTGTAGAAAAAACAATATTCAAAAGTGGGTTAAGATCAGAGAAACACTCGTCAGAGTATAGAGAAGCAAATAAGAGACTTTATGATTTGAAAATGTCAAAGATAACACGAATAGATAACCCGGTTTTCAAGACATACAGTTTCTCTGGGAATAGTAATGATCATAGTATATTAGTAGGTAGAGTGTTCTTCAATGATGTAAATGGAGCGCTAATAGCAAAATCTGATAGAATTTTTGACCTTGATGATCTAGAAAATGAAGAAATTGTAAATGCAGAAAAATATCTAAGGTTAGCTAGTTCAAAAACAATTGTTTCAACAGCAGATTTATTACAGGAAAAAGCACAGATACTTATAGAGAAAACTCAAGAACAACTCAATAGACATAAGCAATCGATAGTAGATACATACAATTGTGCAGTTGAGACAGCTGAAACCAACTATAAAAGTTTGCAAAACAAAGTTTCTGAAAGTGCAGCATTGAAAATCAGCCAAAGTGTCAAAGATAAGGGAATTGTTCCACTCATTTTGAGTCGTATAGAAGAGGCTGGATTGAAACCTACAGATGTTAGAAAGATTGCCGATTATATTCGCATGATTGATGAAGAGAGTGAATTATATCAGTATGTAAAAGAGATTGATGCCGATGTAAATCGATTCTGGCATGAATTCGAAGACTATGCTGAAATATTCGATTTTGCTAATTTAGATTCATCGATAGGTGCAAAAGTTGTTAGATCTTCTAATCGTCAAGCAAGTGTTGAGAAAACAGAAATTGAAATCTTAATTGGGAATATAGTAGTTGAATAGATCTGTACAGTTATATGTACAATTCTTATTAATAACTAATTTTCCGAAAAATACTTATTTTTCGGAAAGATAAATGTACTTTGAAATTTTTGATAGTATTAATCATCAAGTCGGACAAAATATATAAGGTGATCAAAGAAAATATTGACAAATACAAGAAAAACGCTTACAATATTATTGTGCTGCGACTTTTATTGTTGGCGACCTAGAGTTGCCTTAAAGGAGGAAATACCATGAAAATGGATAACAAAACCCTTGCTCATATTGAGCTAGCAGCATACGTCCTTTTGGCAGTAAAAGATATTGTTATCAAGTATCTTGAAATCAATAATCAGAAGCTGGAAGGTTAGCATACAGTTTTACTGTATGCTTTTTATTTAAACTAATAGATCTGGATTGAAAAATATGACTATAGAAAAAGATCAAATTTTTATAAAAAATCAAGCAAATTATTTTAAGTCACTATTTGAGAAAGTTTATAAAAAAAGTGTACGGGACAGTTCTAGAAATGATTCTGACTTTCCCATATTTAATAGTTCTTCTAAAAATTTTTATATTTATCAGAGATGTGAAAAATTACTACAGCAATATATCCGAAATTATTTGATAAACCCTATATTAGAGGGATTATTAGAAGACCACGGGTTTAAAGTTAGTAGTTATTTAAAAGAAATAAGAAAACAAAATCGTTTCAATAATGAAAAAATAGAAAGTTACGATAATTGTTCATTTCAATTTATTTTTACAAATAAAAATTTTAGGATTGGAATTAGGTATACTGCTCTATATGGTACTGATGCTGCCGTAAGAAAGTTGATAAAGAAATATAAAATTGATAAGATAATCGTTATACATTTTTTTGATGATTTTAAATTAACCTTGTATTCTGAAGTTCCAAAAGTTTCGCATTATACAATTAAACAGTTTTTTGAAGAATTTATAAACGAAGGATTATACAATTATTTTCTGATTACTTTAAAAAAAGTAATAGAGGAAATGGAAAATTTAATCGGTTTTGATACTATTCCCAGTTTAAGTATCTCAAATATGACTAGTGTTAAACTTAGTTTGAGAGACTCATTAAAAAATATAGATTTTCAATTATTAACTTATAATTCCCCGATCGAATTTAATTCTTTAGACAAAAATGATTTGGATCTTATTTGTTCAAATATAGATCGTGGGAAAGCTCAAGTATTGATAGGGAAATCAGACTTTGCTCAATCATATATAACTTCTGAATATTTGTATCAAGTGTTAGTTGATAAACTTAATACGAATGAGTTAGAGTACAAATTTGATTATACATCAGTGGTTGCAGGATATTTAAAGACAATTGAACAATTTCTTTACCAACTACTATGTTATCAGATGGATAATGATAGAAGTGAGAAATGGATCAATAGAGGGAAAAAACACGTATATAAGAATAAAAATAAAATTAAAATATCCCCTAGGGAAGAAGAAGTTAGGAAGAATCCTAAAAATAAAGGACATTACCAAGTTCTGATCACTCGTGAGAATCTTAAATTTATGGATGTTAGTTTAGGATCTTTGATCTGGTACATATCCGATAATAAAGATTGTTGGAAAATAAGTTCTCAGGGACAGGATTTGTTAAAGAAACTCTTGGACGATTACAAAAATTCAGTTCGAAATGGGTATTTTCATAAACACAATCTAGATAATATCGAAGTAGTGAAGCGTATTAGAGAAAACACGTTATACCTTCTTTGCTTTATAATTGGAAGTTTAAAAGATTTTGATATTGCTAAATTTGGTTTTTTAGATTTTTCATTTAACGATTTTTATATGGCAGCTTCTAAAATTGCATCACATATACCTGTATATATTCAAGAAACAAAAACTAGCCAACCGCAACTCATGAAAAGATTTTATAATCAAGAATCCGAAAAGTATGATGTAGATGGATTATTGGAGAATAGCCTTTATTTTGCTAGAATAGCCGATCCTACAATTCAGTGTGAATCGGTTGCTGATATTCCCAAGAAGGATCTGGTAATTTTCAATACTAATAACGTGCCTTTTAGGGCAGAGTATGTTAGAAGAATCGAAAGTGATGGCCTAATAGATAGAATTGAATTTTATAGAAGATACTAATTAGACATACATAAAACACATTTTTATAGAAATATAAAAATTTAGAAGGGTGAAGGAAAGTATGGAAAAAGGAAATGGAAAGAGTATTTCTCGGAAGAAAATGCGATTAAATATAACACAAAAACTAGAAAAATTACCTAAAGGAATTCTAATAGATGACAAAATAAAAGGCCATAGTATTAGAGGAGTTTATGGGATTTTTTCCTGTGATGAAAACAATCAAAATGAATATTGCTATTACATTGGGAGAGCTGCGAATATAAGAAGTCGTTTCTTTGATGCTGGTGGCCATTTTCATAATTTTATTTGGTCCAAATCTGATAAAGAAATCACAATGAAGATTGTAGAAAATCTTATAAAAGATATCTTAAAAGATAAAAAACAAGTTAAAATTAAAGTGATAAAAGAAGTGCCATATGAGTTTGATAATTATTACAGAGATATGCAAAGATTAGCTTATGAGGAATATAAAGTTATAGAAGAATATCAACATAAAAATCAAGCATTACATCAACTTCCAGAAGGTAATTGGATAAAGCTGAATAGGTGGGAAGACCTAAAAGATACCACGAAAAAGTGAAGATGCTTCGAGGTTTATGGATGATCTCTCTAGAGTTAATTTTGAGAGAATTTTAAGATATATTTCTCTAAAATACCTCATCCCTATCCAAATTTGGGTAGGGTTTTCATTGTTTAAAATTCGACTTAGTATTTCAATGCTAAATTTTAAGTGTAATAACTCAGTTTTACTGTTTTCACTTTCATGATTATTCTCTATATTTTTGCAATGGCGTTTGATATGCCACAAGGTTTTTTGGATGTTATGTTCTTTTGTATTTTTCATGCTTATATCATATCAGAAGAAATTATATAATTACCACAAAAATTCTCAAATGATAAAAAACAAGTCTGAATTGTATCGTCACAAATTATAATAAAGTATTTTAAGATATATTACGGCTACAAAAAAAGAACACTTGAGATAGTGTTCTTGTGAAATAAGCATATTTTTCACTACTTTTCGAGTATATTATTGATATCCATACTTTTTTATAATTTAAGAAAATAGGTTGTCAGTTTTATCAAAAATTCAAATGAAAGAGCAGAAATTTTAATCAGAACATTTTTCGCCCTGAGTGTTGACAGTTGGATTTTTTTGTGCTACACTTGAGTAAATCAGAACAAGAAATGTTCTGCTTTAAGAAAGGAGCCTAATATGGCAAATATTTTTGATGTAATTCCACCTGTAGACGAGAATTCAGGGACCTTTATTTTAGATCATGGTAAAGTTGTAGATGGAGTATTGAAGTATAAAGACGATTTAACAAGCTATGGGTGGAATATAAGAAGGTACAATAGACTAAAAGAAGGAGCACTTGTACTTAGTAGAAGACCTGGGAAGTTAACAAAGGATAGAAAATTTGAAATTTATGCTGGCGGAGTAGTAACTCATATTTCTGATCCTGATAGTGAAGGAAATGTAGTGGCTACTATTGACCGTGCATTTCAAATAATTCCTTCGATTAAACAAGGTGATGATTTTATTGAGAATTTCCAATGGGATAGTAAAAAGAAGAAACTTAATAGTTGGGAGCATTTCTGGAACCAGTATGGGATGAATTCAATTTCATTTTCTGATTTTAGTCGCTTAATGCAGAATGCTAATTGCGTTCCTTTGGATGGGACTCTCGACTCTAATGAAGATGATTTTAGTGAGGAAGAGTTTAATGACTTAAATTATCTTCGAAACCAAGGATTTAAAATTAGTGTTGAGCTAGATGGAAAAACTCGTAAAAAATCTGAGGAAAAGCATGTTGGTATTGCAAAGAAACTTGATTTTTCTAAAATTAATAAGTTGAAAAATCGAATTGGTGTGCTTGGTGAAGAAATTATTTTTGATTTTCTTACTCAAAAAGCAATTAAAGAAGGTCTACGCCAACCGAAACATGTATCTAAGGAAGAGGGAGATGGTGTTGGATATGATATTATCTACTGGAATGAAAATAATGAGGAAATTTATGTTGAAGTAAAAACAACCACTTATAATTACATGGATGGATTTGAGATGACGCAAAATGAAATTTTCGCTTCTCAAAAATTTAAAGATCAGTATGAAATTTATAGGGTTTATGATTTAAATGCAAAGATGGGTGAGTGTAAACTGAAGATTTACAAGGGTCCAGTTGATGAAAATCAGTTTATACTTGAAACAAGACAAGTAAGAGTATACAATAAGATAAGTAAGTAAGTATAAAGATAAAAACGTTAAGATTGTACTGACCCCAAAAAGTTGGACAAATAATTATTGAAAGGATTTAGTTCTGTATTGGACAGGACTAAGTCCTTTTAGTTTTACCTTAATTCGTTTGTTGTTGTAGTAATCGATATAGTCTATAATGGCTTGTTCCAATTGATTAAGTGATTTAAAGTTTTTCTCATGGCCATAAAACATTTCGGATTTTAAAATGCCAAAGAAAGATTCCATCATACCGTTGTCTGGGCTGTTGCCCTTTCGTGACATAGATGCTTGAATTCCCTTACTCTCTAGGAACCGATGATAAGAATCGTGTTGGTATTGCCAACCTTGGTCACTATGGAGAATCGTATTCTCGTAGTATTTCTCTGTGAAGGCCTGTTCCAACATCGTTTTTACTTGTTCTAAATTAGGAGAACAAGAAAGATTAAAAGCAATAATTTCGCTGTTAAAGCCATCTAAAACAGGTGATAAATACAATTTCTGCGTGCTATTTGGAATGGCAAACTCTGTCACATCCGTATAACACTTTTCCATTGGTCTCGATGCTTCAAACTGGCGTTGAATGAGATTCTCTGCCTTCTTGCCAACGTCTCCTTTATGAGAAGAATATTTTCGTTTCTGTCGCATTTTAGCTTGTAAATTGAGTACTTTCATCAAGCGTTGAACTCTTTTATGATTTACCAGATAACCACGATTTCTTAGTTCTAAATGAATCCGACGATAACCATAATTTCCCTTGTGTTCGATAAAAATGGATTGAATTTCAGCTTTAAGCTCTTGGTCCTTATCTGGTTTGTCTAGCTGTTTCAAGTGATAGTAGTAGGTCGAACGAGCTAGTTTAATGGCTTTTAGAAGAATATCTAACGAAAACTCAGTCATTAATTCTTGAACAATTTCTGTCTTTCTTCTTTCTCTTTTTCCTCCTTCAATCGGAGTTCTCTTAACTTTTTTAGAATGGCATTCTCCGCTCTCAGGTACTCATTTTCTGCTTGAAGACGTTCTAATTCTGTCCTCTCTTCAGGTCTCTTTTTTGGCTTACGTCCCATTTTAGGTACTCTCCCTCTTGTTTTCTCAACAATAGTATACCCGTTTTTCTTGTATTGTGCTAGCCAATTAAGAAGTATCGTACGACTTGGGAGACCGTATTCAAGAGAAACTCTATCTTTAGTCCAGCCTTCATGTAAGACTTTATGAATCATTTCTTGTTTTAAATCAGGAGAATAGTAACGATTTTTTCCTTTTTTGACGAACTCTATTCCGTAACGATCAATCAATTTAATCATGTACCTAAGATTAGAATTGTTTATCCCAAATTTATTTGAAAGCTTCTCTAAGCTATATCCTTGTTTTCTAAGTTCATAGATCTGAACTTTATCATCATAAGTTAATTTCATAATAAAAACACCCCAAAAGTTAGATTTTTTCTGTCTAACTTTTGGGGTGCAGTTCATATATCTGAAGGCTTTTTGACTAGAGTGTTAGAGGTTTGCATCAGAAACACTAAAGGTATCACCGTGCTCAAAGTCTCCGTACTGGTATCCTCGCTTGAACCAGCGCATGCGTTGCTCGGAGCTTCCATGGGTGAAACTATCTGGGACAGAGTAACCATAGGCCTGCTCTTGGAGAGTATCGTCCCCTACTGCATGGGCAGCATTGAGAGCTTCTTCGATGTCACCTGTGTCCATGAGACCTTGCTCCTCGATATAGCGGGCCCAAACACCAGCATAGTAGTCTGCTTGAAGCTCCAAGCGAACATTCAGGGCGTTTTTCTGTGTTTCAGATTTCCCCTGGGTGGCCCGTTGGTAACTTTGAAGGGTTCCTAATTCGTTTTGGATATGGTGGCCGACCTCATGTGCGATAACATAGGCCATGGCAAAGTCACCGCTGGCCTTGTATTTAGTGGTGAGCTCTTTGTAGAAGCTAATATCCAGATAAATTTTTTGATCGCTAGGGCAGTAGAAAGGACCTGCTGCTGCTTGCCCCACTCCACAGCCTGTTCGCGTTTGACCGGTGTAGAAGACCAAGGTCGGTTTATGATAGGTTCGACCTTCTTTTTGGAAAGCTTGGCTCCAAAAGTCTTCTGTCGTCCCCAAGACTTGGCTGACGAACTTGGTGTCTTGGTCGCTAACTTTGGTTTGCTCTTGGCGCGTGACTTGGCTGGAGTTGTAGTTCTGAGTGGCTTGCTCCGGATTAAAGATGCCACTCAGGCCAGCTCCCCCACTCAAAAGAACCAACAGTAAAATCATAATGATCTTGCTCTTGAAACTTCCTGGAGAGAGGAGGATTTGGAGGATACCCCCTCCTATATTGCCACTCGAGCGTCCAGATGAGTAAGCGCTTCCGCTCTGTCCGCGCCGGTCTTCAATATTTTTACTTTCTTTCAGATGATCGCTTTTCATAATTTCTCCTTTATCTACTATATTGTATCAAATCATGGGGAAAAGCCAAATAAAATGCGTCTCTATAAAGCAGAAGTTCTTGTCAAAAAAGTGAAAACTTGCTATAATGGTGTGAATGGAGGCGTTATGGCATTAAAAAAAGCAAGTCTAGCGTGTAC
>ERZ772910.677-NODE-677-length-19052-cov-3.019161_pt1 | contig 19052 bp, 10 predicted proteins | sample MGYA00511357_ERZ772910 | MGnify/ENA primary metagenome ERZ772910 (study PRJEB29015, sample SAMEA2738096) | human oral metagenome | biome: human oral; feature: human-associated habitat; material: saliva | place: China | collected 2193 ... | reverse complement strand
AGAAAGTTTCTAGCGTCGATAGAATTATTCTATAAGAAGAATTTATATTGTCAAGTAGACCTTATTCCTCTGTCAGAGGATTAAAATCAAAACCTACATTAACATCCAAAATTTACTAGTTTACAAGAAAAACACCTCCCCTCTTTCACCATAAGTAACTCTTCTTCTTATCAAGAGAGACATGAAAGAGAGGAGGAATCTTGAACGATTATCTCAGAAAGGGAGAGCGGGGAGGGGGGATCGCTACTCTTCGGGGATGTAGATAATCTCGCCGTTCTCTAGCTGGTAAGCCACACCTACACGCTTCCCTTTGTTGCCATCCTTCGGATTGGCGGTGTCGTTACTTGGCGTGTACTTCTCAATCTTTTCCCCCTTCTTCATGATGATCTCCATATTCTCTTTCCCGGGGTTCTTTACGATGGTATAGTCCTCTTGGCTGAAAACTTCCGTCATATTGAACTTGGTCACCAGAGCCACCATGAGAGCCAAGGCAAAGACCATGGCCACGTCGAATAGATTGGATACGAGAGAAGAGGGATCCGCCTCTTCCTCCTCAAAACGTCTGCGCTTCTTCATGATCCGATTATTCGTTGTCGAGCTTCTCGTTTACATAATCCAACCAAATAAGGTCGTGGTGGTGATAGCTGCGCAAAATATGTAGCGCAATGTAGCCCACAGCAGAGGTAAACATCCCTATCACGGTAGTGGCAAAAGCCACCTGCATATTGTACGCCATGCTGGCAATGTCTCCGGAAGAAAGCCCAACCAAAGCAGGCCCCATAGGGATAAGTGTACCCATAAGCCCGAGGATAGGCCCGAACTTCGTGAGTATCTTGGCAGCCCCAAGGCGGTGCTCTACGGCTAGGTCATACTCCCCGATAAGAAGATCCCGACGCGCACGATCACTCGTAAGCAACGTACCAAGGAGGAGGTCGAAGGGGCCCTTTCGTTGCTTTGCCAAGACAGATTGCAGAGCCGTTACATCAAATTGGCTCTCTTTGCTGATTACCTTTGAGTAGGCATCTTGGCGTCTGCGGTGCGTTTGCCACGTACCAAACAAAGTCCCCAGCATCAGCAGCGAACGGATAAACAGATAGAGCAGAGCTACTACTACGGGTACCAATAGTCCATTGGAAACCCAAAACATAGCGTTGGATAGATAGTGCATACTTTTATTTAGAGTTATTAGTTGTGCGTTTTTTCAGTTTAAGTTGGATATAGGGAATAACCCAATGTGAGAAGAGATAGCCGACGACTCCCATACTCAAGACAAAGAGAATGAGATAAACAACCATCAGCCAATCCACGTCGGCTCCGGTTCCTCGCACGGCACTATCGGGGTGCAATACTCCGGCAGCCACCACCACGAAGAAAAGCAGAAGAGAGAGCAAAATAGCAAGTTCTCTCAGTAGTTCGTCGCCCATCCCTATGGCTCGCAAGAGGTAGGGAGCAGCAAGGGTTAGCAAAGCCACTACGGCCATCAGGGCAAGAGTTACCCCAAGGAAAGAAGCCCCCGGCAAGACGTAAAACAATCGTAGACGTACGTAGAAAAGTGTAGGGAACATCATAATGGGGGCGAAGCTACGAGAGAGCGTACGCCACCACTTCCGCGAGTAGGTACTACGGTGTACGCAGAGATAGACCACATAGAGAAGGTCTACCATTACCAAAAGGGACATATCCTGCAGAGCCTGTGGCGTGTAGAGCAGTTCCTCTAGAGCGTGGAGTTTACTATTCATCGTAATAGAATGCACCACAGCCAGAAACGCCACATACAGCAAGGCATGCCCTCCTCGTACGATAAGCCCTAGGTAGTTCCCCCTCTTAGATGCCCCCGAAGGCGAGCCCTCCCTTTTCGCTAAGAGAGAAGCTGCCTTCGAGTGTATCCCCTCTTCTATCATCCATTTGAGGATGGCAAGAAGAGCAACAATCAATAGTATTTCACTCATTACTCTGCTGACGCAACTTGCGCTTACGATAGATCACAAAGATGATAATGAGCACCACCACTACCCCAATGGCTACAAACAAGAAGAGCTGAGAGGGGCGTTCTATGGCTGATGTATCATCGGCGTTTAGTTCCTCCTTCTTGAGAAGTTGGGCATCCTTGCTTTGCTCGCTCGAGAGATTACGTACCTTCTGAATGGCTTTTTGGTAGTTCTGTTGCTGTTCGGCAGGGATTTCCTTGGCAATGAAATCTCTCAATTTTGCATTGTCGCAAACAAATCCACTGCACCCCGCTCCAAACTTCTCTATTTCCTCAGCGTGTAGCTCGGCAATTGCCTTTCGCTGTTCGGGCGAGGCATTCCACATTCCCTTGCGGATGGTCTCCATCATCACCGCCGTGATCTCCTGGAGAGCAGCAGGGTTGTTTTGCTCGAAAAAGTCTCGGATCCCCAAGTCCTTATCATCCTTGATATAGGTATTGTATATATCGTCCCAGAGTTCCTTGTCTATGGCAGAGGGTTTCATTACGTTCCACCCATAGGTATTGCGGATGGTCTCGGCGAGAGCAGATGCAGCCCCTTGCCCCTCTTTGGTTACCTCTTTGATGTAGGTAGGATTGAGTATGGTAGTACGTGCCTCTACGCCTATGGCCTGCTTCATCTCCTGTACACGGGTGCGGTGATGGTTGCGCAAGTCGTTGAAATATCCATCGGGGTCTTTCCCTGTTACTTGACGCACGGTAAGGGTCAGACCTCCCATAAATTCATAGATATGGTCAAGGCTTAACGGACCCCAAGAGTTGCTTTGGCGCGGTTGTACCACGGCGTCTACATTTTGCAGAGCCGCCTCAAACAATCCGGCTTCAAAGTCACCCCATTGTTCACTGCTACCGTATATGGCTCCCATGTTATTGAGGTATACGTCGGCAATCTCCGACTCCTTTTCCCATCGGTCGCCACTCTCTACCATCTCTTGTATCCCTGTGCCATAATTGCCATTGACACCGCCGAATACACGCTGTGTACTCAGAGAGCGAGCCTCGTTGGGCGAAAGTCCCTTCTCAAGCAGTACCTTTTCGGCATCAATCGCCCCCTTGGCTACCTCGTTGTCTTTCTCTCCGGTCTCCTTGGCAGCTAGGTCTACCGCCTTCTGGATCAAGTAGAGACGAGAGGCAGCCAAATCGCGCAACTGACCCGAGGTTTGTACCACTACGTCTATACGTTTGCGGTTGAGTTGCTCCATGGGGATAAGCCTAATATCCTGTACACGCCCCATCATATCTCGCACAGGTTCACACCCGAGTAGATAGATGATTTCCGCTATTGTAGCCCCTTCACTCTCGATAAAGCTACTACTCCAAAGGGAGAAGCTAACCTTTTGCGGTAACTCTCCGTTGTGACGCTTTTTATAGTCGGCAAGGAGGTCTTCTGCCAGCTTCTTTCCCTTATCCCATGCCGCTACCGTGGGGGTAGTCTCGGCATTAATGGAGTAGAGATTGCGTCCTGTGGGGAGTGTCTCGGGATTGGCAATATAGTCCCCCCCTGGGGAGGGAGCAAGGTAACCTCCATTGAGTGCATTCACGATAGAGGATAGTTCCCTTTTGGGGCTTTGCATGAGCTTATCGTAGTAGCCCACAATAGCATTGATGGAATGACGGAGCTGCTGCATGCTGGCAACAAATGCTTTTTCGTCGGGCGATAGAGCCTCTTGCTGCATTGCTTTCATCGCCTCCATCATAGCAGGAGGCATCTTACCGCTCCCCTTCTTGTCCATCCCTTGGGGCATACCGCCCGGGTGACCACCCTTCTTGTCCGCCCCTTGAGGCATACCGCCCGGGTGACCACCCTTCTTATCCTTTTCTTTCGCTCCCATGGAGGCAGGTTTCTTACCACTCATTGCCCCCATTGGCATGCCCATACCACCGCCTTTCATAGCTCCCATAGAGCCCATCATAGCGGCATTATTGGCTTCCGTTTTGGCAATAAGTTGCTCGGCAAGGCGACGCTCCTCAGCCGTAACGCCTAAAGAGGTGAGAACAGCCTCCGTATTTACTTGATGCGCGGCTAGAGCTTGACGCACTACACGCTCGGCAGGTTCTCGGTAATGCTGAGTAAAGAACCGTTCATTATCTTGCTGCTTTTGGCTGTACTTGCCTCTGTGGCGATCGAGTGCAGCAAGGGCATAGGCAATAGGATCGGTAGCAATGTGTAGCACCGAACTATGGATCTTCTCGCTAGAGAAGGGAATACCCGTGCGGTACATTCCTCCCGGTATTTTGCTTACGGCAAGTTCCTCGGCAAAGTCGGATAGGCTCTCTATTTCTTCTCGGCTGTAGGGCTTTGTGCGGATAGAATCTAAATGAAGATCTCTGTGGAATCCCTTTTTGATCGCAAGGTTTTTGATACGAAGAGATAGCTCTTGGTTATCTGTTTCACTTGCTAAGTATTGATCCGTTAGCTTTAATAGATCGGCCACATCGCCCCGAAGTCTTGTTTCGATAAAAGGAGGTGCAAGATACGAAACCGTCTCTCCATAGCTTCTGCGCTTCGCTATCATCCCCTCTCCAATATTAGCAATTGTATAGTAATATATATGGGGTAGGTCGTTGATCATGCGGTCTGTCCAATCCTCTTGAGAGAGGGCAATTTGCTTGCCATTGATAAACTCAAGACTACCATGCGTACCAAAGTGCATAATGGCATCGGCACGGAATCCCTTTTGCACCCAAAGGTAGGAGGCCACATAGGGATAGGGAGGAAGGGGATTCGCACCATGCACTGCCTTGAAGTCATTATCGCCGACCCCTTGCCCCGGCTGAGGGAGAAGTACCACATTACCAAAGGGCACGGCCGTAACGGCAATACCCTCTTTGTCGCCTTTTCGCATGGTGTAGTACTCTCCGGGAGCTGCTCCATACTTTTTGGCAAGTTCCTCTCTTTGGTTGGGAGTAAGTACGGCATTCATCCAGCTTTGGAGGCTATCCGTAGAGACGAATTGGGGGTATCCCTTAGCAATAAAGTCCGCAAGAGCTCCCTCTGCATAGCTATTGAAGAGCGCGCCTTGGGTCATCACCATTTTCTCAAATTCGGCTTCCGTAGAGGGCAGACCCGTGACCTTGTACCCTTGGTTGCGTAGCTCTAGCAACACGTTATAGAGTGAGGGAAGTACCTCTATCCCCTGAGCAACGAGGCTATTCTGCCCCGGACCTTTGAAGTAGTAGATGGCTACGCGCTTCTCACTATTGGGTTTGCGCTTGAGCGATATATAGTTATTGACAAGTCGGGTAAAGGTCTCTAGGCGATCCGGGATAGCATGGAAGTATTGCAATCCACTCTTGCTATCGCGCTCCAAAGCCACAAGAGCAAAGGGTATCATAGCCCCATCAATCTCGGGAGTGGAGACGCTTTGCGAGAGGAAGCCTCCCACCAAACCTTGTTTATCGGCAAGCCAATCTTCTCTCTCGGCAACAATGGTAAGAGGAGCTATAATGGGTATATTCTGCTGTTGGAGGTAGCTGATAGCAGGGTCTGTATTGCCCGATAGCATTTTGCCATGGGGCATATAAATTAGGAGATCCGGGTTAATCTCTTGGATTATCTTTAGGCGATCTCCTCCGGCAGAAAAGGGGTACACGTTGAGCCCACTCTCCTCCAAAGAGGCTACTATCTCATCTATATGCTCTCGGTTGGAGTTGGTGGGAGAAGCGAAACTAATGAGCATGGCAACCTTAGGAGCTCCCTCTTTGTAGCCATTGCTTTTGTAGTAGGCTTCGTACTCTTTGAGGGAAGAGAAGAGGTCATCGTCCGTCTTTCCGTAGAATACATTTTCTCCAAAACTAACGGGTTTTTCTATGCTCCCCTCTCGGAGTGATTTGCCCAATATCTCCTTACGGATATAGTTGAATCCTGATCTATAATTCTTAGCCCCTCCGTTGCTGAAATAGGAGACTACGAGAGAAGATTGCTCCTCGGTAAGGGAAGATATCTGGTTATCGGGGCTTGTCGCCATGAATACTTGCACATGGCACTTCTTCTCTTCGATGAGTTTTTGTACCAGCTCTCGATCTTCGGGAGCCCACTTAAGCCCCATCCCAAAAGCGAGTACAAAATCATAATTCTCGAGTTGGGAAAGGTCGTCTTCTACCTTAACGGTTGCATTCTTTTCGTCGGCAGAAGAGATGGCACGAGCCACCATAAATTGGGGGAAGTTTACCAAAGCTACCTTGATAGGTTTGGGGCGGAATATCCCCCAAAGCACAGCAACTGCCACGAGGGCAAGGGCTGCAAAGAGTAGCGTTTTTGTTCGTTTCGATAGTTTCATAGGAGTTTATTTCTTTTACGGAGAGTAGGGAGTTTTGAGGATGCCATCTAGATGGCTAAACCAAGGGAGTTACATCAGAATTGGAAACGAAGGGTTGCCGAGTAAACTCTCCCGGGAGTGGGCAAAACATTGGTATTAAGAACCTTAACACGATAGTTGAAAAGGTTATCGATACCCAAATTGAGATGGAAATGCCTAAAGAATCTTTGCTCTATACCAATACGAGCTGTAGCATAACCGGGTGTACGTTGCGGTGTAAGCAATGATTTATCGTCGTACTCCGACGAAGTAAAACCAGACATCCAACGCATCATAAAGAAGGCGTTAAGAGAATAGTTATTACTGAAGTATTGCCCATAGTCTAGTGCTAGCAAGGCGGAGTGTGGGTGAGTTGCCGTACGCAGTCCCTCATTACCCGCTTTGTCTTTTACCTTATGCCAGTCATGCGTATAAGAGTAAGAGCCTCGCACACTAAACCCATAGGGTAAGGCTTGCTGCCCCTGGAGCTCAATACCAAAGATGCGACTCGTACCCTTAATGTTGTCATAGAATTGTTCGCTTTTCCCATCTCGCACTCTCGCTACAGTCTGTATGCGACTGTCTACTTTATTGAAAAAAGCATTGAGCATTAGACTTGTCTCTTTGGCTTTATACTCAGTAGAGAATGAAACCATATGGCTCTCCTCGGGCTTCAGCGCCTCATTCCCATAGATCATAAACATGCCCAAGTGATCAAAAAACATATAAAGCTCTTGCATGGAGGGCGCACGATACCCTTGCGCATCGGTTAAGCGGAGGGCCAATTCTTCGGTGGGTTTGTACATGGCAGACATACGATAAGTATAATGCGCTCCAAAACCGGAGTGGAGGTCGAGCCTACCACCATAGCTCAAAGTAACGTTATCAAGGACCGAGAAGATACCCTGACCATAGATTACCCCGCTCTGTATATGCTTAGGTTTGCCATTGTTTAGTGTACGGAGGCGATCAGAAGCTACCTCGTCAAATAGGTACTCTCCCCCTAGATTGATGTGCTGTATCTTATCAATATCGTAGTTGTATTGTGCACGAGCATGGTGCATCTGCTGACGAAATACGGGTGCTTTGGGCTCCGTTGGGGCTAGAGGGAAAATAGAATCTCTAGCATAATTATTGTAGTGATACGAGAGGTCAAGCCCCTGCTTTTCGCTGAGCTGCCAGCGTACACCTGCTATACCATCGTAGGAGTGATAGAGGTAGTTAATATGTTTTTCCCAGAACTGACGACGTAGGTTGGCACGTCCTGTAAGGGAGAATTGTAGTCTCTCAGATGGCGTAATCGTGAGTTTTTCGGAGATATTCCATGCCCTATTGCCCGTGATTTCGACCTCTCGTTTACTCTGCTCATCACGTACCGTATAGCCGTTGTCTTTTGTGAATTGTACTCCGGTTTGGCTCGTGAAGATTCCTTGCTTAAGCCCAATAGAAAGGTTCTCTTTGAGATCTCGCCTACTATCTATCGTACTCGACACCCCCACACGCAGAGGCTCTTTGGCTTGGCGAGTTATAATATTGATTACACCTCCAATAGCGTTGGAGCCATAGAGTGCCGACGATGCCCCTCGCAAGACCTCTATGCGCTCTATATCATCCGGATTGATACGATTGAAATCGATGTCACTCCCCGTACCTGCTGAAATTAGCTCCCCATCAATGAGGAATAACAAGGAACTAGAGTCGAATCCCTGCATATTGATACGATCTTGTGACCCATGCTTTGTAAACTCTACCCCGGGAAGTACATACTGTAATAGATCCCGAAAGTTTTGTGGCGCAAGCATTTCTATTTCTTTTGCCTTGATAAGGCGTACAGGGATGGGCTCATTCTTCATGAGCCGAACAGTGCGACTACCCGTGCAGACTACGTTGTCTAGGGTATTCTCTTTAGCAATACTATCGAGTTGGCTTGCGTGAGTTTGGTGCTTCTCCTGCCCTACTTTCTTTTTTTTGTAGGGCTGTTGAGCAATAGCTATAGGGCTAAAACTTGAGAATAAACACGCAAAAAGCAGGCCTTTTACAGCCTGCTTTAGGGTACAATAATTCATAGTCTTATTATACAAATAGTTAAAGAGAAGGGAGATTACTTCACACTCACATTATAGTCGTAAGTGAAAGAGATGAAACCATTCTTGCGTCCCGTTTTGTCTTTACAATCGGTAAACTGAATGCGAGCGATCTTGCCATCGGCACACTTTACAAAGAAAACTTTGCCCGACAAACGAACGCGGGGAGGCATGTTGCCAAGGTCGTAATCAAGCCAACCTCCAGACATATCTCCTCGCTCGGTCTTCTTTCCTGTAATCAGATGATTGTAACCTGTTTGCTCGTGATTACTATCGTGAGAGCCACCTCCCATGCTAAACTTAATGGTTATAGTACCTATGGCATCAGTAACCCATCCTTCTGTAGGCACTTTGGTTGCCTTTTCCATCTCCGTTACACCAGAGAAGACGGCAGCACCTTTACCCTTACCACTTTCGCCACAATTGAGACGAATGTCAAAGCGATGAAAAGCGATATCCCAAGCGTCACTATTCTTGTAGTCACTCACTTCTACCTCTTTATTGTCCTTAAGCGAATAGTATACCCACTTCTCATACTTAGAGGCATCAACATAACCTTTCAATCCCTTTACCTCTTCTTGTGCGGGAGGATTAGGAGTTGGGGTAGGACCGGGTTTAGGAGTTTGGTTCGGGCGGCATGATGCAACCCCCAAAACCAAGCTAGTAGCTATAAGTGCCAAGAAAAATCTAGTTTTCATACTTCTGTAGTTTTGTTTTGCGATTATTATTGTGTTGAGTTTTCTTTTAGATACATCCTTAAAGGAGGACTTTTGCGTTTTGGTTCCCTGCCTTTAGGAGGTAGGTTCCATGAGATAGATCGCTTACCTCAAGAGTGAGGAGCTCAGAGGAGATAACACCACGTTGTAGTAGCACGCCTTCTGCATTGCAGAGGAAATAGGATTGTCCTACAAGTTCGTTGGGGAGTTCCACCGAGAGACGTCCTCCGGCAATAGTGGGTTTAAGATTGTTCTCTACAGCAGGTATCAAGACGTTACTCATCGGGACGGATTCATAGACAAACATTCCTTCGTTTTCGTCCTCATCTTCGCCATCATCTCCGGCCATCTTCATGACTTCTTTGCTAGGAGCTGTAGTGGGAAGGGTGTAAAAGAGAGGGAATCCGAGAGAGAAAATAAGGTTATTACGCAACTCGTAGTAGAGACTTCTAGCCATGGGAGGGACTGGGAAGAATACCTTATCACATACTAAACTCTTATTCTCGTAAGTGTAGGTAACAGGGAAGTCCGGATCGCCACTTTCTAGCAGATTCCCTTCGTTGTCATATTTGAAAACAAGTTCCCCATTTTTGTTTCCGGTGTAAGAATTGTACCCAAGTTTTGTGATTTGTCCACGTTCGTTGTACTCAAGTACTTCGTCCATCAACTTCTCCCCTTCTTCGGGATAGGCTACTTGGTCTAGCTTTATGATACGATCTTGTGCATCATACGCCACCTTACACTTACGGAAAGGAGTCCAATTGGCAGTACCCTCTATCCCTGCAGTAAAGATAGCCTCACTCTCTAGCCCCTTTTCATTATAGGTAAACTTACCCTCTACTGTTTTGGTAAGAGTATCATCATCCTTATCCTCACTCAGAAGCTGATATACAGAGAAAGTGACAACTTGTCCTTGCTCATTACGCTTGTAGTCGTTCCGTCTACTTACAATATCAAACTCCCCTGTAGCTATCCTAGGACGACCATAATCATCAAGTCTAATAAAGTATCCCTTTTCATCGTAGTAGAAAAGGGTTCGAGACTCTAGAGAGCCGTCGTCGTTGGTAACTTCAAGAGATTTCACATATCCCTTTTCGTCGTAGTTGTAGGTAAAGAGCTGACCATAATGCTTGTAAGACTTCAAGCGATACTGATACTTTGCAGGATCGCAGAAGTACTCACGCTTAACGGCATGCTGTGCCCATGCCCCTACGATACTACTAGCACCTAAGAGCAGCGATAAAAATAATTTGTTGGCATTCATATTATAATGGATTCATTCTATTCGTTTGTGTTGTTATCGCTATAACTGAGTGCAAAGGTAGCTACACTAACCTTCCTTCTACAATACCAACCTATGGGTATTTTTAAGCTATTAATGACCATTTTTTGGTATAGGTAAAAGTTTTTTCTTTCATCTATACAGTGTTTTAAGGCTAGTTCTTTCTAACTTTGCAGAGAATAAGAGATAATGGTCTCATATAAAACAATACAACAAACAACTAAATCATTTCCTTACAACATGCTTAAAAGATTTCTTTTGCTGGCTCTGGGCTGTGTTCTATGCCTAGGCAGCGTGTGGGCAACTCCTATCTCTCCGGAGGTTTCGTTACGTATTGCTCAACAGTTCTTCCGCGGTAGCTCACTGCGATCTTCGGAGCCCTCGCTCACACTTTCTTATATCCATCGCCCTCAAAATACTCAAGCGAAGCAAACACACCTCCGTGCATCTGAGGTGATTGCTCCTACCTACTACTATATATACAACAGAGGAGAAAATGATGGCTTCGTGATTGTTTCCGGAGATGATCGTCTGGAGCAAATACTTGCCTATTCGTACGAAGGGCACTTCTCCATGGAGACAGCTCCCCGCGAAGCTCTCTACTGGCTCAAGGGTATTGACAAGGAGATAGAGACCTTCTATCGGACTGATATGTTTTACTCCACAAGCCCAAAGAGTACTAGGGAAGCCTCTCAAAAGCAAGTAGCCCCCCTCCTCGAAAAAGAACAAATCCGATGGGACCAAGGGTATCCATTCAATAGCGAGTGCCCCGTCGATCCCTTTACAAGCCGAAAGTGTGTTACAGGATGTGTAGCTACCGCTCTAGCTCAAGTACTGCGGTTCCACAAATGGCCCGACGTAGGTACCGGTAGCCACTCTTACATAGACTCTATGTACACTCCTCACATCACTCGCTCTGTAACATTTAACACTCGCTACGACTGGGCAAACATGCCCGGGACCTACGACCCCAATACGATAGAAAACAAAGAGGTGGTGGCAAAAGCGTATGGTCTTTTGATGCGTGATGCCGGACATGCTGTAGATATGACCTACTCCTCTCGCGGCAGTGGTGCGTTGGACACCTACATAGTGCGTGCACTCCGAGATTTTTTCAAATATAGTGGAGAGACACATCTACTCTATCGCGGACAAGTAAACCAAGAAAAATGGGAAGGAACAATCCGCACAGAACTCGACAATGAGCGCCCGGTCATCTTCTTCGGTCAAGGGGAAGGTGGTCACTGCTTTGTTTGTGATGGTTACGATGATAAAGGGCTATTCCACTTCAACTGGGGTTGGGGAGGAAAGGCCAATGCCTACTACCGACTCACGGCATTGCAACCTAGTTCATTAGGGACAGGTGCCGGTATGGGATTCTACGACTATGCTCAATCCATCGTGGTAGGAGCTGCTCCTTGCCGAGATGGAGAATGCGGAGAAAAAGCTCCTCTCAGTACGCCCTCCGTATCCCTTCGCGCTAAAATCCTCCCCAACTCCGGAGGAGAAAAAATAACCATGGCCGGGATCTACATGCAAAGTGCCCAAACAATGATGCATTGTACCCTACGCTTTGCAATGTATGACAGTAAAGAAACACGAGTAAAAGAGGGGCACCCGGATGTTGGGGATCTATCTGTGTATATTCCCTATATAAGTAGAGATACCATCGAAGTCAAGGATCTCGCCGATGGCACCTACACTCTAAAGCTAGAGTATGCACTCGAAGGGGATGACTACAAGCCCCTACATTTCCTCTATGACGAGCCCTCCATTGCATTTATCACCATCGCAGACCATAAAGTAAGTAAGATAGAGTACGATGTCCCCATTGATTGGCTCTCGGTAGACCCCAAGACTGTAAAGACGGACAAACTCTACAGCTACGAAAAGAGCGAAGTCTCCTTTACAGTACACAACTCAAGCAAACGCGAGATGTACCTTCCCGCACAGCTCTTCTGTGTAGACGGCCAGACTTTTGATCAAGAAGAGGGTACCCCCGACTATCGCTACTCGGCCGGAGTACAGATGATAACAGTACCTGCAGAAGGAGATGCTGAGATTACTTTTTCCGGATTCCGCCCCATTCTCCCCAAAGACAGCAAAGCAAATTTGTATCTCCGCATACCTCGTCTCAATCCCGATGAGCCCGGTACTGACTTCGGTTTCTATAACAATCGCATGGCTCGCTCCGCAGCTCGCCGCATTGCCAAGGATTGCATCGTAAAACTTCCCGGCTCCTATACAGATGCCACCTTGGTCTGCGAACTAGTCACCGAGGGGCCTATACAAATTGTATGTACCGACAACAACGTACGCCCTTGCAAGTTTGAAATCCGCAACGAAGGCTCTCTCTACGATCCAACAGGGTCGAAGGCGGCCATTAGAGCTCTCCTGACAACCGGATACAATGATCAGGAGGGAAATGTGGAAGTGCTAGCAGTCTCTACAAACGCCCTCTCCGGAAAAATTGGAAAGGGAGAGAAGAAATATTTTGTTCCCATGTTCTCGTTGGGGCAAGAATTCAGTTTCCTTGCTGGGAAAGATGGACTACTACGCATCCTAACGGTAGTGTCGGATCAATTTGGATTATCAGACTTCGGACAGAAGATTTTTGGTACAATAAAAGTGCCCGTACACTTTGTTCTCAAAAACTCTAACGAAGGGGGGATTGAAGTCATACCCCAGGAGATTATGCTCTATCCCAACCCTGCAACTACCGAAACAACCCTACGTACCATCTTGCCTATGGAGCAAATCTCAATAGAAACCATGGATGGCAAGCATATCGCTTCGTATAAGGTTGATGGAGTTCTGAGCTTCCAAATCCCGACCAACCAGTTAATGGCCGGTGAATATATCGTACGCTGCGCGACAAGTAATGGGAAAACTCTAACGACAACCCTACTCGTTCGATAAGTCGTTCCTCCCCAAACCCCTAAAAACAAAGGGTAGATAGCCTCCCAAGAGATGGCTATCTACCCTTCTTATTTATCCCGAGTAAAGACTACCGAGCTAGGAGAAGAGCAATCTGCTCTGCCACCCGATCTTCGTCTTTAGGTGTACAAATCTCGTCGCAGGGAATTGTGTATTGTGCTTGCCGGTAAATGGGGAGCCTCACCTCCATTGCTTGCCGTATATGCTCTTCGAGAGCCTCTCCTGAGAGGTGGCGTACCGTGGGGCGCGTCCTCTTACATAGCTCAATACGTTTGGCCAAATTATCCAAAGAGACTTGTAAGAAAACCGTAACTCCACACTGATTCATGAGCTCCATATTCCCATGATGACAGGGCAGACCGCCCCCCGTTGCAATCACGGCGTTCGAGAATCCGGATAGCTCTTCTATTACCACCGCTTCGCGTCTTCGAAAGGCCTCTTCGCCTACCAAAGTGAACATATTGGCTACACTCTCGTGGAATCGCCGTTCGATAAAAATATCCGTATCGATAAATTCCCTTTCCATTCGGTCTGCGAGCCTCCGTCCTATGGTGCTCTTGCCCGAACCCATATAGCCGACCAAAAAGATAGGAGTATCCCGATTTATCATTTCTCGTCCCTCTTTTCTTCATTGGAAGTAGAGGCTGTGGCTTCCTCCCTATTGAGCTTCGGATACGCGATTCTTGAGTGATTCATCGTGAGCAGTTTACTCACAAAAGTCTCTTTAATGGTAGTAATCTCGCGGAACGTAAGAGGGGTATTGTCAAGAAGTTTTTCTGCCACAATACCATCAACAATACGCTCTACCAAAGCGGTGATAGACTCCACCGTGTACTCTTTGAGGCTACGGCTACTCGCCTCCACAGCATCGGCAAGCATCAAGATCCCGGTCTCCCGACTAAAGGGATTGGGGCCGGGGTAAGAAAAGGGAGCACGATCAACAATTTCTCCGGGATGCTCATTGCAGTACATCGTATAGAAATATTTGGTATACCCTCTGCCGTGGTGAGTACGAATAAAATCAATTACTTGAGGGGGAAGTTTGTACTTTTGAGCAAGAGCTACGCCCTCTGTTACATGCTTTATAATAATGGCAGCACTTTCTTTGTAGGATAGATCTTCGTGAGGATTACGCCCTCCTTGATTATTTTCTGTGAAGAAGGGAGCATTAAGCATCTTACCAATATCGTGGTAGAGAGCCCCCGTGCGAGTGAGTTGTACATCGGCATTGATACTCTGCGCGGCATCCGTTGCCAAGATAGAAACCTGCATAGAGTGCTGGAAAGTCCCCGGGGCATTCTCCGATAGCTGCCGCAATAGGGGTCGGTTTATATCGCTTAACTCTACCAAACTGATATTACTGATATACCCAAAAAGCTTCTCCATGGGATACACCAATACATAGGTAAACATCAAGAAAATCATGTTGATACCAAAGCTCAAAGTGTGCAAGGCATCGACATTTTCTAGAGCTCCATTGCGCATGAGAGAGAGAGCAACAGAGAGTATGGAGTAGCTCAAGAAGGCAAGGAATGTGGTACGTATAAGCTGGGAGCGAGAGGTCAAGTTATTCAAGCTAAAGATAGCAACCATACCTGCTACCATCTCAAGAAGAATAAACTCAAGAGGCAGGGCAACAAAAAGTGCCGATAGCAAAATTGTAATGGTATGGGAGAAATAGGCCGTACGCGAGTCGAAAAATATACGCACCAATAGGGGCAGTATCAGATAGGGAATGATGTATACATCGAATTGGAATAGCGTGACCGTTAGCTCCGTAAGCAAGACAAAGAAGAGGATACTAGCGGCAATAAACACCGTATTTTTAAGCTGCTGAAAGATGGAGGGACGGAAGATAAGCCAGTAGAGCCAAAGCCCAAGGAGCAATACAATCACAATGAGCAAGAGCCCCCCTACACGCCCTATGTAGGTACGATCGTTGCCCGACCTCTCTTCGTACATTTTCTTGTAGCTCGCCAGCACATTATAGGTAGCATCGTCTACAATATCCCCCTTGTCTATGATGCGTCTGCCTGCCACCACAATGCCCGTAGAGTTGGAGATCTTTTTCTGTTCCTCACGAATGACGCTATTACGAGTTGCCACATCTTCAGAAACGTTGGCTCTCAGATAATTTTCCAGATTGATTCTTCTCAGAATATCGGGGTTGTATCCTGCCTCTACACAGCGGTCGATAGCTTGTTGATAGGCTTCTTTTACCGTAAGGAAGAGTGTGGTTGGATGCTTTCGGCTCTCATTTTGGTCGTACAATAGGTTGACTTCATTTATGGGCATCTCCTCGTCCTCTCCCTCTTTGGATTGGAGAAGCCTTTGATATAGGGCATCATCGATAATCCCATGGTCGTAGGTCTCCTCCAGATAATTCCGTACGAACACCTCAATATCGGGCGAGAGCTCTTTTTTCCAGCGACTGGCGTAATCATGACTCCAAAGCAAAATCTTCTCCTTTGCCACGGACTTATCCATCCGGCAATAGGGGAGGATATTCCGTGCAACACTATCTCGCTCCGCTTGCAACTGCTCTTGAGGTTTTAGGATGGTAATGTCATACGGAGCAATAAGAAGTTCGTATTGCCACACCTGCCCACGTTCAAAATTGTACATAAACTTGTGGTCGCGTGGCGAGAATAGCAGAATAACAAATGCAACTGCCAGCAACACAAATAGCGACTGTGTACGGAGATTGGTATGCTTAGGTATCGTTATCTTCATAATCTTCTAATCAAAACTTGCCCTATAACATAAGGAGGAATAGGTCACAAAGATAGGGGTTTTTCCTACCTTTGCAGTCAAATAGGCAGCTGTTTTGCCTCTTTTTCCTACTCTGACGATATAGTAAAATGAATAACGAGACTGTATATAACCCCTCCGAGATAGAGAGCAAATGGTATCAATATTGGCTGGAGCAGAAGCATTTTGCCTCTACTCCCGATGAGCGAGAACCCTATACCGTGGTAATCCCGCCCCCCAATGTTACGGGGGTACTCCACATGGGACACATGCTCAACAATACCATACAAGACGTGCTTGTACGCCGTGCTCGTCTGCTAGGGTACAACGCATGTTGGGTACCGGGCACAGACCACGCCTCTATTGCCACCGAGGCTAAGGTGGTGGCACGTCTTGCCGAGCAAGGTATCGACAAACGCTCCCTAACGCGAGAGACTTTCCTCAAACATGCTTGGGACTGGACGCACGAGCATGGAGGCATTATACTTGAGCAGCTCAAAAGACTAGGAGCCTCTTGCGATTGGGATCGCACCGCTTTCACGCTAGACGAAGACCGCTCGCGCTCCGTTATAAAGGTATTCTGCGACCTCTACGAGAGTGGACTTATTTATCGTGGGGTACGTATCGTCAATTGGGACCCTAAGGCGCAAACCGCCCTTTCGGACGAAGAGGTTATCTACCGAGAAGAGCACAGCAAGCTCTACTATCTGCGTTACAATATCGAGGGAAGCGATGACTTCTTGACTATCGCCACCACACGCCCCGAAACCATAATGGGCGATACTGCCGTGTGCGTACACCCCGAGGATCCTCGCTACCAACAATACATTGGCAAGCACGCTATTATCCCCATTGTGGGTCGTGCCATACCTATTATTGCCGATGAATATGTGGATCGCGAGTTTGGTACGGGCTGCCTCAAAGTAACCCCGGCTCACGACATTAACGACTACAATCTAGGACAAAAGCACAACCTAGAGACCATCGATATATTCAACGACAACGGCACCCTCAACGAAAAAGGGGGAGCTTATGCCGGGATGGATCGCTTCGATGTCCGCCGCAAGATAGCCCAAGATCTACAAGCGGCAGGGCTTATGATAAAAGAAGAGGACTACACGAATAAAGTAGGATGTAGCGAACGCACACAAGTACCCATCGAGCCCAAGCTCTCAATGCAGTGGTTCCTCAAAATGGAAGAACTTGCCGGGCCGGCTCTTGAGGCAGTAGAAAAAGACGAGGTACGGCTCATCCCTGCCAAATTTAAGAACACATACCGCCATTGGATGGAGAACGTAAAAGACTGGTGCATTAGCCGCCAGCTTTGGTGGGGGCACCGCATCCCCGCCTACTACCTCCCCCAAGGTGGATTTGTCGTGGCTCCTACTCCCGAAGAAGCACTGGAGAAAGCAAAAAAAGAAACAGGCTGCCCCTCGCTTACTTTGGCAGACCTACGCGAAGAGGAAGATTGCCTAGATACTTGGTTCTCTTCTTGGCTCTGGCCTATCACGGTCTTTGGCGATATTGACGACAAAAACAACAAAGATCTCAACTACTACTACCCCATAGCAGTCCTTGTTACGGCCCCGGATATTCTTTTCTTCTGGGTGGCAAGAATGATCATTGCAGGCTATCGCTATCGTGGCCAACGCCCCTTCCGCGATGTGTATCTTACGGGTATTGTGCGTGATGCTCAAGGGCGTAAGATGTCCAAGTCCTTGGGTAATTCGCCCGATCCGCTCGACCTCATTGAGAAGTATGGTGCAGACGGCGTACGCGTAGGTATGATGATGGCAACCTCAGCCGGTAACGACCTCCTTTACGACGAAAACCTTCTAGAGCAGGGACGCAACTTCTGCAATAAGATTTGGAATAGCTACAGACTTATCTCCAATTGGCAGGCCGATGCCTCGGCAAAGCCGGGTGAGGCCAACCTCTTGGCCGTGGAGTGGTTCCGCCACCGCTTGGCAGAAGCACTGCTCGAGATTGACGACCTTATGAGCAAATACCGCATCAGCGAAGCTATGACGGTGGCTTACAAGCTCTATCGAGACGACTTCTCGGCCTTCTACCTAGAGGCTATCAAACCTCCTTTTGGGGCTCCGATGGACGCTCAAACTCTTGCAGCTACACACCATTATCTAGAGGTGCTCCTGCAAACATTGCACCCCTTTATGCCCTTTATCACTGAGGAGCTCTGGCAAGACATGGCTCCTCGTAAGGCTGGGGAAACCATTATGTACACCCGCATGCCCAAGCTAGAAGAGCCAAACAAAGAGCTTCTGGGCACGGTTGCTGCGGCTCGCGAGGTTATCACCCAAGTGCGCAACGTCCGTACAACGCACAACATAGCGCGTGCCGAGTCTCTCACCCTGCAATGTGGCAAGGGGCACCCGGCTATGGCAGATTGCCTCATCTCCAAACTTGCAGGTGCCACCTGCACCCCTCTAGCCTCCTCTACGGAGGGCGGCTCTTCTGCCACCTTTATCGTCGGCACCGTGTCGTACGCGATCCCTATTGATAGCTATATAGACAAAGGGGCACTAAGAGAGAAGCTCGAGGCAGACCTCAAGCATCAACAGGGCTTCTTGATGGGCGTACGCAAAAAACTCTCTAACGAACGATTTGTCTCCGGAGCCCCACAAGCAGTAGTGGATCTGGAGCGCAAGAAAGAGGCCGATGCACTTGCTCGTATTGCAACTCTTGAGAAGCAACTAAAAGATCTTGAGTAATAAGATCGTTTACCATAAGTACTTTAGACAAGAAAAGAGATTATGACCCTAGAGAAAACGGCTCTCATCTTGGAGAAGACCTTCCGCCAAGCCTTGGCTACTTGCCACAAGCGAAACAAGATCTACTACGACCTCTTTGTAGCCATAGACTACACAGAAGGGCGTTTTACGATCAGTGACGAAGACGATAATATCTTGGCAGAAGAGATACTATTCGACTATGCCCAAGGTGGAGAAAAGGAGGCTCTAGGCATTGAGAGCAATA
>ERZ772910.676-NODE-676-length-19053-cov-3.162859_pt1 | contig 19053 bp, 20 predicted proteins | sample MGYA00511357_ERZ772910 | MGnify/ENA primary metagenome ERZ772910 (study PRJEB29015, sample SAMEA2738096) | human oral metagenome | biome: human oral; feature: human-associated habitat; material: saliva | place: China | collected 2193 ... | reverse complement strand
CTCAAAAAAGTCAACAACAAATGAGATTCTCTCTCTCAGCTAAAAGATAAAGCACCAGCGGAGTTAAAAAAATCCCTCCACCTCCGAACTACAGCTATTCAAATGAAATTAAAAGAACTTAAGTATGATGTGTGAAAGATAGATGGAATTTACGGAATAAAAACTTCAGATGCCGTAAGAAAATTTCAAGCAGAAAATAGCGTAACTGGTTCCACAAAAAATGGAGAATATGATGGAATAGCAGGTACAAATACGATGAACAAAATGATTGAGAGAAACTTAAAGAAACGAGAAGAAAAAGCTTCCAAAAAAAATGAGGGGAAAAGTGACAAAAAAGCAGAAAAAAACAACAAAAATCCAAGTGAGAGAAAAGAAATAGGAAGGGATGGAAAAGAATATAAAGTAATAATACTAGATAACTTCAACAGTTTACCAAAAAATTATAAATGGCAGGATCAACAAACCGTTTTTAACATTATTGATCCCCTCAATAAAAATAAGATTTATCGTTTTTACTATAACGGACAATGCCGTTCTCCATATGATAACAGAAATTATCCCTCAAAAATAATAATAGATAGAATCAAGACAAGATGAGTAAAAAATAACGATATTGAATGAGCAACAGCAAAAGCAATTGAAATACTGGGAAAGAGAGGGAATCTAACATTAAACGATGGGAAAAACTCCTATCAGCTTTCTCTAGAAAGTAATGATAACAATGAAATAATACTTCAAACATCTCTTAACGACACAAAGATAAAAACAAGCCCAGTAAGCCTAAAAAGCTTTATAAAAACATGAGGGGACATCCACTGAGAATATTGGGACTACGTAATTTTACCACAAATGAAAGCTCAATTAAAGAAAAAAATAAAAATAGAAAACATACAAAAAGAGATCAAATCCGAATTGGAGAGAAAAAAACGAAGCAAAACAGATATTTTTTGACAAGAATTTGAGAACAATCCTGGTAAAACAACAAAAATTGATAATTATTTCAACAATCAGAATATTACAGTTTCTATTGATTGATCTTGAAATGAGAACATTACATTATCAATAAAAAATAAGAAGTATAATATTAACATTAACGATATAACATTAAATGAAAAATATAATGAAGATAAAGTTAAAAAGAAATTAAAGGATATAATTATAAAAGAAATCAATAAATCTTAAGATACAGTAACCAACTTCCACTCCCCTTTTTCTAATCCCGCTAAAGTCCATTCTCCAATCCTCAACCTTTTGAGATAAACAACCTTATTTCCGACCGCTTCCAGCATCCTTTTGACCTGATGATATTTCCCTTCTGTAATGGTCAAGAGGATTTTCTTTTCTTCAAGTTGCTGGACTTTTGCTGGTTTTGTAAGGTAGCCATCATCAAGCTGAACTCAATTTTGGAGCTGTTCGCAGTCTGTGAGGCTGATCGGCGATTGGAGCCAGACTTCGTATCCTTTTTCTTTATCTCGTTTTGGGCTAATGACCTGATGAATAAACTGCCCATCATTGGAAAGTAAAAGCAGACCTTCCGTATCAATATCAAGCCTCCCCGCAACATGGAGCAAATTCACATACGGGCAATCAAGCATCTGCTTTTTATAGCTCGGATAGCCAAATTCATCCTCATCTGAGGAAATATAGCCTGCCGACTTGTAAAGAATCACGTAAACCCTTTCAAGCACCTTGATTTCTTGCCCTTGAAAACCAAGAATTTCTCCACCAAAAAGCTTAAAATCTGGCTTTTTCACAGTTTCTCCATTCACGAGAATATAGCCCATCTTACAAAGGGCAGGAATTTCCCTACGAGAAGCTAAACCGAGATTTGCGAGGTATTTATCAAGTCTTTGCATAGAGTGTTAACAAAATAGGTGTAAATTTATTCATCAAGATATTGAAGAACCATAAGTAAGCAATTAAAAAAATATCTTATTGTAGATAAAGATTTTAAAATGCGGCAAATTTTGCCGTTTTTGATAAAAAAGATTTACTTGTGATTTTTATCAGTATCAATTTTTTTCTTCCATCTTAGGATAGTATCTTTTCGTTTCCCGTTTATTCCAATTCTTTGTTTTTCTGGAAAAGTAAGTCCATCTATTTTAGCAATATCTTCTAGACAGATTAAGAGTTCATGGAAAAAACTGTCGGCAAATTCCTGATTTTCAATTTTTAAAAAGAGGTAAATCAAACAAATATATGCCGTAAGAGAATTGATAGAAGCTTTAATATAGGGAAGTTTAATCTGTGGAAGCAATCTCATGCTTCGCGATATTTCAGAATGAGCAACTCTATTCCTGAGTCTGCAAAGTCCATGAAGCCATCATAAAAATTGCTTATAATAAATATCGCCTCAGAAATTAAACATTTTATAAAACTCAGTATTGATTTCTTGTTTTGTATGAACAAAAAAATCAGAGAATGGTCAGAACGAAGCTACTTCGACAATATGCCAGAGTGGGAAGGGCTCGTTTTTTCAGTATTTTTCTTTATAATTTGTTAGAATATGAGATTTTTTGTTATTTAGGATAATGTCATTAACAAGGTCATCACAGCTTTTGAAGAGATTTGTTTGATCTAAATACCAGAAGGGAGATCAATACTTTTCACAAGTGATATGAATAAATTTAGCTTTTAAAAAAACTTCAATATGAAGGAGTAACCAAATTAAAAATGACTGCAGTTTCCTATCTTGACGATAGAGATTGATAACATTTCGAAAAGGAATATCTTTCTTTTGAACTTTGTCCTCCTTTTTGTCTGGGTTAAAAAAACTTTTCATATAAGAGGAAACATGATAGTATCCAGTATTTTCTAGAAAACTCTTAATTAGCCCTTCCTCTCTGGGGGTAATTACAAATCATTTTTCTTTGAGCTTCTCCAGTAGCTCTGCTACTGTTTTTACGGGCTTAGTGTACATGAAAATTTGCTTTAGAATAAAGAAAAAGGGATGGATAGAGCCACCCCTAAGAAGAGCCCATAAGTATTGCTACTCGCCCCTTCATTGCACTCACTAGTATAGTCAAAATCCTCAAAAATGCAAGAGATTTCTACTTTAGTAGATTTCTAAATTCTAATGTGCAAAAAGCAAAGTTTTAAAAGCGCCTCTATCTCTAATTTAATTGGTTGGTTTATATCTAGGATAGAAGTATATTAAATTTAATTGAAGTATTAAATTTAGAAGGTGTTCTTTAATCCCTGGTAATCATTTTCACGAACGTATCAGTAGGGATTTCCACATTTCCGATAGCTTTCATTCTTTTCTTTCCTTCTTTTTGTTTTTGAAGGAGCTTTCTCTTTCTGCTCACATCTCCACCATAACATTTAGCAAGGACATCTTTTTTGATTGCGGAAATGTTTTCACGAGCAATAATTTTATTTCCAAGTCCAGCTTGAAGAGGAATCGCGAAAAGGTGTTTTGGGATCAGGGTTTTTAATTTTTCCACTGCTTCACGACCGAGATAATAGGCTTTATCATTATGCACAACCCAAGTTAAAGCCTCTACTTTCTCATTATTGATAAAAATATCAAGTTTCACGAGATCATCTGCATGATAACCCTTAAATTCATAGTTCATCGTTGCATAACCTTTCGTCGCAGATTTCAAGCGATCATAAAAATCAACAATGATTTCCCCCATAGGAAGCTCGTAATGCCAAACGACTCTCGTTGCATCCAAGTATTCCATATGCTGGAGTTTCCCTCTATATTCCTGGCAAAGTGCCATAATATTCCCAGCAAATTCTTCAGGTCCAACGATCTCAACATTCCCGATCGGCTCTAAGATTTCCTCAATCATTCCTTGATCAATCATATCAGAACCTGATTTTACGACGATTCGTGGTTTCAAGAGGTCAGCAAGTTTTACAAAAGTCTGCTCCTCCAACATCGTTCCGAAAATCCCTTCGGAGTGTTCTAAATGTTCCTGTTCTTGTGCGGATAGAGTCAGATTTTCTTTTTTGAGAATTTCACGATAAAGTCCAGTCTGAATCAGACTTTTGATATTCATTCAAGTTTTGATCAGCGGAATGGAAAGGTTTTTGGACTTTACAAGATACATCACGGTCGGAATCGTGAAAATCGTATCAAGACCATACTCACGAAAAAGCCTTTCCTTGATGATATCCATATGGAGCATTCCGAGAAATCAGCAGCGAAAACCTAGTCAAAGTGCCTTACTATCCTCCATCTCGTAGACAACTGCACTATCATTGAGCGAAAGCTTCTCCAGGCTATCTTTGAGTTTGTCGTATTCAGTAGAGTCAATCGGATAAACCCCGGCATACACATAAGGAGTGACTTTTCTAAATCCAGGAATCAAATACTGATGATATTTGCTAGTTCCTTCGTTTTTATTGATCTTGGTTTTGATGATAGTATCTCCGATCTTCACATCTCTTACCGATTTTTGTCCAGTCACAATATAACCAATTTGCCCTTCGGAAAGCACTTTATCTGCAACATATTCTGGAGTGAAGTGTCAGACTTCTGTTGGTTGGAAGCTCTTTTCTGAGTGGATCAGATAGACCTCGTCTCCAGCGAAAAATGAGCCATCTACGACCTTTACATAGGCGAGAACCCCTTTATACGGATCAAAAACCGAATCAAAAATCAATGCTCTAGAAATTTCAGACATCCAACTCAGAAAAAAAGCTAAAAAGCTGAAATAAAGCTAGTGAATTGCTCTGGATTTTCAAGTAAGATTTTTTATTTCACGGGAAAAGCTTGACTTTATCAAGCATATACATATATTATTATTACAATAATAAAACATTAAACATAAAACATTAAAAAGATGGAAATAACAAAAGAACAACTCAAAAAAAGCGTTAAAAAAATTAATAAAATAATTTCTAAAATAAATGAGGAAAATGTTTTTGAAGAGGCTATAAGCTTCTTCCAAGAAATCACATTTCTTGGAGATCATCGAGGAGAAATTCACGTTGGAATGAAAAGAAAAGGACGTATTTTATGCTTCTTTGTTTCAAACGAAACAGAAGAAAAAACTTGTGCTTTCATTCGCTTGTTTAGAGAACTTGAAGAAATTCAAGATCTCAAAATAAAAACAATTAGAGGTATCATAGAAAAATCCTCCATACTGTTTAAAAAAGAAACACTTGCTTCTATTTCAGCAAGTGGAGATTCAAAAAAAATAAACGACACAAAAGAATTTCTTCTTCAGCTCATTAAAAGCTACGAAGGGAAATTCGATCTTGATTGGCTTTGGTAATAAAAGCTAATTGAGAAATAAGCTGGATAAGGATATCTTATTCCAGCTTTTTAAAATAACTTGCAATAACTAAAAAAAATCTTAGTATAAAAGTACTTTATTTCTCATACTATCAGTCATGAAGCTTTCAAAAAGACAGTGGATAGCACGAAGCATAGGAGCAGCAATTTTCGCATTGATAGTTCTCCTCTATCCACTACATAAGTGTAACGCTCCTGATGAAGAGTCAGCTTTTAACTTATCTTCTTGACATACAGAACAAGTCAAAAAACCTGAAAATGTTCCATCATGTTGAACTGAAAATGAATGAGAACAATGTGCCATCAAGGAATTCTCAAACGAAATTTCACGAGAAGAAGCAAAAAAACTGATCCTAGAAGGCAAGGTAACACGCATCTTTCAAGCTCATAGTTTAGAAGTCCGCTTGATTACTGAAGAAGGAGCATTTAGCACAAGAGAACCAGAAATTGATGAAGTATGGAAGGTATGGAAAGCATGTGGAAATCTCTGTTCTAAAATACAACTTGCAACAGAATAAGCACTCCTCAAGCCAAAAAAATCGCTAAACTTGCATTCATTGAGAAAATCCTTAAACTTCTCCAGAGTTATTTATCTTTCTTATCAAAAAGATGTATACAGTAATGCTTATTTTACTTATCCTCACGGGAATTGTCTTTATCGGAAGTGTCTTACTTCAATCTCCTAAAGGAGGAGGAATCTGAATGGGAATTGGAGGAGCTTCAGCCGGAGGAAATGAATACGGAAGTAAAAAAACTATGGAAGGAAAGCTTAAAAAGATAGCTTTGATCAGCGGTATTCTTTTTGTGATCATTGTCTTGTTTTTACCTTACGTTAAATAATGCGATATCGTAGTTATGAGTCTAGCTCTCCAAGAAGAGTTTTGACTTACTTTCTCTATGTAATAGGAGCATTTTGGTGAATTACAACCCTTATCCTTGGCTATCAATTTCTCAGTGAAAATGGAGAAAAAATAAACACAAAGTGAGGAACTTTTGTTGAAGCAATTTTCAATCAAGTTTCTTATTTGCCTTATCTAAAGAACGACTGACAAAGCCTATTTTATCAGTCTTTTTTGTTTGATGCTTGTGCAGATTATAACACCATCAACGAACAAGGATTACAAGGAAGCCATTGTAAATTAAATACCTCAGATTATCAAACCTATTATGTTTCTCTCGCAGGAACTGGAAATACACGATCTGATGGTCAGGCTCGAACACTCGAAGATATCTACTTCACCTATGAAAAAATTATTCATCAAAATATTTGGTGAATTAAAACGCTAACTTCTTACACAGATCTGAAAGTTGAAAAAGAAAAAGACAGAATAAAAATCACATTTCCAAGTAGTACAACAGACAACAATTACTTTTTTACTTTTGCAATTCTTCCACAACATATCTTAGCTCAAGCTACTTTTGAGGATTACACTTCAGCTTTTGCAGCAAATCCGATTACAAGTGGGTGTGGAAAGCTCGTTCCAAAATCAAGTGATACTCAAAGTCTGATTTTTAACCTTGTAGACTGTAAGGAAACAAACTTTGCTTTCTATCAGATCAAAAATTATCCTGATTTTGAAAGTTTATCAAAATCCATATTAGAGGAAAATTCAACGATCGTTGACGCTTATGCAGATCAAGTACAGCTTCCAAATTATGAAAGAGTAAATGTGGTAAAAAGCGATCTTCTTACCTTCTTCTTCAATACGAAATCTCCAAAAATGAAAGTTAGGCTTAGAAGAGCCTTAGGAGGACTTATTAATAGTAAATTTTATGTAGGCGAAGAGTACGGAAAATTTCTCCGAATGTATAAAGGGAAGCTCCTCAAAAAATTCTACTCTGACGGAAGCAATATTCAAGAGTTTATCAACCGTATTTCACTGACAGAAAAAGACGAAGGAGTTCAGCAAAAGGATCTTGAAGATAGCTGAGTACAAGCGTTAAAAAAATCCATAAGCATCGATGGGGTAGAAAGAAAATTTGTTTTTTATACCCCAAAGACAGACACTACAACTAATCTTGAAATTAAGTTTTCCAACCAATTTGAGAATATCAAAGTGAAAGATACAAAAGGACATACCTTCTCTCCTAAAAATTACAAGAAAACCGATAAAAAAATCTCTTATCCTTTAGAAAATGGGAAAAATCTAAACCCAGGACAAAATCAATATACTATTGTAGGAAGTATAAAAGGGAAGACGTATACTATTGCAAATATTGATCTTTACGTTCTCGCTACTAGTGAAAAACCCCAAGAAGCCACTAGTGATCGGAAAATAAAAGTAGTCTACTATAATAACTTAGAATCTAATTTTGCTATCAAACAATTCAGAAAACTCTTAGAAAATGCAAAAATTTTAGAAAGTTATGGTTTAGATATATTACATGTTTCAAGTGGTGTTCCTAATCCTGAATATAAAAGACAAGTAAAAATAAATAATTTTCCTGAAGATTTTCCTTTAGATTGGATAATCTATATGGGAACAGAAATAAAAAAACATGTAAAAATCCCTGTTATAGGGGTAAGTAAAATAAAAAAAGAAAGTCAAGCTAGTTGGCTTGTTGAAAATAATTTATTAGACTTTGTTGCAGTTGGAAAAGCAATGATTTCACAAGATAAGTGGATGGAAAATGCAAGAAAAGATTTTATGTCAAAAAATAGACATTAATATAAATAAAAAGCTATAAAAAACAGATAAAATTTGATATAATGACAATGTTAATAAATTTTTAATTGGAGGCTTAATATGACAACAAAAAACTATATCGCAGTGGCAAAATATTTAGAAGATAACACAATTTTATTATCTTTTCCAGATTTTGAAGGACTAACAACTACAGCTGATTCTGAAGAAAATATACAAAAAAATGCAGTAAAGGCTATAAAGTCTAAGTTAGCTGAATTAAAAAATTCTAATATAGAAGCTCCTGAACCTAAAAAAATAACAGAAGTTTCTAAAAATTTACAAGAAGGTGAATTCACTACTTATATCCCAGTAACAGAAACTCCTTCTTTTAATACTTTAAAAGATAATGAAACTTTAAAAGATGTATCAAATAAAGTTGATAACTTTATCAATAAAGATATTAAGAAATCTGTTCCTGAAGGAAAAGAACACTTTTTAGGAATAGGGGGAGCTATTCTAGCTATTCTTAATACATTATTGTTCCCTGTATACACTATTACTGGATTTTTTGGTTTTGGTGGAGGGGGAGCTAACTTTTTCCAAATGAATGCTCTTTATATGCTTTTTGGTTTGGCATTCTTAGCTTTTGCAGGAGCAAATATATATGCTAGTCTAAATAGAGATATGAAAATTTTACAAATATCTACACTTGGGATTTTAGGAACTTTTGTTCTTTGTTATCTTTTAGTTTTTATAACAGCTCTAACAAATTCTTATTTATCAGTTGGAATTATTAAATTTATACTATATGCAATATCTGTAGCAGTGATTTACAGTGGATATAGAATTTTAAATTCTTTAAATGATTCTAATAATTAATTTATAAATCTTTTTATAAAAAAGGAGTGGAGGAAATCAATGTCAATGACAAATTATATTATAGTAATGAAGGCTTTAGAAGATGGTAAATTTTTAATTACTTTTCCAGATTTTGAGGGGCTAACAGCTACAGCTGATTCTGAAGAAAACATTCAATCTGTTGCAACTGAAGCTATAAAAACAAAGCTAGCTGAATTAAAAAAAGATAATTTAGTTATTCCTGAAGCTAAAAAAATGAAAGAGGTATCTTCAACTTTAAATGAAGGTGAATTTACTACTTATGTTCCTGTGAAAGAAGATTTCGATTTTAAAGCTGCTATGAATACGACTATGACTACTTTAAAAGATAAAGAAAGCTTAAAAAAAGGAACTGAAGATTTAAAAAATAAAGCAAATGAACTTACTAACAATATTCCTAAGGGAAGTGAGAATATATTTGGTATTATTGGAGGAGTTATAGCAATAATAAATACTTTTCTTGTTGCTGTTTTCTCTGTCAAAGTTCCAATTTTTGGAAGTTACTCTATAGGTTTTTTTAAAGGTCTAGGTATTCTAGCTGATTTCAGTAAGGAAGTTAAAAATATTCAAGCTATTTTACTATTCTCTGGTATTTTATTTATAGCTTTTGCTGGACTTTTAATATATTCAAGTATAATTAAAAATAAAAATATTTTACTATATTCTATTATAGGAAATGTAATATTTTTAGTTATCTTCTATATTATTCTATTTGTTAAATTACCTGGTGGAGAAGCAAGTGAATATATTTCTATTTCATTCTTTAAGATTTTATTTTATTTAATTTCATTTGCCCTAGCTTTTGTAACTTACTTCGCTTTAAATAAATCTGAACAAAGTCAAATTTCCCTTAATGATGGAGATGATAGAAATGAAGAAGGACTTTAAACAATTTCTTATTCTTCTAATAGTTTCGATTTTTGTTGCTTTTACTGCTAGTTTTGGTTATTCAGTTTATCAAAATTACCAAAGAGAAAAAAAGATTAATGAAGTAAAAAATCTATTTAATTTTGGTGGAACAAATGAAGATAAGAAAGAAGAAGCTAAAGAAGAAATAAAAACTGAAGAAGCTACTAAACCTGAAGATGTTAACTCTAAAGATAGTTGGAACAATCTAATTATTAGTGAAATAGAGAAAGATTATGTTTTAGATGATGCAAGACCTTTCTATAAAAAATTATATGATAAGATAACAGGAAAGAAAATCTATAATTTTAAATCTACTAATAATGAAAACGAAACTTTAGTAGTTGAAATGAATGACAATAAAATTACTCAAAAATTCTTTGATGCTGGTAAAGTAGTTTTGGAAAAAGAATTAATTGCAAATGATGATTTTTCTTCTTATGACTTAAAAACTCATAACCTAGCTGAAGAATATACTGCAACTTATAAAGATATGTTAAGTAAAGATACTTATTTAAACACTAAAAATGGTCTTATTGAATATCAAGATGGAAGAAAAATAGAGTTTATTCATAAAAATGCTATTATGAACGGACCTGCTATTGAGTATTTAGCTAATGGTGATAAAATAGAATTTAACTATGTCAATGGTAAAAGATATGGAGAAGCTCAAAAATTCTATGCTAATGGAGATAAAGAAGACTTCTTCTATGGAAATAATGAGAAGAAAAATGGAGCTTCTATCTACTTTTTTGCTGATGGCGAAAGAGAAGAAGTTGCATATAAAGACGGTGTCTTAGAAGGACCTGCTATATACATATTTAATGATGGTACAGCTGAACACTATGAATATAAAAATGGTAAAAGGGAAGAAGACTAATGAGATTGGATAGATTTTTAGTAGAATGTGGTATAGGAAGTAGAAAAGAAGTTAAGAAAATCATTTCTGCAAAAGAAGTAAAAGTTAATGACTCTTATGATATTTCGGCTAAGGATAATATAAATGAATATTCTGATATAATAGAATATAATGGAGAAAGATTAGAATATAAAGAATTTAGATACTATATTATGAATAAAAAAGCTGGTTATATAACAGCGACTGAAGATATAAGAGAAGCAACTGTTATGGACTTACTTCCTGAATGGGTTATAAGAAAAGATCTAGCTCCTGTTGGAAGACTAGATAAAGATACTGAAGGTTTACTTCTACTTACAAATGATGGAAAGCTTAATCATAAATTACTTTCTCCTAAAAATCATGTAGATAAGACTTATTATGTAGAGATAGAAAATAATATTTCACAAGAAGATATTTTAAAGTTGGAAGAAGGAGTTGATATAGGAAACTATATCACTCTTCCAGCTAAAGTTGAAAAAATATCTGATACTAAAATTTACTTGACTATTAAAGAAGGAAAATTCCATCAAGTAAAAAAAATGTTAGAAGCTGTAGGCAACAAAGTTACTTACTTACAGAGAACAGCTTTTGCTAAATTAAAATTAAATGATTTAGCATTAGGTGAAGTTAAAGAAATTAATTTAGAAGATATTATTTAGAGGGGGTATAAAATGAAAAAGAATTTAATTTTAATTATTTCATCACTATTTTTAGCAACTGCTTGTACAGCATCTTTAGGACTTGGAACGGGATTTGGTCTAGGTGGTAGTAGCAGTGGAGTTTCAGTAGGAACTGGTGTTTCTGTTGAAAAGAAAATCCCTACTAAAAAAGAAACTAAAAAGAAAGTTGAAACTAAAACAAGTGGTACTAGCCATACTAATAGTAAATCTACTGTTAAGAAAACTACTGATAACTCAATAAATACATCAAAAAAAGCAGTAGAAGATAAAACTCAAGTAAAAACTGAAAAAAATGAAGTTACTAGTTCAACAACTACATTTGAAACTAACACTACTACTAAAAGTACTGAAACTAGTGTAACTACACCTAAAAGAGTTAAACAAGAAAGACAACAATAATGCTAATAGATAATATAGATATTTTTTGTGAAGTTATTGATAATTATGGGGATGTAGGCGTAGCTTACAGATTGGCTAGAGAGCTTAAAAGAATCTATCCAAATAAAGAGTTAAGATTTATCATTAATCAAACTGAAGAATTAAATCTTATCAGAAAAAATGATGATATTATTGTAATCGATTATAAGGATGTAGATAGAATAGAATCTCCTGCTGATTTGATTATAGAAACTTTTGCCTGTAATATCCCTGAAATATATATGGACAAAGCTTTAAAGACTTCTAAACTTATGATTAATTTAGAATATTTTTCTTCAGAAGATTGGGTAGATGACTTTCATCTTCAAGAATCATTTTTAGGAGGAAATCTAAAAAAATATTTTTTCATACCAGGACTTTCGAAAAAAAGTGGAGGTATAATCTTAGATAAAGAATTCTTAGATAGAAAAAATAAAGTTCAAGAAAATAGAAAATATTATTTAAAACAATTTAATATTAATGAAAATTATGATTTAATTATCTCAGTATTTTCTTATGAGAAAAACTTTGATAATTTTTTAAAAACTTTACAAAAGCTAGATAAAAAAGTACTTTTATTATTATTAAGTGAAAAAACTCAAAAAAATTTCATAAAATATTTTGATAATAACGATTATTATGATAAAATAAAAGCCGTGAAATTACCTTTTTTTACATATGATAAATATGAAGAACTTTTAGCACTCTGTGATATTAATCTAGTAAGAGGTGAAGATAGCTTTGTGAGAGCTTTACTTTTAGCTAAACCTTTCCTATGGCATATCTATCCTCAAGATGAAAATGCACATATTATAAAGTTAGAAAGTTTTTTAGAAAAGTATTGTCCTAATAATAAAGAGTTGAAAGAAACTTTTATTAATTACAATATAAACAAAGATGATTTTTCATATTTTTTTGAAAATCTTGATGAGATAAAAAAATATAATGAGAAATATGCTGATTATTTGATAAAAAATTGTAATTTAATAGACAAATTAATAAATTTTATTGAAAAAATATAGGAGGAAAATTAATGAAAATTGCACAAGAATTAAGAGCGGGAAGTACAATTAAAATTGGAAACGACCCATTTGTAGTATTAAAGGCTGAATATAACAAATCAGGAAGAAATGCTGCTGTTGTTAAGTTTAAAATGAAAAACTTAATATCTGGAAACATATCAGATGCTGTTTATAAAGCAGATGATAAAATGGATGATATCAAATTAGATAAGGTAAAAGCTATCTATTCTTACCAAAATGGAGATTCTTATATATTCTCTAATCCAGAAACTTGGGAAGAAATTGAATTAAAAGGTGAAGATTTAGGAGATGCTTTAAACTATCTTGAAGAAGAAATGCCTTTAGATGTTGTTTACTATGAATCAACAGCTGTTGCAGTTGAATTACCTACTTTCGTTGAAAGAGAAGTAACTTATACTGAACCAGGACTAAGAGGAGATACTTCAGGAAAAGTTATGAAACCTGCTAGAATCAATACAGGATTTGAAGTTCAAGTTCCTTTATTCGTTGAACAAGGTGAATGGATCAAAATAGATACAAGAACTAACGAATATGTTGAAAGAGTAAAAAAATAATATAATAAGGGATTGTTACATTTGCTAACAATCCCTATTCTATATAATAAATAGTATCTAATATTTCATTCATTGTACTTTCTGTCATTTCATCTAATATATATTTCTTTTCAAATTCAACATTTTTCCATTCATCTTTTGGTTTATTTTCCTTTTCTTCAAACATATTTCCACCTGTAGTAGATTTTACCCTATTTGTTGAGAAATTAATACTTACTTTTTCTTCTTCTCCTGTGTTTCTCATATATGAATTACTTTCATAACCAATAAGTTCAAAAACATTATTTTGAAATCTAAAAATATATACTTCTGTAGAAGTTGCCCAACTTCCAGCACTCATAAAATAATTAAAAGTTATTTTTAAAACATTCTTCTTTATACTAATATTAGATAAAGTATCCATAAGAGTTGGCGTTTCTTCATTCCCCTCACTTTGTATAAAGCCTTTATCATTTTTAGCTGCTAAAGTATAAGTTCCATCTTTTTCTTTAAACAGCACTAAAAGTATTCTTGGATTTAAATTTAATTCATCAGGACCTAAAGATTCATTCTTCTTGATATTTTTTTTGTCATTTTTTTCAATAATTATAGCAACATCTTCAAGATTATCTTTATTCAAATCTCCTTTAGCAATAAAAAGTTGTTTCCAACCTTTTGGGATGAAATCATTTACAGATTTTGCTTTTTGTGGAAAGTTTTCTGCAAAAGCATAAAGCGAAAAAATTAAAAATAATGACAAAATAAAAAATAATTTTCTTTTCATAAAATACTCTCTCCTTTTTATCATATAATCTTTGTTTTAATAAGTATAACACTTATTTAAAATTTCACAAACTTTTTATTTAGCAACTTATTTTTTTTTATTTACATTTTAAAAAAAATATTATATAATTAAAAAACATATGTAATTTTATTTTTTTACAATAATTTTTTGAACTTTATGATATAATATGTTGGTATAAAACTATTATGGAGGGTTAAAAATGAAGATAGCCTTAGATGCTATGAGTGGGGATTTTGCTCCTATATCAACTGTTAAAGGAGCTGTTGAAGCTCTTAATGAAATTGAAAACCTAGAAGTTATTTTAGTTGGAAAAGAAAGTATCATAAAGGAAGAATTAAAAAAATATAAATATGATACTAAACGGATTGAAATTAAAAATGCTAATGAAATTATAGAAATGACAGATGATCCTGTTAAAGCAGTGAGAGAAAAAAAAGATTCATCTATGAATGTCTGTATAGATTTAGTAAAAGACAAAGTGGCTCAAGCTTCCGTTTCTTGTGGAAATACAGGGGCATTATTAGCAAGTAGTCAATTGAAATTAAAAAGAATTAAAGGAGTTTTAAGACCTGCAATAGCAGTCTTATTTCCTAACAAAAAAGATCAAGGAACTTTATTTTTAGATTTAGGTGCCAATTCTGATTCTAAACCAGAATTTTTAAATCAATTTGCTACTATGGGTTCAAAATACATGGAAATATTTTTAAATAAAAAAAATCCAAAAGTAGCACTTCTGAATATTGGTGAAGAAGAAACAAAAGGAAATGAACTTACAAGAGAAACTTATAGTCTATTAAAACAAAATAAAGATATTAATTTTCAAGGAAATATTGAAAGTACAAAAATAATGGATGGAGAAGTAGATGTCGTTGTAACAGATGGTTATACAGGAAATGTACTTCTTAAAACATCTGAAGGTGTTGGAAAATTTATTTTTCATATAGTTAAAGAATCTGTAATGGAAAGTTGGATTTCAAAAATAGGAGCTCTATTAATGAAAGGAGCTATAAAAAAAGTTAAAAAGAAAACAGAAGCTTCTGAATATGGTGGAGCAATATTTTTAGGATTAAGTGAGCTTTCTTTGAAAGCACATGGAAATTCTGATAGTAGGGCTATAATGAATGCCTTAAAAGTGGCTAGTAAATTTATAGAACTAAATTTTATTGAAGAATTAAGAAAAACTATGGAGGTAGAATAATGCAAAGTATCGGGATAAAAGGTGTAGGGTACTATGCCCCAGAAAATATATTTACAAACTTTGATTTTGAAAAAATTATAGATACTAGTGATGAGTGGATTAGAACTAGAACAGGAATAACTGAAAGAAGATTTGCTACTAAAGATCAAGCAACTTCTGATTTAGCTTGTGAAGCTTCTTTAAAAGCTATAGAAAGTGCTAAAATTAAAAAAGAGGATATAGATTTAATTATCCTAGCAACAGTTACTCCTGATTATTTAGCTCAAGGAGCTGCTTGTATAGTACAACACAAATTAGGATTATCAAATATTCCTTGTTTTGACTTGAATGCAGCTTGTACAGGTTTTATTTATGGACTAGAAGTTGGATATTCAATGGTTAAATCAGGTTTATATAAAAATGTACTTGTTATTGGTGCAGAAACTTTATCAAGAATAATAGATATGCAAAATAGAAATACTTGTGTACTTTTTGGAGATGGAGCTGCTGCTGCAGTAGTTGGAGAAGTTGAAGAAGGTTACGGTTTCTTAGGTTTCTCAATAGGAGCTGAAGGTGAAGATGATATGATCCTTAAGATTCCTGCTGGAGGAAGTAAAAAACCTAATGATGATGAAACTATAAAAAACAGAGAAAATTTTGTTGTTATGAAAGGGCAAGATGTATTTAAATTTGCTGTAAATATTTTACCTAAGGTAACTTTAGATGCTTTAGAAAAAGCTAAACTAGATGTAAGTGATTTATCTATGGTATTTCCACATCAAGCAAATTTAAGAATCATAGAATCAGCTGCAAAAAGAATGAAGTTCCCTATTGAAAAATTCTATATGAATTTAAGTAGATATGGAAATACCTCATCTGCTTCAGTTGGTTTAGCATTAGGAGAAGCTGTAGAAAAAGGACTAGTAAAAAAAGGTGACAATATCGCTTTAACTGGTTTTGGTGGTGGATTAACTTACGGCTCAGCTATTATAAAATGGGCTTTTTAGTTATAAATTTTAATTAATGGAGGTAAGAATGGGGAAAATTGCTTTTGTTTATCCAGGTCAAGGAACTCAATTTGTTGGTATGGGTAAAGAATTATATGAAAATAATCTTAAAGCAAAAGAGCTATTTGATAAAATTTTCTCTTCTTTAGACATAGACTTAAAAAAAGTTATGTTTGAAGGTCCTGAAGATTTATTAAAGAGAACAGATTATACTCAACCAGCAATAGTTAGCTTAAGTTTAGTTTTAACTGAACTTTTAAAAGAAACAGGAGTAAAACCTGACTATGTTGCAGGACATTCTGTTGGAGAATTTGCTGCTTTTGGAGGAGCTAATTATCTTTCTGTAGAAGATGCAGTTAAACTTGTTGCTGCAAGAGGAAGAATAATGAAAGAAGTTGCTGAAAAAGTAAATGGAAGTATGGCAGCTGTTCTAGGTATGGATGCTGAAAAGATAAAAGAAGTTTTAAAGTCAGTTGATGGAGTTGTTGAAGCAGTAAACTTCAATGAACCTAATCAAACTGTTATTGCTGGGGAAAAAGAAGCAGTGGAAAAGGCTTGTGTAGTTTTAAAAGAAGCAGGAGCTAAAAGAGCAATGCCACTTGCAGTTTCTGGACCTTTTCACTCATCACTTATGAAAGAAGCAGGAGAACAATTAAAAGTTGAAGCTCAAAATTATAACTTCAATATAGCTGATGTTAAAATAATTGCAAATACTACTGCTGAACTTTTAGAAACAGATGCTGAAGTAAAAGAAGAAATTTATAGACAAAGTTTTGGACCTGTTAAATGGGTAGACACTATTAATAAGTTAAAAGCTTTAGGAGTTACTAAAATTTATGAGATTGGTCCTGGTAAAGTTTTAGCTGGACTTATTAAAAAAATTGATAAAGAAATTGAAGTAGAAAATATTGAAATAATTTAATTTTATTTAAAAAAAAGTTGGATAATATACTAAAATAGTGTATAATAATTATAAGTTTAAAATTTTAAGGAGGAAAGAACATGTTAGATAAAGTAAGAGAAATTATAGTTGAACAATTAGGAGTTGAACCTGATCAAGTTAAACCTGAATCAAACTTCGTAGATGATTTAGGAGCAGATTCTTTAGATACTGTTGAATTAATAATGTCTTTTGAAGAAGAATTTGGAGTAGAAATTCCTGATACTGAAGCTGAAAAAATTAAAACTGTTCAAGATGTTATAAACTACATAGAAGCAAATAAGAAATAATTATGTTCCATCAGGAATAAAAATTACGGGGTATATTTATTTATATCCCGTTTTCTTTACATAAATAAAAATATATGATAGATAGAGGTGAATAATGAAAAGAGTTGTTGTAACAGGATTAGGACTTATTTCATCATTAGGAATAGGTTTAGAAGAAAGTTGGAAAAAACTTATAGCTGGAGAAACTGGAATAGATCTAATAACATCTTATGATACTACAGATCAACCAGTTAGGATAGCTGGAGAAGTTAAAGGTTTTGAACCTACTGACTATGGAATAGAAAAAAAAGAAGTTAAAAAATTAGCTAGAAATACTCAATTTGCTTTAGTAGCTACAAAAATGGCTCTAGATGATGCTAATTTTAAAATAGATGAAACTAATGCAGATGATGTCGGAGTTTTAGTATCTTCTGGTGTTGGTGGAATAGAAATAATGGAAGAACAATATGGAACTATGTTATCAAAAGGTTACAAAAGAATATCTCCATTCACAATTCCAGCTATGATTGAAAATATGGCTGCTGGAAATATAGCTATATACTATGGTGCAAAAGGACCTAATAAATCAATAGTAACTGCTTGTGCATCTGGAACTCACTCAATAGGAGATGGATTTGACTTAATCAGACATGGTAGAGCTAAAGCTATGATAGTTGGAGGAACAGAAGCAAGTATAACTCAATTCTGTATAAACTCATTTGCAAACATGAAAGCTCTTTCAACAAGAAATGAAACTCCTAAAACAGCATCAAGACCATTCTCAAAAGATAGAGATGGATTTGTAATGGGAGAAGGAGCAGGAATTTTAATATTGGAAGAATTAGAAAGTGCTTTAGCTAGAGGAGCAAAAATCTATGCAGAAATGGTTGGATATGGAGAAACTTGTGATGCAAACCATATCACTGCACCAATAGAAACAGGAGAAGGAGCTACAAAAGCTATGAGAATAGCTTTAAAAGATGCTAATTTATCTCTTGACGACGTTACATATATCAATGCTCATGGAACTTCTACTCCTACAAATGATGTTGTAGAAACAAGAGCTATTAAAGCTTTATTTGGTGATAAAGCTAAAGATTTATACATATCTTCAACTAAGGGAGCAACAGGACATGGTCTAGGTGCTGCTGGAGGTATTGAAGGAGTTATCATAGCAAAAGCTATAGCTGATGGAGTAATTCCTCCAACAATCAATTTACATGAAACTGAAGAAGAATGTGATTTAAATTATGTTCCTAACCAAGCTATAAAAACAGATGTTAAAGTTGCTATGTCTAACTCTTTAGGTTTTGGTGGACATAACTCTGTTATAGTTATGAAAAAATTTGAAAAATAAAAAGAGGAAGAGAAATGAAAAATCTATTAGATTTAGAACATAAACTAAATTATTACTTTAATAATAGAAATTTATTAAAAACTGCTCTTCTTCATAAATCACTAGGTAACGAAAAAAAAGAATATAAAAATCAAAACAATGAAAGACTAGAACTGCTAGGTGATGCAGTTCTAGATCTCATTGTTGCTGAATATTTATATAAAAATTATAAAAATGCTTCAGAAGGGACAATAGCAAAATTAA
>ERZ772910.655-NODE-655-length-19377-cov-3.230204_pt1 | contig 19377 bp, 19 predicted proteins | sample MGYA00511357_ERZ772910 | MGnify/ENA primary metagenome ERZ772910 (study PRJEB29015, sample SAMEA2738096) | human oral metagenome | biome: human oral; feature: human-associated habitat; material: saliva | place: China | collected 2193 ... | reverse complement strand
GCTACGGCGGCATCATCCCCGAGATCGCGCCGCGCGCGCACCTGGAGTCCTTCCTGCCCACGCTGGATGCTGCGCTCGACGAGGCAGGAGTGACCCTGGCGGATGTGGACGCGATCGCGGTAGCGGCCGGACCGGGTCTCGTCGGTTCGCTGACCGTCGGTATCTGCGCGGCGAAGGCGCTGGCCTCGTCGCTGGGTAAGCCCCTGTACGGTGTCAACCACGTGATCGGTCACCTTGCGGTCGATAAGCTCGCCGAGGGTCCTCTGCCCGAGCGTTTCATCGGCCTGGTCGTCTCCGGTGGCCACTCGAATCTTCTGCTTATTAATGACATCGCAACGGATGTTCGTGAGCTCGGCGGAACCCTTGATGACGCTGCTGGCGAGGCCTTCGATAAGGTTGGTCGTCTTCTTGACCTTCCCTACCCGGGTGGTCCGCACGTTGACCGTCTTTCACAAAAGGGCGACCCCACTGCGATCCGTTTCCCGCGAGGTCTGGCCGCAGGCAAGGACCAGGAACGCCACAAGTACAACTTCTCCTTCTCCGGACTTAAGACTGCTGTCGCGCGCTACGTGGAAGGGCTGAAGGAACGCGGAGAAGAACTTCCTGCCGCGGATATTTGCGCTGGATTCTCTGAAGCGGTGAATGATTCCTTGACCTCAAAGGCAGTGCGCGCTGCCCTCGATCACGGCTGCGGCACCATTGTCGTGGGTGGTGGATTCTCCGCGAACTCGCGCTTGCGTTCCCTGATTGCTCAGCGAGCCGAGGCCGTGGGACTGACCGTCCGCATGCCTCCCTTGCGTTTCTGCACGGATAACGGTGCACAGATCGCCGCTATGGGGTCGGAACTGGTCCGCGCGGGTGTTGCCCCTTCAGACTGGGATTTCTCTCCTGATTCTGGGATGCCGCTGACGCAGACTTCTATGCTTCCCCGCCGCTGATTCTCCGGGCAATAATTGCCCGGTGGGCTCCGCCGATGCGTGTTGCAATGATGACAGCTTCGGCGTCTCCCTTGAGTTTCAGGGATTTTCTTAAGGTCTCTGGTTGAATATCGGCTCCGCGTTTCTTAATTTCAACGCGCCCGACGTTGAGTGCACGCAGCACCTGTTGAATATTCTTGACTCGCAGATTCACGTGATCGATCACTTCGAAGGCACTGGCGAAAGGTGTCGTGCAAAGGGTGGGCGAGCTCAGGTAAGCAATCGATTCACTCACAAGGTGAGCCCCCATCTGCTCTGCAAGATAGGCGACTGTTCCTGAGCGAATGACCGCAGAATCCGGCTCGAAAAGATAGCTGTCCAGCGGGCCGCACTCCGCTTGGCGAGGCTGCGAATTTGCCGCCTGCGTCTGCGGATCGATGAGGGTGTGGACCTGATCATCAGTGATGACGCTTGCCGATCGCCCCGCCCCTTCTGGTGCGAGCTCTGGTGCCCACAGCGCGGCCTCGAGAAGGTCCCCGTCGACGCTGGTCCACTGCGCGTGGAAGCGCTGGGGGATCAAGTCGTAGGGGATTCCAGGAGCGACCTTGACTCCGAGGAGGGGGATGGAATCCCCCCATCCCAGCACACGGTCCAAGGAAGGAGACCAATCCTCGGGGGAAGTAATGCGCTTTGACCCGCCTTGCTTGCCCGTGCGCCGTGCGGGATCGGCGAAAAGAGCGTCAAAACCGTAGGCGTGAAAGTCCTCGCCGTGAAGCGTCGTGACGTCTCGTTTTTCGACGTGGCACGAGGGGAAAGCAGAAAGGTTTGCGCTCGCTGCAGCAAGGGCCTCGTCGTTGATATCGAAGGATGTCACGCGCATTCCCGCGCGGGCAAAAGCAAAGGAATCCGCCCCAATTCCGCACCCGAGGTCGCCGATGTGGTGCGCTCCTGAATCAAGGAAACGTTGCGCGTGCAGGCGGGCGACCACCCAGCGCGTCGCTTGCTCATAACCATCGCGAGTCCACAAAAGCGTGCGAGCAAGAGAGCCGAACTTCTTCTCCGCTTGAGTGCGCAGCTGGAGTTGGGAAGCGATTGCCGAGGCAACGGCCGGGTCTGCGACTTGGGAGCGTATTGCGAGCGCAAGATCCATGGGGGAGAGGGAACGAAACGCGCCCTCGTGTTCCCATTGTGCAAGCAACTCGCGGCCGGGGGAGGATAAGAGGGGCGTAATGGAGGACATGAACACTATTCTTGCTGAAATTCAAGGTAGAAGAGAAACCTGGTGGGGCGTGTGGGAGTTCGGTGGAGAGAAAAGAAGAGGCTGGCACTCAGTTTGCTAGAGTGCCAATCGAAGCCTAAACTGAGTCCGTAAACACATTGCGATCCCATACCTGACCCCCGCGACGGCAGGGAAGGGATGACAAATCGTTACGAGAAGAAAGGGAGTGCTGACATGGCAATCACCATTAAGCCCCTCGAAGATCGCATTGTTATCCGTCAGGTTGACAGCGAAGAAAAGACCGCTTCAGGTCTCTACATCCCCGATGCAGCCAAGGAAAAGCCCCAGGAAGGCGAAGTTCTGGCTGTTGGCCCCGGCCGCGTTGATGACAACGGCAACCGCGTCCCCGTCGACGTCAAGGTTGGCGACCACGTGATCTTCAGCCGTTTCGGTGGCACCGAAGTCAAGTACGACGGCGAAGAGCTGCAGATCCTGTCTGCACGCGACGTTCTGGCGATCGTCGAGCGCTGAAAATCTTGATACAGGCGCTTAGAGCGCTTGTTGAGGATGGGTTCGGACAATAAGGTCCGGGCCCATCACTCTTTATCCGAAGAAGTCCCGTGTTGGTCCGAGGAGTCGGCGCGGGGAATTAGCATGAAAAGAGCAGCAACAATCAATGCTCCGGCAGCTGCAAGGACCCACCAGGGGATCGCACCAAAGGTAGCGATGATCGTTTCCTCCCACCCTGACAATGTCCCCAGCGAGACGAGACCGCCAAGAGGATTGCCGAGGTCAACGAGCAGGAGTAGAAGCCCCAGGGCGATTAAAACCACGCCCGAAATAACATTTGTCCATGTCGTCTCCCGGCCCAAAAAACGCAGCGGTTTGGGGCGAATAATTGCCTGAACGCGCCCAGCAGTTTTTCTCCAGACCAGTGCAAGAACAAGCAAAGGAAATGCCATTCCTGCCGAATAGAAGACCATCGAAATTGCGCCAGAAACCGGAGAACCACCCAGTGCTGAGGTTGCAAGAACCGCACCCAGGATAGGACCTGCGCATCCGACGCCCGCGATCCCGTAGGTAATCCCCAGAAGATAAACCGCGATAGGTGTGCTCTTTTCTCCCGAGGGGGCCGCAGTGGGGGAAAGAGAAACTTGAGGCGCCGAGGCCTCGCGAGTGCTGAGCTGGCCAGCTGCGGTGGGCGTGCTCAAGGCAAGTCCACGTCCCGCGCTCGGACGCGTGGGCGCCGGCCTCGGGCTGCGTAAGCGAACTTTTGGAAAGTCGAGGGCCGCGATGGTGATGATTCCCGCGCAGATCACGAGGACAGCAACAACGTGGGTGATCAAAGAAGCATGCTCGCGGATGAGCGCAACGACACCGGAAAGAGCAATGCCAAGCGGGATGAGCGGAGTCATGAGCCCGAGCCAAAAGATCCCACAGCGCGCGATGAGCTGACTAGGCGAGCGAAATGCGTAGGAGAAGAACGCAGGCAGAAGCATGACCGAGCATGGCGCGCACAGCGTTAAAACTCCGCCTAAGAATGCGATAAAAGGGTTCACTTCTTGAGGTGCTCGGCTTGGTTCGCAATGGTTGCGCGGATGTAGTCAGCATCGCGGTAGCCCGAAATGAAGCTATCGCCAATGAACATGAAGGGAGTGCCCTGAATTCCGATCTGGTAGGCATCGTTCTGCGCCTGCTTGACTTGCGCTGCGGTATTCGCATCCGTTGTATCCGCACGGAACTTGTCGAGGTCGCTCACGCCGGCCTTTTGGGCAAGTGCGGTCAAAGAATCCATCGTGTATTCGGGGTGTCCGGAGGGATCAGCTTCTCCGTAGGCCGCTGCGACAAATTCCCAGAAACGTCCCTGATTGGCCGCTGCGATTCCCGCCTGAGCGGCAAGGGGAGAGGACTGGGAGATCTGTGCGAGGTCGCGCCACTCGATCCTGAGCGTGCCGTTTGCGACCAAATCCTCAAGCTGAGGTTCGACCTGCTGGGCAAGGCGCGTGCAGTAGGGGCATGAGAAATCTGAGTAGAGCACCATGACGACGGGAGCATCAACGCTTCCCTTCGCGCGAGCATCGCCGGGGTCACGGTGCTGCTGTGCGTGAATGATGCTGAGTCCTTGCTCGTCGGTGACCGTGGGGGCGAAGGAACTTTGCGCGGTGGGCGCGGCCGATGCTTCTGGTGTCTGCTGCATTGCACTTGCGCTGGGCATTGCCGAGGCCGACGACGTTGCTGCGGGGGTAGAAGGACGGTTGGTCCACCACACGGCACCGCAAATGAGTGCGACAGCGCATGCGAGAAGAGCGATAGCGATGATTCGTTGTTTGCTGCCTTGGCGCGTCGTCATTGGTCACCTTTCGCCTGAATTGATGGGGATGAGTTCAGTGTATTGTATGGGGCCCGTGAGGGCGAATAGCCTGCGAGCATAGGAAACTCGCCCGGGAAAGCGTCCCGAGCGAGTTTGGTGTTTACGTATGAAACGCGTCAGGATGCTCGGCGGATTCGACGACGCTGAACTTCTTCGCGTCGTTCTTCTTCGGTCATGCCGCCCCAGATTCCGTAGGGCTCCTGTGCACGTAGGGCGTATTCGCGGCACTGCTCGATGACGGGGCAGGTTGCGCAAATGGCTTTGGCGCCAGCTGCACGACGACGACGCGTTGAGCCTCGTTCGCCCTCGGGGTGGAAGAAAAGTTCCGTGTCGAGGTCGCGACATGCGCCCTGATACTGCCATTCCCACGCATCAATCGAAGGTCCGGGCAGTCGGGAGACGTCAGACATGAGTACCTCCATTCATTCGTCTTTCTGGCAAGAGACGATCTCTTGAAGAAGGACTGAATGAAGGCTACCGAATTGTGCAAGAGTTATTCAAGCCCTTGTCACAGAATCATAGTTGTTTCACAGGAAACTGAAAATGCTTTAACTTCCAGCGAAAACCGCATTATTACGGCATATAACGGCCAGCTGTAAGGAAGCTGAAAGCGCAATTATGTTGCCTGTCACATATTCTTGCTCAGCCGTGAGCGGACAAAATCTCAGCGCTCGATTGGCGCAGAGGAGCTTTAGAGCTGACAATCAATAGGTAGCATTCATTTAGGTATCCTTCAGAAAGGCAGGAGAAGGCGATGCCCCGCGCACAGCTTGTGCTTCCCCCCGCTCATGACGCACCGCTGACCGTTACTGCTGTTTCTTCCAAGCTTGGCGTCTCTGCCTCGACTCTTCGAACCTGGGAACGACGTTATGGTCTGGGACCGGGCGAACGCTCCGCGGGTAGTCACCGTCGATACCTTCCTGAAGATGTTGCGCGACTCAGCCACATGATTGAACTGATTCAAAGTGGCGTTACTCCTGCAGATGCAGCTGCGATTGTGCTGTCCCAGTCCAGGGGCGATCTTGAGGAGGTTGCGCCTCCGCGCACAGCGGATGAATTGGTTGCCGCCGCGCGCGCGGGAGACCGTGAGAGGCTTGTCCACTTGATTGAGGCGAGCATCAGTGAAAAAGGTCTGCTTCACACCTGGATGCTTTTAGTTGAGCCCGCTTTCGAAGTAATGGCAACGGACTATCACGGGGAGATTCCCGGTGTTGCAGGCTCGTCGCTCTTGACCCAAGCAATGTATGACGTTCTGCGTGCGATGTCCGAGCAGCGTCCTGAACCGAAGTTTCCTTCCTCTCCCAGCATCATTATTTTGGGAGATCGTGCGCACCTGCTTCCCGCTCACGTGATTGGAGTTGCTCTTCGCTGGTATGGACCCAATGTTGTGGTCTTGGGGGCTTGTAGCCGCGGATGGGTCGGCGGAAAAGAAAAGCTTGATGCCTTCGTTGAAAACATTGATTCCAACGTCGCTGCGCTCATTACCCTGGGTCAGGGGGAAGAGTGTAAGAACTTCGTGGCCTCGGCGGTACACAACCATGGGATCGATGTGATTGCGGTTGGACCTCAGTCGCCACGCGTTCTTGATGACCATGTGTTGCGTGTTCGCACTGTTTCCGCATGCGTGGAAGAAACTCTGGCGCTGCTCGGGGCGAAGCTTACGCGCGCCGTGGCGCGCACAAAATAATCTCGCATAAACAGGGCCTTGCCCGGTTTAGTAGAATTAGCCTCGTAGCGGTTACCGCACGTTGAAGAACGTGTTAGCGTAGACGCGTATCTATTACGCCGCGCAGGTGCGGCAGCATGCAGAGGAATAAAGATGACCCCGTGGGAAGATCCTCAGCTCATTGAGGCTTTTGACGAAGAATTCGAAGAACTTGCTCATTTTGCAGCAGGATCCGTCGTTGACTGTGGATTCGGATACCTCGATCGCAATGGAGCTGTCGATCCCTCCAAGCCCGTTGAACTATGGATTACAGGGCGCATGACCTACGTTTTTGCACTGGCTGCACTCAAGGGCTACGACTGGGCGATTCCTCTGGTAGACCACGGAATTCGCTGCCTTTCAGAAGGACCGATGTACGACCGTGAGAACGGTGGATGGTACTCCGGCCTCGTCACCGAAATCGTTGAACGCGAAGATGGCCCGCATTGGAAGGTTGTTGAACCCGCAAATGGCGGCCTCAAGCAGGCCTATGCGCACGCTTTCGTCATCTTGTCCTCAAGTGCCGCTACTGTTTTGGGGCGTCCCGGAGCTAGAGAACTGCTCGACCGTGCATTGGCTGACCAAGACCAGCACTGGTGGGAACCAGAGTTCGGACGCGTCAGCGAGGCGTGGAACCGTGACTACACCATCAGTGAGGACTACCGCGGCGTGAACGCCAATATGCACACCGTCGAGGCCTATCTTGCCGCCTTCGATGCGACGGGGGATCGCCTGTGGTTGGACCGCGCTCGCGGAATTTGCCGTTTCGTGGCCGATACGGCCGAGCAATTGCGCTGGCGTATTCCTGAGCACTTCGACGCTGAGTGGAATATGCTCCCCGAGCACAATGCAGATCGCCCTTCGGATCCTTTCCGTCCCTACGGGGCTACCCCCGGGCACGGTATGGAGTGGGCGCGTCTGATTCTTCATACGCGCGCAGCACTGATCGGCCTCGGTGATCGCGATGACTGGATGGTTGAAGCCGCCGAACAGCTCTTTAATCGTTCGTGCGCCGATGGCTGGGATCGCCATGGCGCCGGTGGTTTCGTCTACACGACCGATTGGGATGGCCGCGCGGTCGTTGATACCCGTATGCACTGGGTCTTGTGCGAGGCCGTTAATAGCGCGTGTGTGCTCGGCCGAGTTCATGAAGAAGCGGGGGATGCCTCCCGCGTGGCTGAGTTGAGTACCTTGTATGCGCAGTGGGTCGACTGGGCGGATCGTTATCTTCGCGAGGCCACGGGGCGCTGGATTCATGAAGTGGACGCCTCGGGTGTGGAGTCTGGTACGACGTGGGAAGGCAAGGCGGACGCCTACCATGTGGCCCAGATGCTCCTGCTCCCGCAGATCGGAAACACTCCGTGCTTTGCTTTGGCTCTTAAGCAACTGGCGGAGTGATACGGCTCATTATTGGTGAGCTTAGCCACGCCTCGCGGTATTTCGCTCGAGGGCAGTATGCTCTGGGGCTTCAAGAGGCCTAGACTTCGTTCATGGCAGACATTCACAATGATCCTTTTGCTTTGACCGGACTGACCTACGATGACGTTCTGCTTCTTCCTGAACTGACCGATGTTGTTCCCTCTGAGGTTGATACATCTGCTCAGTTGACGAAGAAGATCCGCCTGCGTATTCCTCTGCTTTCTGCGGCGATGGATACGGTGACCGAGGCGCGCATGGCGATTGCGATGGCTCGCCAAGGCGGTATCGGAATTCTGCACCGCAACCTTTCGATCGAAGAACAGGCTTCTCAGGTTCGTCAGGTGAAGCGTTCCGAGTCGGGAATGGTTGAGGATCCTGTGACTATCGGTCCGGACGCGACCATTGAAGAACTCGACCAGCTGTGCGGGCATTACCGTGTCTCTGGCCTGCCCGTCGTGGACGATGACCAGCAGCTTATCGGCATCATTACCAACCGTGATCTGCGCTTCGTTCCTACTGATCAGTGGGGTTCCTTGAAGGTTCGTGATTGCATGACTCCTCGCGAGCGACTGGTAACTGGAAAGGTTGGAACCAGTCGCGAAGAAGCGAAGGCTTTGCTTGCGACGAACCGCGTTGAAAAGCTGCCGATTATCGACGAGGACGGGCGCCTGACCGGTCTGATCACCGTTAAGGACTTTGTTAAAACTGAGCAGTACCCGAACGCAACAAAGGACGAACGCGGCCGCCTCATGGTTGGTGCTGCAGTGGGCTACTGGGGAGACACCTGGGAGCGTGCGTGTGCACTGCGTGATGCTGGCGTCGATGTCTTGGTGGTAGACACCGCGAATGGTGGTGCAGCCCTGGCTTTGGAAATGATCCGCAAGATCAAGGCGGACCCGACTTTTGATGGCGTTCAGATCATTGGCGGTAACATCGCAACGACCGAAGGCGCTCAGGCTTTGATCGATGCGGGCGTTGACGCTGTAAAGGTCGGTGTTGGACCGGGCTCGATCTGCACGACTCGAGTCGTTGCGGGTGTGGGCGTTCCCCAGGTGACTGCGATTCACCTGGCATCCCTGGCTTGCAAGCCTGCGGGTGTTCCGCTCATCGCTGATGGTGGTCTGCAGTACTCCGGCGATATTGGCAAGGCCATCGTCGCTGGCGCCGATACGGTCATGCTGGGGTCCTTGCTGGCAGGCTGCGAAGAGTCTCCTGGCGAGGTTGTCTTCACCAATGGCAAGCAGTATAAGCGTTACCGCGGCATGGGTTCCTTGGGTGCCATGAGTTCGCGTGGTCGCAAGTCCTACTCGAAGGACCGCTACTTCCAGGCGGATGTGTCTTCAGACGACAAGATTGTTCCTGAAGGCATCGAAGGCCAGGTTCCCTACACCGGTTCGCTCGCTGCGGTTGTCTACCAACTGGTGGGCGGTTTGCACCAGACGATGTTCTACTTGGGTGCCTCGACGATTGATGCGGTGAAGCGTAACGGTCGTTTTGTCCGCATCACGTCTGCGGGTCTGCGTGAGTCGCACCCGCATGACGTCCAGATGACAACTGAGGCTCCGAACTACCACTCTTCGGCGAAGTAATTCTTTGCTCAGAGGTCTCTAAGGGCGCGGCGTTGAGTCGCGCCCTTATTGCATGGGCCAGCGGCGGTCGATGCGCGTCTCCCGTCCCCGTGAGCGAAGGAAATTTTCAAAGTTTTCTGCCCAGCCAGCGTGAGCTTCCTTTTGAAATGCGTGGATTTGAGCGCAGCTCTGCGTTGCACAATCCGGGAACTTGCGGGCGATTGCTGCCAGTACATCCAGGGTCATGACCACGTCATATTCGGCGGTATGCGCATTTTCTGAAACGGGGACCCCGTACGCGCTGGCCATAAGAGAAAGCTGCTTTTTCCCCTTGCGGTAGCGATCAAGATGGCGGTCCAAGACCAAGGGGTCGATGATGGGCGCGGGTTCACTCAGGCCGAGCCTTTCAGCGAGAGTGGGGAGTCCATGCCTGCGGAGTTCTTCTTCGAGCAAAGTGAAATCGAAGCTTCCGTTGAACGCGACAACGGGATATCCGTGTCCCATATGCGAGGCGAGAGAAGCGGCAAGCTCTTCAAGAACTTCACGGATCGGGCGGCCCTGGGTTCGTGCCATCTGGGTCGTGATCCCGTGAATCTGGGCCGCCGAGTCAGGGATGTCAACTTCGGGGTCTGCAAGCCACGTCGTGATGACGTCAGAGCCAGTAGCGGCTGCGGCACCGCCTTCGCGCAGCACCAGCGCTGCGGTAACCAAACGGTCAGTGTGGGGGTTGACCCCGGTCGTCTCAGTATCAAAGCCAAGCCAGGGGAGTTGTGTCCACGTCGGAAGTGATGTGTGTGTCATGCCTTAAGTGTGCACCGTTGCTCCGTCATTTGCGTCCAATTTCAGATCCGCATAAAAAGATGTCCCACTTCGTCATGGAAGTGGGACATCGCTAGATGAACTGTGATGAATCAGGGATGCAAAGGCAAGGGGAATGAGAAACGCGTGTATGCACCAGGCATCTGGGCACGATCGCGAGATCCCAACTTACGGGGTGTGCGCTCGTTTGTACGGCGCGATACGTCCTGCGCAATGCGGCTTTCCGCGCGTGAACTGCGACGGAAATCCCTTTGAGTGGCAGCTGCTGCTGTCAACATGATGACCTCCTGCGGATCAAATGGCGAACACCACTTGCGGGTGTATTTGTGATGACGTATACATTCTGCGCATTGCTGCCCTTCTCTTCAAGTGTTTTTCATCCTCGGCGTTCAGGCTGGTTTCTGCAGGTGTGGATGGAAAAGTAAAAGGTTGGGAACTGGTGAAGTGTGCCCATGGCCTCGTCCTTAATATTCTAAAAATTGGGTAAAAATTTGTGGGCGATCGTCATGTCTCCACAGAGCTTTTTGGTCAAAGGTAAAGTCGTATCAGAATGCAAGCCAACTGTGAAATGTGCCACTTTAATGGTGATGTATGTGGCGTGTCTTCGATGCGGTGTCAATATCGCGCACCTGGGGAGTGACTACAATGGCCCCATGGGTAATGAGGTCGAAATCGGTCGAGGAAAACGAGGCCGCCGCGCCTACACGCTAGATGACATCGCACTTGTTTCGGCACGCAGAACCAGGGACCCTGCCGACGTAAACGTTGGGTGGCAGATCGATGCCTACCATGTCGACGTCCCCATCATGGCCGCCCCCATGGACTCGGTGATGAGTCCCGATACGGCAATTCTTTTTGGCAAGCTCGGTGGAATTGGGGTTTTAGACCTGGACGGTCTGTGGACTCGTTACGAAAATCCTCAACCGATCTTGGATGAGATTGCCCAGCTCCCCGCCGAAGGCTCAATCGCGCGGCTTCAACAAATCTATTCGGCGCCTATCCAAGCCGATCTCATCACCGAACGCCTCCAGTACATCCGAGATGCGGGAGTCGTGGTCGCAGGAAAGCTCTCACCCCAGCGGACTCAACGCTATTGGCGCGCTGTTGTCGAGGCGGGTGTTGATCTCTTCGTGATCCGTGGGACGACGGTTTCTGCCGAGCATGTCTCCTCGCGTGCAGAGCCCCTCAACCTCAAGCGCTTCATCTATGAGCTTGATGTTCCCGTCATTGTTGGCGGAGTCTCCACCGATACTGCTGCTTTGCATCTGATGCGTACGGGCGCTGCAGGTATTCTGGTCGGCTTTGGCGGGGGAGCAGCCCATGCAACTCGCCAGTCCCTGGGAGTTCATGCTCCCATGGCCACGGCAATCGCTGACGTTGCTGCGGCGCGCCGCGACTACATGGATGAGTCTGGTGGTCGCTACGTCCACGTGATTGCGGATGGTGGAATTGGGCGTTCCGGTGACATGACGCGCGCAATCGCTTGTGGTGCAGACGCGGTGATGATGGGTGCTGCCCTTGCGCGCGCCGAGGAGGCTCCCGGACGCGGTTGGCATTGGGGTTCCGAGGCCACGCACCCAGAACTCCCGCGCGGCCACCGTGTGCGCGTGGGAACTTCGGGGACCTTCAGCGAAATCTTGTACGGTCCCTCGACGCGAGCGGATGGAACGCTCAACTTCATCGGTGCGCTTAAGAGGACCATGGCCTCGACAGGGTATTCGGAAGTGAAGGACCTACAAAAGGCGGAAGTCGTCGTCAGCCCCTATTCGCGCTGAGACAAAATTCTGGGTGGCGAACGTCTTAGTTCGCCACCCAGATCAGTTAGAGGGTTGGTTTGTGAAGAGTGAGCGAAGCAACTTCCGGTCGTGGAACCCACAGATCCAATGCCGTGAATCCAGCGAAGGCCAAAGACAAGCAGCTCGGCCAGAGAATGTTTTCGTACTCTAGTGAGAAAGCATAGAAGCTTTCGGCGGCGGTCATATGGAGCGTCCCCAACAGTGTTCCAATGACGATTAGAGGAATGCTGAAATTGACGACTACTGAAATAATCCGAATCACCCGTGAGGGACCGACGATATTTCTTATCCTGAGAATGCTTCCAGTGAGTGCCAGTAAGAGCCCAACAACAATGGCGATAGCGACTGGTTTCGTGAGCCAAATTAATGGGTTGTCATGGAAGAGAGGTGGAAGCCAAAGTAAGAGAAGCGGGAGGCCGCCAATGAAAACAAGATAGGTGGATGTCTCCCATGCGTTCCATTGAGTGTCGACAGTCGCGCTGCGTAGATTTGACATTATTCCTCCTAGTGGAACGAATTCGGATCCCATTGGTTGCAGCAGGAGCCGATTATGCAAACGATGGCCAGTTTGGAGTGAACTAGACTTCTTCCTTGAAATTGAAGGAAAGTGGTCGCGCAAAGCTGGCGGTGGCGGTGAGGGAAGCCGCGAAGGAAAGACAGGTGGCGTGCAACGGTTCTTTGGTGCACCCATGAATAATTATCCCCGGGTGTTTAATCCCTTGTCAATAGTTTTTCTGCAGGTCAAGGCATGAAATTGTGGGGCGACCACATCGAGGGTCGCCCCACAACTATTGAAGGGGGTTGGTGCTTGGCTTTAGGCGGCTGTGTTCATCACCAGGGCAGTGATCGCCGGGCTGATGAGAATCAGAGCTAAGGCTAGTGCGCCATAGAGATTTCGTTGGTATGAGGGGCCTTCGGAAGCGGCCTGATGCCAGATCGCTGCAAAAGGTAAGAAGACTGCGGCCACTAATCCCACAACGAGAACCATGGGGCGCAGTGCTGGAGCAAAAACGCAGGCGAAAAGGGCGACTGCAAGGATGATGGGAGTGATCAAGGTTTTTCTCACGGAAAAATCATAAATCGGGGTAGAGGGAGCTTCAGTGCAAGCATCTGTGATCTTGATTAAGTCTGCGACTGTGTGCATATTCAGGCTGAATAGTTTCCAGCGGCATGCATAAATAGCAATGCTTCGCCAATAGTTAAAAGCGTGAAAAGTGGTCCCCGGCCTGGACATCCAGACCGGGGACCACTCAGTAATTCGCTAGACGCGCCCTAGATCACTGATCTGCTGCGCTGGGGTGCGTCATGTCGGCGGGAACAACCCACGCGTCGAACTCTTCGGGGGTGACAAAGCCCAGCTCAAGAGCGGACTCACGCAGAGAAATGCCCTTGTGATGTGCGTTCTTCGCAATCTTCGAAGCCTTGTCATAACCGATGTGGCGGTTCAAGGCGGTCACCAGCATCAGGTTAATGTCCAAGTGATGCTGGATCTTCTCACGGTTGGGCTCGATGCCGTACGCGCAGTGGATATCGAAGGAAACGCACGCATCGCCAAGCAGTCGGATGGATTCCAGAACGTTCCACGCCATAACGGGCTTGAAAACGTTGAGCTGGAAGTTGCCCTGAGAGCCGGCGAAACCAACGGTTGCGTCGTTGCCGAAGACCTGGGTCGCGACCATGGTCATGGCCTCGCACTGGGTCGGGTTGACCTTGCCGGGCATGATGGACGAACCGGGCTCATTCTCAGGAATGATCAGCTCGCCAATGCCGTCGCGCGGGCCGGAGGCGTACCAGCGCACATCGTTGGCAATCTTCATGAGCGCATCGGCCAGAACGCGCAGTGCGCCAGAGACCAAGACGAGTGCGTCGTGTGCGCCCAGGGCTGCGAAGAGGTTATCGGCCTGCTTGAATTCGATGCCGGTTTCCTCGGAGATCTTCTTTGCGGCGAGCTTGCCGAAAGCGGGGTGAGCGTTAAGGCCCGTTCCCACTGCGGTTCCACCGATCGCCAGCTCGCGTGCGCGAGAATCCGCGTAGCGAATGCCGTCGAGGGCGAAATCAATTTGCGCAACCCAGCCGGAAATAACCTGGCCAAGAGTAATGGGGGTCGCGTCCTGTAGGTGGGTGCGTCCCACCATGACGACATCCGCGTATTCCTTTGACTTTGCATCCAAAGTATTACGCAGCTGCTCAACGCGCGGATACATCGCTTGGAGTTCCTGGACCACAGCAATGTGCATTGCAGTGGGGAAGGTGTCATTCGAGGACTGGCCGCGGTTCACGTGGTCATTGGGGTGAACGGGAGTCTTGGAACCCATGACGCCGCCAGCAAGTTCGATTGCGCGGTTGGAGATGACTTCGTTCGCGTTCATGTTCGACTGCGTGCCAGATCCGGTCTGGAAGACAACCAGGGGGAAATGATCATCGAGCTTGCCCTCGATCACCTCGTCGGCGGCGCGAGCAATCAGGTCTGCGATGTCCTGGGGGAGCTCGCCGAGTTCGGCGTTTGCAAGTGCAGCGGCCTTCTTCAAAGTGCCAAGTGCGCGAACCATGGGGCGTCCCCACACGAAAGTGTTACGACCGATATCGAAGTTGTGGAGCGAACGCTCTGTTTGTGCGCCCCAATAACGATCGACAGCAACCTCAACGGTGCCCATGGAATCGGATTCGGTACGAGTATTTTCTGCCACGAGTGCCTCCTTCACATCTGTGACCAGGAATGTACGTCTTAAGCCTACTCGGAGAGTGCCAATTTTCAGGGGTCACTCGTCCTAGCCTTAGACAGAAAATAGAAAACGCAAGAGCGTGAGAGTGCAGTCGCGCGTAGGGTGGAAGAGTGAATTCAATCAAGAAGACGATCTTGCTGACGCAAGCCCTGTGGGCAAAGCACACCGTTCGCCTCGCCCCTGAACCGCCCGGACGGCGCAGCGGGGTAGTCCTTCCTTCTTCACCCATTGCCGAGGCCGCAGCCGAGCCCCTACGTCTGGTGGCCGTGGGTGATTCCTTAGTCGCCGGCAGTGGCGTTGACAACCAAAGTGATGCACTTACTCCGCGGATTGCACAAAAGATCGCTGAAAAGACCGGTCGTTCAGTTTGCTGGGAAACGTATTCGAAACTTGGGTCGACAATGCGCAGAATTCGATACCGTTTTCTTCCTGAAGTAGTCGGGCATGTCGATATTCTCTTTGTTTGCGCCGGAACAAACGACATCATGGCCAGGCGTTCGAGAAGTGAATGGATCGAAGAATTCACAGCGGTCATGGCCCAGGCTCAGGCCTTGGCAGATTACGTGATCGTCTGTTCTGCCGGGCAACCGCACCATTCCCCAAAGCTTCCCAGAATGCTCAGGGCTGAACTTGGTAAACGTGTTGATGCCCAAACTTTGGATTCGCAAAAAATCTGTCGGGAGCTAGGAATTGACTATGCCGATGTGGCACACGCTGAACTTGTCCCAGATTTTTGGGCGAGTGATGGTTTCCATCCCGGTGCTCCCGGCTACGAACAAGCTTCGGGATTGGTTGTTAACGCGATGAGTTTTCTCCCATCTTTGACTGCTACGATCCACTAGAACGCGACGCGCTCTGTTGATCGTCAAGGAGTGTTAGGTGGAACAAACAGTCATGACCCGCACTGAGCGTCGCAGGGCGCGCGCTGCGATCTTTGCGCTTTTCTTCACTAATGGCGCGCTCTTAGGCAGTCTTGTTTTACGCTTCCCTGAAATTAAAGATGCCTTCGGTCTTTCCTCCAGTGTCTATGGTGCAACCATCGCACTGTCATCCCTGGGAGGAATTCTCGCCGGTCCCTTCGCTGCGCGAGCTGTTCGCCGCTTGACCTCGCGCGTGGTCGCCTCGGTCATGACCATCGGGATCGGTCTTGCGGTTCTCTTAATTGGCCTCACCTCAACGCTTCGCGCCCATGCAGGTGTCTCGCCAACTGTTGCCACAATTCTCTACGTCATTCTTGCCTCAAGTTTCCTCCTCAATGGCTGCAGCGATTCAATTGTTGATGTTGCACAGAACATGCAGGGATTTCGTCTCCAGCGCCTCTACGGTCGGCCAATCATCAATGCTTTCCACGGGATGTGGTCTGTCGGAGCTGCGGTTGGTGGTCTCTTTGGCGTCTTGACCACTACTTTTCACATTTCTCTTCTGATCCACAGCCTCGTTGCCTCATGCATCTGCATCGTACTTGGGTTCGCGGTGATGCCCTTCACTATCCGCGGTGCAGACCCACAAGACAACAACGAAGACGAGGCTGATGATTCCTCCCGAGTGCGGACAGTTTCTTGGCATCCGGTCCTTGTCCTTGCTCTGCTCGTCATCCTGTGTATTTCAGGCATGCTGATTGAAGACGCCGCCTCCTCGTGGGCGACGCTCTTCATGCGAGACTATGCCCACGCCGGTGCAGGACTCGCTGGTTCGGGCTATGTCGTTCTCTTAACAACGCATGCGTGTGGTCGTTTTATCGCTGATTCGTTTGTTCATCGTTATGGCCCCCGTGCCGTCATTTGTGGGGGAGGAGCCCTCATTTTGATCGGAATGGGAAGTGCTCTCGCCATTGGCACATTCCCCGCGCTTCTCGTTGGTTTCGCCACCGCAGGATTTGGATGCGCGGCCTCGGTACCTATGGCTTACAACGCAGCCCACGATATCCGCGGGATGAACCCCGCCACGGGACTGACGATCGTCTCCTGGCTGGGGCGCCTCGCCTTCCTTGCGGCACCCCCGCTTGTCGGCCTCGTCGTCCAGCACACCTCGTTGCTTTCGGCGATGATCGTTATCCCACTCGCGGGCGCGGGGCTGGTCCTAACCTCAACTGTGCTTGCCCGCAGGGGCGCTAACGTGCGAGAGTGACGACATGGACTTCTTAGGAATCAGCGGACCCGAAGCGATCATCATCGCCGTGGTGGTCCTCGTGGTTCTGGGGCCCAAGGGAATGAGCGAGGCCGCGCGACGCATCCTCGAAGTGCGCAGACGCTGGTTGGAGGTGTCGGCCTCGTTCAGGAGCCAATCGGATCAGGCGATGGCGCAGCTTCGCGCTTACGCTTCCGACGCCTCGCAAGAAGATCACGAAGCCAGCACACCCCAAGCGCCCCAAAATACAGGGCAAGAAGTGCGCACATCTGAAGAATCATCGACCACAGGTCGGGGAGCGGATTCGTAATCGCCGCAAAAACCGTCGCACCCACGACCGCCCACCTCCAGCGGCGCAGAATCTGAGAAGTCGATGCTAGGCCGAGGGAATGAATCCCGATGATGATCATGGGGAAGAGGAAAGACGCGCCGACGACCAGCGTAATGATGACGACGAAATTCAAGTAGGAGTCGAAATCCAAGAGCGCCGAGGAGCCCGGGGGAAGTTCCGATAGGAGGAGCGCGACCGCGTGGGGGAGGAACCATATTGCCGAGGCGACTCCCGCAAGGAAGAGGAAAGCGCTGGGGATTGCGATGAGTGCGGCCCGTCGCTTCTCGGTGCGAGTGAGCGCGGGTGCAACAAAAAGCCAGAGCTGAGCGAGCCACCAAGGAGTGGTGAGGATGAATCCTGCCCATAGTGCGAAGGTGATATGGGTTGAAAAGGGGCCGATGACGGTCCGGAAATTGATCCCCGAGGCCCCAGCCGCGTTGAGCGGTTTCGTGAGCCAGGTGAGGGTTGGGGTGTAGAGGAACCAAGCGCCGACGCTGCCGACGAGGACTCCCGCGATGCTCAACAGGAGGCGCGTGCGCAGCTCAAGGAGATGCCGGGTGAGCGACATGTGTGCTTGGGCGTCGACCTGAGGCATGAGGAGGGAATGAGCTACTTGGTGGTCGAGTCTTCGTCGGAGGAAGGCGTGTCCTCAGAGAGGTCGTTCATTTCCTTCTTGAGGATTTTGGCGCTCTGGCCGATCGACTTTGCAAGTTCTGGGAGTTTTTGGGCGCCGAAGAGTACAAGAACGACGACAAGAACGATGATCCAGTGGATGGGACGCATGTTTTCTCCTTCTTGGGCGGAATTCCTGGGATGAGCCTACACCGCCTTATGTGATCTCAGCGTGAGAAAGACAACGTAAGGGGATGTGCTGAGGTAATACAGGTTATCCTAAGTTTAGGTAATTAGGTTATGGTTGGTTATCGTAAATCATTCGGTTGGGAGATGAATGTTCCTCGCAAACTTCTTGATTGCCCTGAGAGAGGGAGTTGAAGCTGCCCTCATCGTTGGAGTCGTCGCAGCATACTTGGTCAAGGTCGGAAGAAAGAATCTCCTTCCCAAGGTGTGGCTGGGAGTTGTCATCGCTGCAGCCATTCCCCTGAGCCTTGGCGCAATCATGACCTGGGGACCCTACACGCTCTCATTCCAGGCGCAGGAAATCCTCGGCGGAACGCTCTCACTGGTCGCCGTTGCCATGGTGACGTGGATGATCCTGTGGATGAGTTCAAACTCCCGCCAATTCGCGCGCAAACTTCGCGAAGACACCGCCGCACAGTTGGCCTCGGGCTCTGATTGGGGAGTCGTCTGGATCGCTTTCGTTGCAGTGGCGCGAGAAGGAATTGAAACCGCGCTCTTCGTGTGGGCAACAATCAAATCCTCGGCAGAAAACGCGATCGCAGCCCCCGCGCTTGGGGTGGTCACTGGTTTGCTCGTCGCCGTTGTTATCGGCTGGTTGATCTACACCGGAGCCGCTCGCATCAACCTCTCTATTTTCTTCAATATCACCGGTCTGCTCCTGATCTTCGTTGCGGCAGGAATCGTTTCCTACGGTATTGGCGACCTTCAAGAATCGTCAGTACTTCCCGGATGGGGCATCCCCATCTATGACATCACCGCATACCTTGATGGCTCGGTCTACTCGTGGCTGACCACCTCCTCGTGGTGGTGGACCCTTCTGGAAGCAATGTTCAACGTCAATGCTTCACCGACACATCTCCAGCTCATCGGCTGGGTGCTCTACATCGTCATCATTCTGCCGCTATTTCTGGTTCGTTCCGGGATGGTCGGCGCCAAACACCCCACCCCTAAAGGAGAACAATGAAAACCTCCCGCACACGCCTCGTCATTGGAGTTGCGGCTGTTTCTGCGCTGGGTTTGAGCGCATGCGTCGCCAATAACCCCTCGAGCACCTCGGCTTCGGGAAGCGCTGGCGCAAGCGACGCACCGCTGACCGTCACCATCACCGATGACACATGTAAGGTTTCCGCCGCGAGCGTTCCCTCAGGCGTCGTCACCTTCAAGCTGACCAACAACGGAACCGTCCGCAACGAATTTGAAATTCTTGCCGAAGACAAGCTCCGCATTGTTGGAGAGCGCGAAAACCTGGGCCCCGGAACCTCGGTCGACTACACCGTCACCCTCCAGCCCGGCAAGTACTTCACCGCCTGCAAGAAGAACATGGTTGGTGCACTTGTTGGCGCCACTGAGTTCACCGTGACCGACTCCGGAAAGCCCGTCGAGGTCAGCTCGGACGAGAAGGCACAGATCGATGCCGCCGTCACCAACTACACCGCATACGTCCGCGATCAGTCCGGTCAGCTCCTGGAGCAAACCAAGTCCTTCGCCGAGCTTTACAAGAAGGGCGATTTTGAGGCAGCGCGC
>ERZ772910.653-NODE-653-length-19400-cov-6.010028_pt1 | contig 19400 bp, 14 predicted proteins | sample MGYA00511357_ERZ772910 | MGnify/ENA primary metagenome ERZ772910 (study PRJEB29015, sample SAMEA2738096) | human oral metagenome | biome: human oral; feature: human-associated habitat; material: saliva | place: China | collected 2193 ... | reverse complement strand
CGTTGATACTTCTTGTTTTTGGCAAGCCAACTACATCAACAAAATATTTATAATCTATTTCTTTTACAAGCTCTGCTTGTGCATCAATATCTTTAGCCTGCTGTATCTCTATCAGCTTTTGATCATAAGCATTCTGTAGATTCTGCCAAACCTCTACACTTGTTCCAAGCATTGCAGAAAGCTTCTTTGCTAAGTCATTGGAAATATTAGCCTGTCCATTAATCAACTGGCTTAAAGTCTTTGCGGTTGTTCCCATTCTTGTGGCAAATTCAGCCTGACTAACTTCCATATCTTCAATAATATCTGCAATATAATATCCAGGATGAAATGCCACTATATCATTGTATTCATTTACATTACTCATAATGATTCGACACCTCCGTTACCTTCACTATTCTAATCATTTTACATTGAGCCAAAATATCTCCTTCTATAATCTCTCTTCCATCGTTATAGCAAGGAATCATAGTGACCCTATATCCAGTATTACCTAACCGTATGCTCCATTCATCTTTTCTATTACCCTTCAAACGCTCGAAATGAAACGGAGGATAATTAGCAAGATCCATTAACGACTCTGCATTAAGTATAAAGTTTTCTGCAGATATAAGTTTCTTTTTTACTTGCTCAGGATATCGCCATTTTTTCTTGTATTCAGAACAAAACTGTTTCTTTACTGTTTCATTCTTATATAGTATTTGGATTCCCAAACCTAATTGCTTCCCTCCTTTTATTTCGTTACCATTTAGGTAATAAAATTATAAAACTAATCAATTTTTATTTCAATACTTTTCAAATATTTTCATTACTTTTTACGTAACAAAATTTGTATAGGTGCACCTCTCTATTGAGATACACACTGCATAAAATCATGGTTTATCGACAGTAAACATACTGTCTCCACATGAAATGAATGAACATTCAGTACGTTAACTCAATCTGTCTGTATATGTGAACATATCCACAAAACTATTTAATGATAGCTTAAAGTTATTGTTAAATAGTATTACCTCGATAAACTGAGAGTTAGTTTGAAAAAATATTTTTAAGTATTGGTATCAAAAACACAATTATACCTATAAAAATTAGTCCTTTAGCATCCAACCCTGCCTTTTCTTCTATTGTATCTTTGATCATTAATAACCATCCTATAAAGCTGATAATAACTCCTATAAATGTTAAAAATAATCCAATAGGCGCCAGCATCTTAAACAATATACTTGGATAGGCTTCACCAGAAAAAATTAGCACTAATAAAATTATTATTCCAAAGACTCCTATCATAATGCCGATATTATATACTCTTTTGTTCATAATGCTTTTCCCCCTCAACTTACAACTATCTCATGCTTTTTTATTCTAAATTATTCAAAATACAATTAAATATTTGTCTTTTTATTTTCGATGTAAGCATTGATTCTCTTGTTTTTTTCATCCAGATATCCTCTACAGAACATCGCACAGAGTTTTAAAATAATCATAACAAAATATATGCAATCTCCAGTGTAATACTCTTTTTCCAAATTTAATCCATGTCCAATCCTATTCCTGATATTAGATCCTGCTTTTTGCTGCATTAAGCCATCAAAGGTAAATATTATGTTCTCATCAACACATTCATTCAAATTTTCACCAAGAAATACCTGGCTTAGAACTTTCTTTTGTTGTGCGCCTTCATTAGGATTATAGTACGTCATCAAATCCCCACACATTTCAGCTAGGTTTCGAATAAGATTCTCTGCCTTAGGCGCAAGCTTATCTAATGAATCTGACATGTGACCAATTAACCCCAAATACACCCCTCTTTGTATATCCTTTTCTTGTCCGTTGGGAATAATTGGGTTATTTTTAAAAATCATATCCAAGTCCGTCTCTTGTAAATTTTTTTTAATAAAATAGTTAATAAACCAGCACCCAATCGTTTGTCCTTGAATACTTTCATATTGTTTTGCCTTATTATACATGTGCAAAAGAATATTATTATCATCTTTCAAAATAAGAGGTTGTAATAAAAATTCGGTTTGTCCATCAGAATCCATTAATTGAGTAGGAAACAGATCTGATAATGAATGATTGTCTACAATATCATTTCGAATGTCTTTTTTCCTTTGAAATTCAAATGCAAAAACAACATCCCATATTAACTCTTCAACACTGTGACCTTCATATGCATCACTAAAGTTTTTATAAAGCCCAGATGCATCAAATTTAAACTCATGCATTTTCATATGTTTTATTTTTTCTCTTTGAACTTCAACAAGGCATCTTTGAGCATTTTTATCTTTTTCTGAAGCACCGTGATTCCTAAATAATTCTATTGCTCTTTTAATATTCTCCTCTGCAATAAACCAGCCTCGATTATCATTAGAGCTTTTGTCACTGGTCTCTTCTACCAGTTTATTCGCCTCCTGCATTAGATAATCAGCATATTCAATATATACCTTATTTTCGGCTGTTTGCCCCTTTTGTTTCTTGAGGATTTCAGCTTTTATCTGGTAAGCCTGTTCAACCTCTTTAACCGTGCTCATGCTGCCTTTGTTTTTACAAATCAGTTTATCTGTAAGGGAAATCAAAGTATTAAAATCGCAATTGTAATTTCGCTTAACTAACAATTCTAATAATTCAATAGATAAGAATGAGGAATCGTTTCCATTCAACCCCACTACATCATTGTAAACACTATCTAAAAACTCTTCTTCCTTAACCTTATCTCCGATTTTTGCTGCAAGTTGTATGGCCCTATTTATATAATCAACGCAAGTTGGCCAATATTCTTCATCAAACCACTCAATATATGACGCATAATATTCTTCAGCCGCGATTTTTGCAGCTTTATAGTTTTTATTACATAGCCAAATAACATCATAAATGTGTGCCTTAAGATTTTTGGGTAACCTTTTCCAATCCAAGGACCTAAATATCTTAAGTTCATCATCTGTAAATGGAGTAACGTCTTCACCTCCATACTTAATATACTCATTATTTTGTTCATTTTCTATTTGATCATGTCTGTAAATAATTTGAATTCTATAAGCCCTTTCAAATAAATCAAATATATTCAAATCAAAAGAATCCACTAATTTATCGCGATTTAATCTATGAAAGGATTGTGGAAAATAATCAAGATGATAATTCCTTTTCGACACCCCCATTTCTCTGATTAACTCATATATATCCATGCCTACTCCTTGCTATCAGCTCTTCCTGGTTAACATATGGTACAGTAATATCCCTATCAAAATAGATTTAAAGTATTATGTTCTTTTCAATCTTCTATATCACTTTAAATATAATCTTTTTTCATTATTGGAATAACTATTTTTGAGCAAATCTCTGCACAAGAGAAGCTAGTGAAGAGATTATCTTTATTTCTTTTGACGGAATAAAGACATATCGCCATTCTTTCCGTCCATTTGCTTTTGCCCAGTTGCTTACCACTTTACAATATTTGACAGCCATATTCCCTTTTGCGATAACATCTGCATCGTTAAGCCTATCCTCTCCCTTAACCTCGATGAGATAAATTTCCTCATTCGTTTCTACTACAAAATCAGGGACATAGTGTCTGCCTCTGTTGTAGGTGATATTAAACTCATTTTGAGCAGGTCTGAGCCAATTTATAACCTCTTTATCCTGTTCTAAAACTCTTGCGAGTACAAGCTCAGGCAAACTGTCAAACTTAGCAGAAGTAAACACACCCTTTTTTATGCCGTCAAATAAAACAGACTTGATATTTCCTTTATACTTTTCATAAAAGTTTACACGCTCAGTCCAAGTATATGTCTGTCTAAGGTTTGCAGCATTTTCTCCAAATTCAAGCACAAATGTCCTCTTAATTTGATACATATAACTTCGAAGCCTTAAATCCATATTTATCAAGAACATACGCTTTGATGTTTTAATAGGTTCCTTTGCTTTCCGCATTAGTAACAGCTTTCTCATCAAGCTCTAATTTTATCTCGATATGATTGTTGATATCTTTACTACACAAAAGTGCTACCGTCCTAGCATGAGATTATTGGGCCATTTATAAATTGCTCATTGCACTCATAACAGTGTCGATTTTACTAATGTACCACATGAAATATAAAGTCCATTTATAAAAATTTCGACTAAGTTATAAAAAACACTAAATATATATGCCTTTTATACTTAATATATCTTTTATACTATAGAGCTCATTTTCTATTTGCTTTTTATTTTCCTCTTTGAACTCATACACCGATAATGTTCTACAAGAATAATTACATAATAGCAGTCTTACAATAATATAACTATCTAAACTGAAATTTCTTCTATTTCCTTTTTCGCCAAGTTCTATGAATTCCGCATATAAATTTTCATCGAACTTTTCAAATAACGAAGACCACATCCATTTAATAAATTCTCCAAATATAAAATGAGAAACATATGACTTTGAAATTTCGCAACATAACTCATCTATAAATTTTGTTTTTTTCAAATCATCAATATCTTTTCCTACTATAAGTTTATTAATCGCGCTTTCCCAAACTTTAAATTCATCAATATTCATTATTGGTCTACCAGAGCGTTCTGCATATGCGAGTCTAAAAATCAATATTACGATAATATCTTCTAATTGCATAAAGTCAAGAAGATACTCCAGAATATTTTTTGACATTAATTCCCCTCTCAATAATATATTCTTACTAGCCTCATTCCTCTTGGAAATAACATATTCTGGCAAACCATATTTTTTCATCTTATCAGAAAACAATTTAATAAACTCATTATGTTTAATTTCATTATCTGTAATATGTTCAAATGAAATTATAAATATTGAGGATAGATACCCATGATTTGTAATCTGATTATCTATTCTATTTAAAACATCAAATAACTTCATAATCCTGTCTATATCATTGGTCTGATTTAGGAAATTAACATCTCTAAACTTTTCTTCTAAAATTGCACATATTTCTGAAATACGCAAATTGCTTTCTTCCTTGTCCTTGCTATAAGAACCATATTCTGTGTACCTTCTCCAGAATATATTTTGATAATCTTTATTTTGATACAAGTTCGTCTCTATTTCCAACAATCTACTTAAATCTTGAATTGCAATATTCACAATCTCTATCGGTAACACATTTAATTTATTTATTGTATTCCATTTTATGTGATAGTACTGTCCAAGCATTTTAATAATGCTACGAAAAAGATAGTTATCAATAAAACACTTTATCTTTTTATTTGTATCACATTTTGCATATTTATAAACTTTATTTAGTAGATCATCTATTTTATTCCCTTCACATTGAAATGCAATTTTATAAAATTCTCTAATTTCAGAATCACTTGCACTAACTTCATTTCCCTTGTTAATAATGTAATTAGTAACTCTTTCAACATTGCTACAATAATTGTTTTCTAAACCTAATATATTTTTAATATTAAAAATATTATTAAATATTTCTCGAAAATCCTGCTTTATCTTAATTTTTATTTTGAATTTTTCAAATTTATTAGTAATTTTATATAAATAACTTTGTGAGAAATTTATTCTTGATAAGTCTACTGTCTCTATCAAAAGAGCGATACAATAAAATGAACCAACTATGAATGCAGAAAGCCATATTGAATCTATATATTTAATAGGTGTAACTATTGTTCCAAGTATTTCATTTAATGCTTTAGAGCGATAATCTAACTCAACACCAATAGAAATAATAGGAAGAATAGCAATTATCCAAAATATAAGTTTAACTGGAAGTTCATTAAATCTTTTAAACCAAAAGTTATTATGAAATTTAATTTTTTTTATATTATAGCCCAAGTAGAAATTATCTTTATTCTCAATATCAATTGTCTGCTTCTCTAAAAAGTTCGATATAAATGTAATTATTGATACCAATCCAGCAGACATAAGTAGCATGTCTTTTCCTTCTATTTCTATATATACACTTTCATAAATCAATAATGCTAACAATCCTACTAACCATATTGAAACATTTTTAATTGGATGTCTTGCAATTTCATAAACGAAAATTAACAATCTCATAAACTTTCTTAAATAGGGGTATGATAAACACCATAATTTGTATTTTAATTTTTCTATCATAATTCGACACCTTTCTTCGAGCATTTCCATTTTCTCCAATTTTCACATTACTATGCAGTTTCATTTCTAGTTGAACTACTTTAAATTGCCCGTTGGATATTATCACTTTATGATGTTACTCATATAAATATTGATTCTACAATCCTCCTGAATCCGCAATTGCTACATCACTGTATATTTTTCTCGTGTGAGCGTAGATTCAATCGCTCCTTTACCTTTTGATGGCTTTATTTTCTTTTCTTCCTGTTTGTCTATTATTCCACCAGTACTATATCCTTCAAAATAGCATTCGTAAATTCTTCTGACAACACTTGCTTCTTCTTCATCAATGAAAAGCATTCTATTCTTATTTTTTTAGCCGCAATAGCCTCTATTATATAGTCCTGATGTTCCGTCCTCTGCTCCATATTTCAAGTCAAAACGTATATTTCGCTTCTTCAGTCACTTTTGCTTATTCACATGCTTCAATAATGCTAATCAGAATTTCATCTTTTACTGACTTTGTGTCTATCTTGTTTTTCTCAAATATGACCCTTTTCCCCGCTACTTTTATTTTTTTAATAGCTTCTAAAACTTCTTTAGCATCACTTCCAAAACGACTACGCCTTTTAGATAAACAATATCTATTATTTTCTACACATTGTTTACTTAATGTGTGCAACTCTGGATATCAAAACTACACACTCCACATGAAACAAGTGAACACTGAATATATTACGTAGTTATGTTCGTATGCGGGAGCATATCCACATACTTTTAAACGATAGCATAAGGTTATCGTTAAAAGTTATCAGACAGATAAATTTTGATTTATCGCTCTCTTCTGCAAATGCAGAAAATCTTATCTGAGCATCCATATTAGGCATTGGAACAATAATGTGTTCTAAATCTTTCGCGTAAACATGCGGTTGTCCAGATCCTCTTTGCATTAAAAATATTTCTTCCTGTATCGTCCTAAGTCTATGAAACAAAAATACTTCATCTAGCTTATTTGTATCTTTTGTAAGAATAGTATTGCAATCTGATGCAAAAATAGGTATATTCCAATAATTCACATACCCAGCATTAGCCCCTGAAGCACTTACTGTAATTATTCCTGCCGATCTATTTGATTCACTATGATAACAACTCGGTTCAATCCCAGCTGCAATAACAGGTATATCTCCTTCCACCACATTATCACGTGTAATTGTTTTACCTTTTTCAATGAATGCGCATTTGCCTAATTCAGCAGTATTTTTTTCATTGCCAAACCACTCGATAAATTGCGACTTAACGAGCTCATCGGCAGCTAAAATAAGCTTTTTATACTTATCTTTCATGTTATAAATAGCCCATAAAACCTCAGCCAATTTACGCTGTTCTTCTAAAGATGGCAACTCAAATTTCAATTCTTTTAAATCCCTCCAATTTATGGTTGGAGACAATGATCCAACAGAAATCTTAATCGCTGCATCTAAGAAATAATCTGATTTGATAAATATTGGGAAGAACTCTTTGTCGATTACATCTTCCTTTGGTCTTAGCACCATACCATGAGCAGAGAATATTCCATCAAATGGAGCGATTGCTACTTTCTTCTGGTAAGCTCTTCTTTTTCCAAAAATCACATCACCTTTTTTCATGATTAGCTTGTCGCCCTTAGGAGCAACATCAGCTCCATACCTTGTAACGTAAATGCTATCTGAATCCAAATGTTCCAAACCTAGATATGTGTACTTATCCTCGTCAACAGGCTTCTTCTTTTCGGTAATATTAAACGCGATTTCATCGAACTTAAAAATTCCCATTATGCGCACCTCCTCATATTGAAAATGCGCATATTTTTAGCGCTTCTATGCTCGATAAATTGCGATTAGTTTACCCTATAAATTTCCTATGTGACTGCTTCACGTTATTTTGGTTAACCATTGCATACTGCAATGTCGTATCAATACTCTGATGCCCTAAAAGCTGTTGCACTTGTTCTATTGGCATTCCTTTATCAATAGCAGTAGTTGCCAATGTTCTACGGAATTTGTGTGGATGCACCTTATGCAAGTTCAGTTTTTCTCCTAGATTTCGAAGTCTGATCTCAACACCGCTAATAAGCAAACGATTGTAAGGTTTCTGTAGTGACACGAATAACGCTTCATTAGAATCCTCTCTGCTATTCAAATACTTTTGTAGATGTAACTTGGTTCTTGCATCGAAGTATACTCTTCTCTGCTTATTACCTTTTCCTAGAACAACACATTCCCTATTTTCAAAGTCAATATCATCACGGTTAAGCTTCACAAGCTCTCCAACTCTCATTCCAGTAGATGCAAGAAGATCGATCATAGCCAGATCTCGCAACCCATCACATTCGTCTCTCATTATTTCTAAAGCCTCGTCTGTATAAGTTTCCTTTACAGTTTTACAAGTCTTAACCTTATGAATTCTTCTAACCGGGCTTTTGACAATATAATCTTCATCTTCAAGCCAAGCAAAGAAACTGGACAGAATTCTTCGTATATTATCAACTGTAATTTTACTGATATTGTTTTCTTCCTGATATCTATCTAAAAATATTCTCAAATCATCAGTTGTTATCTTCACTACATCCTTATCTATCTTTTCCACAGCATTTCTAATAGTTGATTCATAATAATGCACTGTTTTATTAGAGCATCCTTCCACTCTTTTTGCTGCAAGAAATAGCTGTATCAAATCAACAGTCTTACTTTCAGATTTTTCTTCAGAAGAAGAAAGACAGTCACATAAAACCTCATGCAACTGCCTCATCTGCTCTTCTCCCAAATACGCTTGCATTTTTTGTTTTATCTTGTTTATTAGTTCATTTGTCATATCGGTAATCTCCTCGTTACCGACATCACTACCCCACTAATATTAAATACGGATATTAATAGTACTGTTCAATATAGCTGTACGCTTTGTCAAACACGTCCTTATCCTTTATTTTGTATTTAATCCAAACAACACTTCTTATGGCCTTCTTAACTTCATTCTTTCCAGTTGTTGTTTTCTGCCATCCATCGAATCTAACGATTTTTACGATATCATCGATATCTGAAACTATTCTTTCTACAATGACAGGCGTCTTATCATTACGAAGTCCGTTAAATAATTCTGTAAGAGCAGCTTTTCCTCTGTCGATTTCTTCTTCAGGAACAACTTCCTTTTCTGCTCGTACTGCTTCTTTAGCAAGCTCTAACAATAATTTTAAGAACTCAATACTAGTTACCAATCCTTGCTCGTGCTTTTCTCTAAGCTCTTCCAATTTTTCACCAAGCTTTTGGAACTTAGGATCATGGCTATGCTTTTGGATTTTTGCAACAAGGTCGATTTCAACCTTCATTGTAGTTTTCTTGATATCCTTTTGCTTCTCGATAAACTCATCGATTAACGCAGCATCCAGTGTAAGAATATCAACATCATCATGAACCTCTCCAACTTCAATATGCTGATGAACAAGTTCAAGTGTTTTTGCTCCAAGAGCCGCCCATACAAGCTGACCTCTATTATCAGTTGGTTTCACTGATTCGTATACTTTACTAAGCCATACATAATCATATTTAAATGGTTCGAGGAACGGATCAGGTGATAGTGCGTTCCATGCACGATTTAAAACTCTATAATCTGCTGCAAACTCATCTTTGATTTTGTTATTTGGCAGGCATTCCTGTGCGGCCACCAATCCTTCCCAGCCTTCTACAGTTCTGTCTACTCCCATAAAATAGCTGAGACATTTTCTCATAATTGCAGGAACCTGTTTCTTAACTTCTTCAATGTTTGTAACGACTTTTTTCATGCCCGCTTCATCGAAGTTCAAAGCCTTAGCGACATTATCAAAAATTCCTATATAATCAACGATCAAACCATTAGTTTTGCCTTCATCGTAAGTACGATTAACTCTACAGATAGCCTGAAGTAAGTTATGATCCTTCATAGGTTTATCTAAATACATTACCTGTAAAATTGGAGCATCAAATCCGGTCAAAAGCTTGTTAGTTACGATTACAAACTTTAATGGATTACTTGGTTCTCTAAACTGATCAAGTACCTTCGCTTCTTCATCACGGCTTCTCTTATATTGTTTGTAACGGCCAGCTTTATCATCGCCTGTAGTCATGACAATTGTGGATGCTTCTGGTGGAACTAACTTATCTAATTCTTCCTTATACATCAAACAACATTCACGATCATAAACAACGATCTGAGCTTTATATCCGTTTGGCTCAATCTTTGTTTTATAATGGTTAACAATATGTTCTACAACCTTCTTGATGCGCTTACGGTCATACATAATGGCTTTCATCGTAACATTTTTAGAAAGTTCGCCTTTATCCTCGTCCGATAAACTATCCGTCATTTCATCAAAGGCCTGATCAAGCTTTTCTTTATCAACATGTAAATCAATCGGAACCGGTTCAAAATTAAGTGGTAGTGTGGCATTATCTCTGATGGAATCTGAGAATGAATACTTACTCATGTAACCGCTCTTATCTTCAATAGCACCGAATGTTTTAAATGTATTCTTATCAAGTCTATTGATTGGAGTACCAGTTAAACCAAAGAAAAATGCATTAGGTAAAGCCAGACGCATCTTTTCACCGTAGTCACCTTCCTGTGTTCTATGTGCCTCATCGACCATAAGAATAATGTTATCTCTCATATTAAGAGCTTTTTCAACATCACCAAATCGATAAATAGTTGTAATCGCAATCTTACGCATATCCTGTTCAAAGAAGTTCATCAAATCTTCTTTAGTTGACAAAGACTGCAAGTTTGGAATATCAGCAGCGTTGAAATCACCTGTAATTTGAGTTTCCAAGTCGATACGGTCATCAACAATAACTACTGTAGGATTTTGAAGTTCAGGCATCATTCTGAGTTTCTGTGCTGCAAACACCATAAGTAATGATTTACCTGAACCCTGGAAATGCCAAATCAATCCTTGTTTTGGATATCCAGCTTTAACACGATCAATCATCAAATTGGCTGCTTCATACTGCTGATATCTACAAATAACTTTAATCTTACGGTGTTTCTTATCTGTAGAGAATACTGTAAAGAACTGCATGATATCCATTACTTTTTCAGGAGTGATCATATCAGCAACACTAATCTTTACATCAGCAAGGCTACCTTCTGCTTTATGGTCAGGAGTGTGCCAAGGTCCCCATTTTGTAAGTGGCATATTTATAGATCCGTATCTGTAGCACTTTCCTTCTGAAGCAAAGTTAAATACATTAGGAACAAACATTTCTGGAACAGATTTCTCATAGTCAGAAATATCCTGTGCACCATCAAGCCACGATATTGCATTTCTTACCGGTGTTTTAAGTTCACCAATAGCAACTGGTAAACCATTGATAAGAAGCACTATGTCAAAACGTTTGCCATTCTCAACAGTCGGATATACCCACTGATTTGTAACAACATATTCGTTTTTATCAAGTTCCTCTTTTGTAAGAGTCCCAAATAGCTTTATTGGTGTTGGTTTTCCGTCTTTTCCAAACGGATATGAGTTTTCTTCAAATACTTTCTTCTTGAAGGCTTCGTTTTGAGCAACTAAATTATCTGCTGGAAAAGGCTGCAACATGGCACGAAGCTTATAAATAACTTCATCCGCTCTAGATGGTTCCTCTTCAATTTCAGGATTAAGTCTTATTAAGGCGTTCTTTACCATCGACTCTACCATCACATCAGAAAATTCTCTATCAAGCTGTTCTGCCGGGATATATTTCCAGCCATTCTTCTTGAGCGTCTCTATAAAAAGTTGTTCAACAGTATTATCTTCATTAAACTGTGACATAGTTTACTCCTTCCCAGCTGGAATTAAATTCTCAGCTATAATTTTCTTACTTAAGGCATCCAGATCCTTAATTGCTTCTTTTAGTGCAAATTTTGATTTATCGCTCTGTCTTTGAAGATCAATAAAGTCTCTTTGTTGCTCATCCGATGGTATTGGTATCATTAAATCGTTGATATGTTCATTTCTAAGATTATTAATATTACTACCTTGTGCTAAATCAGAAATAGTATTTCTATACGAATCTGTTCTCATATATCCAGCAATATATTCTGGATATAATTTTCCTATCGGACGAATTAATTTGCAAAACGCACCAAAGGTATACTCCATATCCGGCATACATAAAGCTGCTTTACCAACATGTTCAAGGCTTCCACTTGATGCACAGATCAATATATCGCCTTCACGTATAATCTGATCATCTGATACTCTTCCTTCTGATACAAACTGCACGTCTTCAAAATTCAGTACATTATTCGCTATATTGTTAGCTCGCAATAATGTAACAAAGCCTTCTTTAAGACCCTCGCTCAGATCCTTTGGTTTATATGAAATACCACGAACTTGCAAAATATACTCTCCAAGCTTCTCTCTGTCACACTTCTTAAACATCTCGATAAATTGCGATTTCACCAATTCGTCAGTCTTGTTTATTAAATCTTCATACGCATTCTTAGTTTCATTGATTGACCATAATGTTTCAGCTAATTTGCTTTGTTCTGGCATTGATGGAAGCTCTATAGCAAATTCTTTTAAATGTGTCCACTTTACACGAGGGGATAATGACCCAGCCGATTTTCCTACAGCAAATTCAAAAAGAAAATCATTCTGAATTATGAAAGGCAATAGATCAGGATCAACCTTGTCTTCTATTGCTCTTATTACAGTAATATCTCCGGAGCAAATTCCATCAAATGGTGCTACTGCTGCCTTTTTTAGGTAAGCACGTCTTCTACCAAACAAAACATCACCTTTTGAAAATTCCTTAGTAAACGTATTCTCTGTATCTTCACTCCATGATGATAACGTAACGTTTGATGGAGTAAGATGCTCTAGTCCAACGATTCTTATTCCGGTTTTATCACCTTTATTTGATGATTTAGCCTCAATTGCAATATCTCCGAGCTTAACTGTTGCCATTATCATCACCTCCAATCATTTCATTTATCGATTCAAAATATCTTGATGCCATTTCAGCAGCTTCTTTCCAGTCTGAATAACATTCTTGGACAGTTCTATCATCTACTTGTTCCTCGCTACTTGTCTGAATATACAAAGGAATACTGAGAGAGTAATCATTCTTAGCTATATCCTTTATAGTAACCACTTTAGCGATGTCACCATCTGACTCATATTTATCGTATGCTTTAGCAATCTTTTCAATATGCTTGTCTTCTAGATAACTCTGAGCATTCTTTCGTGTAACTTCATTTAGTGCATTAATAAATAATACTTGTCCTTCACGATTTACAGCTTTTCTTGTCCTGCAAATGATAATGCATGCCTCCATTGGAGAGTTGTAGAAAAGATTAGGTCCTAAACCAATTACACATTCCACCAGATCAGACTTAACTAGCTTCTCTCTCATGTCCTTCTCTTCATTTCTGAATAGAACACCATGAGGAAACAGTATTGCACAGCGTCCAGTCTTTTCATCAAGACTTTTTAATATGTGTTGGAAAAAAGCATAATCTGCACGCCCCTGCGGTGGTGTTCCTAAAAAGTTACGTCCGTACTTATCTGACTCAAAAGCTGTTCTATCCCACTGGCTTATAGAGTAAGGAGGATTCGCTAAAATCAAATCAAATCGCTGTATTTTCGCATGATCTGTAAACGCAGGTGTTTTTAATGTATCCGCATTTACAATATTGAAGTCCTGTACACCATGAAGAAGAAGATTCATTCTTGCAATCGCTGATGTAAGAGTTACAATTTCTTGTCCGTAGATAGAAAGATTTCTCCATTCAAGTCCTTGTTGTTTCAAATACGCAACCGCAGAAATTAACATACCTGCGCTTCCACATGTAGGATCGTAAATTGACTCACCCGGCTGTGGTTTAAGCATTTCTGTCATTAAATTAACTACAGTTCTGTTTGTATAAAATTCCTGTGCTGTATGACCGCTATCATCTGCAAACTGTTTGATAAGATATTCATATCCCTGACCTAATTCGTCAGCAGGACAATTTGCTATAGATAATGTTTTAGTGCTGAAATGTTCCAACATGTCTTTCAAAAGTCTGTCCGGCAAGCGGTTCTTATTAGTCCAGGATGCGTCACCAAAAATACCATGAAGCTTCTCAGGATTTGCCGCTTCAATCTTATGGAAAGCCTCAATAATTGCCTTACCAACATCCTGCGATACATTTCTTACATCATTCCAGTGTGCTCCGTCTGGAATTTGGAACTGATGATTTTCTTCCCAATCAAGTGCCTCTTCTCCATGCTCAGCTCTTACCTTCTCACATTCCTCGTCATAAACATCACTAAGACGTTTGAAAAATAAAAGAGGAAAAATGTATTGTTTGTACGCTCCAGCATCAACATGTGTACGAAGAAGTACTGCTGAACCCCAGAGGTATTTTTCTAATTCATCAATTGTAATCTTACTGCTCATTGACATAACCTCCTTCGATCAACAATGCTTTCATCTTTGCTTCTGCGTTCTTAACATTTTTCAATGCTTCGAAATATTGTGCTCTCACTATTTCTGGAGCAACAACCTCTTGTTTTTTCTTTTCAATATAAGTATTTACTGCAAGTGTATTTCCTGCTGCATCTAAATCCGCAATAGATACAATCTTACATTTTTCAATGACATCATTATAATCCTGATAAAGTTTGAACACTTCATTGATATCTTTCTCCTCCATTACGTTTTGAGCACGTTTTGGAGTATAGATATTTGTCGCATCAATTAAGCAAACCTTACCTTTATGTTCTGGTCTCTTATGATTATTCAAGAACAAAATACAAGCAGATACGCCAGTTCCGTAGAACACACCACCTGCAAGAGCTACTACCGCTTCAATCAAATCACTCTTGATAAGCTGTTCACGAATATCTCCTTCTTTGCCGCTATGGAATAAAACTCCCTGTGGAAGAACAACTGCAACTTTACCGTCCATCGGTTTCATGGATTTAATCATGTGCTGAAGCCATGCAAAATCTGCATTAGAATCTGAAGGACACCCCCACATATTACGGCCATACTTATCTGATTCAAAGCTATCAGCGCCCCACTTCTCCTGACCAAATGGCGGATTTGCAAGAACACAATTAAATTTCTGAAGCTGTCCATGTTCAATAAACTTTGGTGTTCTCAAAGTATCACCCTGTGCAACCTTAAAGTCGCTAGCACCATGTAAGAACAAGTTCATTCTTGCAATTGCTGATGTAGACAGATTATTCTCCTGACCATAAATTCTTCCGTAAGTCATTTGCTTATCGCCAATGTGACGAATTGCCTCAATCAGCATACCGCCAGTACCACAAGCTGGATCGTATACAGTGTCTCCTGGCTTAGGATCCATCAGCATAACCATCAATTTTACAATCGTTCTTGGTGTGTAATATTCACCGGCATTTTTCTTAGATAGATCCGCAAACTTCTTGATGAGGTATTCATACGCATCACCCATTACATCTGCGCTATAGTTTTTATTTCCGACCTTCAGACTAGACATGTGTTCAATCAAGTCTTTTAATCTTTCATCTGTAAGCTTTGTTTTGTCGGTCCAAGTAACATCATCAAAACTTGAGAATACTCCACTAAGAGTTCCTGGATTAGCTCGCTCAATACCGTTCATAGCTTTAACGATGATCTTACCTACATCCTGACTTGCGTTTCTCAAATCTTTCCAGTGACAACTTTCTGGAATTACAAAGCTGTGGTTCTCATCAAATGCAGCAAATTCCTCATCACCACCTGAAAGTTCTAATGCTTCCTGCGTTTCTTCGTCATAAACATCGCTTATTCTTTTAAAGAACAGGATCGGTGTTACATAATCCTTAAACTCATCTTGGTTAATTGGACCTCTCAAAATATTACAAGCTTCATACAAGTGAGCAAATAGCTTTTGGCTTGTTGTCTCTTCGTTTTCAGAGATAGAATCTTTCAATTCTTGATCCGCGGTCTCTGTCGCTGATTGAATCATAGATTCTCGACCTCCTGTCTTAACTTTTTTATCTTCAGAACGTTTTATTCTAACGCTCATATCATCGTACATTTTCTCCATCACCGGAGGATATTTGTTTTCAAATAGTATCAATAGCTGCATAAGCTTCTGATCTAAGAATGTTAATGCATGCTTTCTTATATCTGTCGGAATACCATAATATGCTTCTGCAACTCCACCACAGATAGCTGCAACCGTATCACTGTCTCCACCAATAGATATTGCATTTCGAATTGCATCTTCAAATCCAGTAGACTCGAAGAAGGCCTGTAAAGCTTGTGGTACTGTTTCCTGACAAGTTTCATTGAACTGATATGTATCACGAATTTCATCCAAAATGAAGTTCATTGGATAATAATTCTTATCAATGTAATCTCTTATTTCAAAGATATTGCTTCCCGTCTTGGCCATAAAAATCGCAACAGCGATCGCTTCAGCACCTTTAATTCCTTCTGGATGATTATGACTAACTTCTGTCACTAATCTTGACAGTTTCTTAGCTTCCTCAATACTATTAGCAGCAAAACCAGCTGCACTTACTCGCATTGCAGCTCCGTTTCCATAACTGTTATATGGTTTAGTATCATCAGAAAAAATCCATCCATAAAAGCTTCCACCGTATCCACAGTTGGGATAATTTCTACCAACATTCTGCATGCATTCAATCGCATTTTTCGATAAATCACTATGATCTTTTTTACTTACCAATATCGCCTGCGCAATTGCCAGACTCATAATACTGTCATCGGTAGGAAAACACTTATAAGTTAAAAACTCAAAATCTTTACTTCTGTGATTATTCCATTCAAAACGAGACCCGACGATATCTCCGATAATCGCTCCTAACATCTAACGACCTCCTTAAATTCTTGCTTGAAGTCTTGATAACGTTGAACTCCATCTATTTTCTGCCTCTTGGATGGCTTTCTTATATGCTTCAAGTTCTTTTGTATATTCCTCGGCTATTGATTTTTGATCTTCAATAGAAGGAAGTGGAATTTCTATATTATTTAATTCCTTATAACTGATATTCATTACTGCAGTACCCTGCTGTCTAGTAACTAACATCTTTCTTCCTAGTGGACTATCAAAAAATAGCTTTAAATAAATTGTGGATAAGCTTTCATCGGTAGCTCTAATAACTATTACATTCGATGAAGCAATACATGGATATGCTTGCGCCTCGAATATTGCTATTCTTATAGCTGTTCCTCTTGCAGGTATTAAAAGGTCACCTGTCTGAAGAATATAGTTTGTAATCTTACGATCCTCTTCATCTAAATGATCCAAAGAGGAATAATCAATTTCATACTCACCAATATTAGAAATATTAACAACACCAATACTTCCGTTAGGATCTTTTCGATTGATTGCTTTTCCTCTAAAAATAGAAGCAACCGTTCCAAGCTCCTGCTTTTTCACATTTGACTCCTGGAATTTTATCCAATCTTCATCTTGAGCCTCAAATATTCTATCAACGTTCCAATCTCCCATATCTGTCAGCTCATCTTCGAGTACAAATGTGTCATCTTGAACTACAAGCTTTTTATTACCTGTTTTACGTGCATTTTCATCCTCAAAAACAAATCTCTTGATGGTAACTTCATCTGTTCTTCCAGTTGTAATAGTAAGAAGGAAGGTCTTTACTCCTGTATTATCGAAAATCCCTGATGGCAGATCAGATATCTCTTTTAGGCAATACATTGATTGCAAGAACTCTCTTAACTCTTTTACTGTTCCACCAGCAAATTTAATTTTAGCCGGTAACACAATTGACAAAATACCCTCGCTTCTTAAATGAAGAGCTAAGTTCTCGGCAGCAATCATGTCATACTCTCTGCAAATAAAATCAGAACTTTCATCAGCTTTATCTCTGGCACCAAACACCGGAACAGATAAAATCAAATCAAATTTTTCAGATGTAAATTCATACTGATATATATTTGTCTGCTTGATATCAACCATGTCATTGTCGTCAAACATCTCATTTAAGACTTTGTAATAAAACGCATCCATTGTTGTCAAAGTAAAATGAGAATCATAATGTGTTTCAACAAGCCTTTCTAAAAATGGCGAAAACTTCTCCGCTTCTGCAATAAGGACTTCTTGAAAACCATCGATGAAATTCTTTTCCATTTCATCAACAACTGACTCAGGAACTCTAAACTTTGATCTGTCATCCCCATATTCTAAAATGTCAGTCCAACTAAGTTCATCGAATCCCTGTAAAGTTCTATAGATATCAACAAATCTTTCTTTCTCTGGAAATGGATTAGGAATCTCAAAATCAGTAGCAATACTTTCCATTAATTGATACAATTCGTCATAATCCATTTCGTTTTGAGCACAGTCCTGAAGAACCATTACTTTTTTCAATACAGCTAAAACACTTTGATATTCATTTGGCGTATTATTCCCTCTTATAGCATTAAAGAAAGAATACACTCTATCGATTCTTTTATCATTCTTTTTCATGAGCAGCTCCTCCTGCTGTTAGATATTCTAAACCTTCTAACGATACTATATCACCATGCAAATTTATTGTCAATATATTTTGGTATTTGCATACCAAAATATATAAATCATCGTTTTTTGTCTTTGTCACCTTATATACAATCGTTACAAGATAAACCCCAGGGGGCATTTTCCCTTGTTATCTATCCCCTAGTGTCAACCCTGTGTTATGGACCAGTTTTCATAAAATCATTACTTCACATAAAAAGAAAGACTTTCTAGCAGCAAATCGCACTCATTAACGATAGCTCTCTGAAAAGCCTTTAATTTACCACATTATTCTTACTTGCTTGGGTTCACCTTTGACATCAAAACTACCGCCTCCACATGCATTGTAGCCACAAACATATCCACCGGTGTCGCCTCCACGAACTCGTAACCGAGTTCGCCCAACAGCTTGATGTCCCGAGCCAGTGTTCCTGGGTCGCAGGACACGTACACTATCTTGTCCACCTCACAGCCTGCGACTGCTCGTAGAAGTGACTCATCGCAGCCTGCGCGCGGAGGGTCGAGGATTGCGATCTTTGGGGCAGTTTCATCGATGTAGTCGACAAAAAGCTTGTCTTCTTTGTCGAGAAGTCTTGGCATCACCTGTTCTGCGCGGCCTGTGTAGTAGCGCGCATTTACAATACCATTGATTACGGCGTTACGGTTGGCGTCGATAACGGCATTTTTTACGGACTCGATTCCGATGATCATGCCAGCCTCAGCCGCCATGCTGAGGCCGATGGTTCCGATGCCGCAGTAGAGGTCGAAGACGGTTTCACCGCACTTGAGACAGGCGTATTCCCTGACCTTGGCGTAGAGCTTGCTCATCTGCTTCGTG
>ERZ772910.648-NODE-648-length-19442-cov-2.982050_pt1 | contig 19442 bp, 10 predicted proteins | sample MGYA00511357_ERZ772910 | MGnify/ENA primary metagenome ERZ772910 (study PRJEB29015, sample SAMEA2738096) | human oral metagenome | biome: human oral; feature: human-associated habitat; material: saliva | place: China | collected 2193 ... | reverse complement strand
AAGCGAAGCGTCCCGCATCTTTTTTTCCATATCCAGTCTCTTGCTGGAATGGGTCTGGATATTATCGGAATATTTGGCAATCCGATTTTTTCCTGACTTCTTCGCTTCGTACATGGCAATGTCTGCCTTCTGGATCAGCTCGGTCACCGTCGTCCCTTCCTCCGGGAAATCCACGGTTCCCATGCTCATGGTACAGTAATAATCGGTATCCTTTAGCAGCCACGGCCTGGAAAAAATATCCTGCAAATGGGAAATGATCTCTTCAAACAGATGATAGCTTCTGGCAGGAACGATGATAACAAATTCATCTCCGCCCATCCGGTAGCAGCTATTATGGATGCCGACGGTCTCGGAAAGCGCCTTGGAAATGGATTTCAGAAGCAGATCGCCGTATTGATGTCCAAGTCCATCATTGATATGCTTGAAATCATCCAGATCCATATACAGCACGGCGCCCTTGCTCCCTGTTCGCTTGGCCTCTTCAATGTATTTCACCAGGTCTCTTTCACAGCACATGCGGTTATAAAGACCTGTCAGGAAGTCTGTGTAAGCCTGTTGTTCAATTCTCCTCTGGTAGACCTTCTTTTCGGTCACATCATAGATCGCACAGAGGAAAACCGGTCGGTAGTCTACCCACTTAATGCGGGTATAATAGAGGTCGTACCAGTGGTTGCGATCCTCATGATAAATCTCACAGTTTCCGGAATGACTCTGAGACGGGATGCCTCCTTCAAAGAGCTGTTGGAGCGTCCCTTCCTTTAATTCTTTGGAGAAGCGACTTCGCAGCGACCGATTGGCAAACAGCAGGCGGTTGGTCTCGATATCCCTCACATAAATCGAAGAGCCGATATTGTCCAGCATGGACTCCAGCGCCGCATAGGAACCCGCCAGGGAATTGCGCTGGTTTCTCTTTGTAATGATATTTTGCAGGATACGAATCGCATCGGTTAAGAATTTGATTTCCACGGTGCGGAAAACGTGTTCTTTTCTGCACTCCGCAAAGCAGGCGTAAAAGGCGGGCTGCTCGTTGACCTGCACCGGGCAGACGGCAAGCGCCCGGATGCCTAACTTCTCCAGAGTTTCCCTCTCCGCTGCCGTTATCTGCGCTTCCCCGGAGATCACCTGAATCGAAGGTTCTTTGAGAAACCAATAATGTTCCAGATCCCTGGTCCTGGAAAAAATATCACTTTCTCCCTCGGCGCACCACTGGAGACTCACATCAATCAACGGATCGCTCCTGTGCAGGTGCATCACAAAGGCATGAGAAAGCCCTAAAAAGGAGCCGATGTGAGCAATCTCCTGCTCCATGATCTTGTCAATCGGCTCATCCGAATCCAAGAAAGAGACGATCTTTGTCATCGCCTCCGCCTGCCTCTTTTGGAGGTTCATCTCTTCCTGATTCTTGCGATAATTTTCATTTTGCTGCAGGACCTCTGCCTTGTCAAAAAACAGTTCCAAAACTGCGGACATCGTGCTGCGAATCAGCGCAAGCGCCGCAATCAGCTTCTCCTGCGGCAGGCAGTTCTTCACCCCTTCCAACATCGGTCTGGTCACGGGCAGATCGACAGACTCCGCTCCGGAACACACGGCAATCACAACAAAATCAAGGATCACCCGCCTCTGTGCGTCCCGAATCGCCGCTACTGCCAGCTTGACGTTGGCGGCCTCCGTGTTTTCCACCGCCTGATCTTCCAGAGGGCTTTGCAGGATCCGGTTGTGAATCATCCGCATCCGGTCTATGGACACTACTTCTTTCATCCGCTTCCGGTCTTCCGCTTCCCCGCTAAGCCTGGTGAGCTGATTTCCTGCAGCATCAAAAGCACAGACGCAAACGCCGGTCAGCTGACAGAAATGATCCTGCCACATTTCCAGCATCTGTGTCTGTTCTTCGGTGAAGTTTCCCTTTAAAAACGGATTCTGCTCCATGGAATATTCATCTTCTCCCGTAGGGGTGTGCGATACAGGTCAGAAGTCTTCTTTTATTCCTCAACCGAATAGTTCGGCGCTTCTTTCGTGATGTGGATATCATGCGGATGACTCTCTCTCAGAGCAGCCGGTGATATCTTGACAAATTCCGCCTTCCTTTGCAGTTCCACAATATTCTTACAGCCGCAATACCCCATGCCGGAACGCAAACCTCCAATGAGCTGGAAGATAGTATCCTCTAGGGTCCCTTTATAGGCGACGCGCCCTTCCACTCCTTCCGGCACCAGTTTCTTGGCATTTTCCTGGAAATAGCGATCCTTCGATCCGCTTTCCATTGCCGCAATCGACCCCATCCCGCGGTATACCTTGAATTTCCTTCCCTGATACAATTCAAAGTCGCCGGGCGCCTCATCACAACCTGCAAAAAGAGAGCCGATCATGATGATGCCGGCGCCTGCCGCCAGAGCCTTGGTAATGTCTCCGGAAAATTTGATGCCGCCGTCCGCAATGACCGGAATCCCGCTCTTGTCCGCTTCTTCCGCACAGTTCATCACAGCCGAAACCTGCGGCACACCGATGCCTGCCACCACCCTTGTGGTGCAAATGGAGCCGGGACCGATTCCCACCTTCACGCAGTCAGCCCCTGCCTCGATCAGATCTCTGGTTGCCTTTGCCGTCGCCACATTCCCGGCGATCAACTGTAAATCCGGGAATTTTTCTTTAATCATGCGCACACAGCGCAGGACATTTTCAGAGTGTCCGTGGGCGGAATCCAGAACCACCACATCCACCCCGGCACGCACCAACTCGGAAGTACGATCCAGGACGTTCGCGGTAATGCCAACTCCCGCTCCGCAGAGCAGTCTTCCCTGCGCATCCTTTGCAGAAAGCGGATATTTTACCGATTTCTCGATGTCCTTAATCGTAATGAGTCCTACCAGATTGAAATCGTCATCCACAATCGGAAGCTTTTCCTTTTTGGATTTTGCCAGGATCTTCTTGGCGCTTTCCAAGGTGATCCCCTGTTTGGCGGTGATCAGATTTTCACTGGTCATACAATCGGAAATCTTTTGAGAATAATCTTCCTCGAATTTCAGATCACGGTTCGTAATGATCCCGACCAGCTTTTTACCCACCGTGATCGGCACACCGGAAATGCGAAATTTGGACATCAGATCATCCGCATCCTTCAGCGTATGCTCCGGTGTCAGGGAAAAAGGGTTGCTGATGACGCCGTTTTCCGAACGCTTCACCTGATCGACCTCATCCGCCTGCTGCTCAATCGACATATTCTTGTGAATAATGCCGATGCCTCCCTGACGTGCCATGGCGATTGCCATCCTATGCTCGGTGACCGTGTCCATTCCTGCGCTCATCATGGGAATGTTCAGATGAATCTTCTTGGTGAGCTGGGTGCTGACGTCAATTTCATTCGGCAGTACGTCCGAATAGGCAGGAACCAACAAAATATCATCAAATGTAATTCCTTCGCCAATGATCTTCCCCATTTTTTCTCCTTTCCCGACAAGATGTCTTTTTTCCTCTGGTATGCTTCCTAATCGTATTCCCCACCCTTGCGAGGAACGACTGTCCCCTGCACCGCTCCGAAACGCCTGTATTCTTACCCTCCTCCGGATGCCTTTTTTGATTCTTGCTTTTTCTCCGAAAGGCCTGTATTCCGGCCTCTCCCGGAGGGGAGAGTGATTTAATCCAACATCACCTTGCGAGGCGCTCTCTGGCGCATCGCATCAATCATTGCCCTGCCGGGTGTAAAAAGCAGTTTTTCCTGATTGGTCAAAACCGCTATATAATTCCTTGCACCTTCTTCATCGGAAGAACCTCTGCAATCGATTACCTTTCCCTTCTTTTCCTGGTAGGGATCCAGGGTGTGCGAGTGCTCCGGCGCCACGATCTCCATGAGATCCAGCGTATAGGCCCCGACCTTCTTGCGCCTTGCGCGGTTCAAAATCCGGTCGATGCTGATTTCTTTGTCAAAATAGAGGTATTCGTACTCCACCACCTGTCTGGAGGAAGCGATATAAGCCCCTACAAAGCAAAGTACCGTAAAAAGCAAAAACAACAATGAGATCGGCAGCAGAATGATTAGAGAGGCGATTCCCAAAACGATCAGAAAGACGGAGAGAAACTGCATTCTGCGATCCTCTCTGTTGAGTACCAGCTGTTCGATATATCCCGTTTCCCTTGTATCCATTCCCCCTGATCCTTCCTGTCTTCCTGTATTAAACCTGTGTCAGCACAAAGATGCTGTAAATGGCTTCGATCGCTTTTTCAAAATCTCTGGTTTCCACCCCGATAATGATATTCATCTCACTGGAGCCCTGATCAATCATCCGGATATTGATATGCGCATGGGCGAGTGCGGAGAAAATCCTTGCGGCTGTCCCTCTTTCGCTCTTCATTCCCCTGCCGACGACGGCAATCAGTGCCAGATCCGATTCGATCTCCAACATATCCGGTTTTGCCAGACGGTGAATCTCGGAGACAATGCTCTGCTCCTTCTCGATAAATTCTTCCTGACCCACAAAAACAGTCATGGTGTCGATACCGGAAGGTACATGCTCCACGGAAATATTCTGATCTTCGAACGCCTGCAGCACCTTTCTGATAAAACCGACCTCGGAATTCATCCGGTCTTTTTCTATATTGATACAGCAAAAATCTTTTCTGCCGGCAATTCCGGTAATCGTGTATTTGGATTTTCTGGCGGTCGATTCGACAATCCAGGTTCCCTCATCCTCCGGATGATTGGTGTTCCGAATATTGATCGGGATCCCCCTCTTTCTTACCGGAAAGATTGCATCCTCATGCAAAACCGAAGCGCCCATGTAGGAAAGCTCCCTCAGTTCCAGATAGGTGATCGTTTCAATCCGCTCCGGATGTCTGATGATGTGCGGATCCGCCACCAAAAAACCGGAAACATCCGTCCAGTTTTCATATACATCCGCATGGATCCCTCTGGCGATAATGGAGCCGGTGATATCCGAACCTCCCCTGGAGAATGTCACGATGCTGCCGTCCTCCTTTGCCCCGTAAAAGCCGGGGATAACGGCACACTCCATGGAGGAAAGCAAGTCTCTCACCAGGCGGTGCGTCTTTTCCGCCTCAAATTCCTCCTCATCGTCAAAGCGGATGATTTTCGCCGCATCCACAAAGGGAAAACCCAGATAGGCAGCCAGCAGAATCCCGTTTAAATATTCCCCTCGGGAGGCCGCATAATGCTTCCCTTTCTTTTGTCTGAAATTCTCGGCAATCGTCTGAAATTCATCCCCTAACGACAGTTGCAAATGCAGTCCGTCAATGATTTCCTCGTACCGATCCCGAATCGCAGAAAGCGCCGTTTCAAAATCCTCTCCCGCTTCCGCCATGGCATAGCACTGATACAGCAGATCCGTTACCTTGCTGTCCGAGTCGTTTCTTTTGCCCGGTGCGGACGGCACCACGAATCGACGATCGCAGTCTGCATGAATGATGTCGGCAACTTTTTCAAACTGCTCCACCCCTGCCAGGGAGGAACCTCCAAATTTTACTACTTTTTTCATCTATTCTGCCTTATGATGTCTGTAAAATTTCTAATACACCCACTTGCATGACCACTTTCACACCTTCACTCCATTTTTCTTTAGGAAAGAATGTAAAAACAGCCTCCGCTCCCCTTAGGAAAGAACGTAAAAACAGCCTCCGCTTCCCTTAGGAGAGAACGTAAAAACAACCTCCGTTTCCCTTAGGAGAGGATGCGAAAATAGCCTCTGCCTCCCGGAAGCGCCCGGTACTGATCTAAGAAGGAGCTCTCCGACATGTTTCCGGTGAGGAAAGCAAATTCATCCTTAATCTCCTCCACCTTCACTTCCGTAAGATCCTGTCCAAACAGCTGTGCCGCAGACGCAGCGGAAGAAGCATCCGCTCTGACAAAAAAACGTCTGTACGTTTCTTCCTTGCTGCACATCCTGGCTTCCTCTTCCGTCAGATTCACCGGAATGTAGCTGCTTGCGTGCTGCGAGGCAAAAATCATATCCGCCACCACTGCGGAAGCCGTGGCTTCTTTTCCTGCGCCCTGCCCGTAATAGAAGGTATCCAGGAGATGATTGCTGTGCACCAGCACCGCATTGTACACTCCATGCACTGCTGCCAGTATATGCTCCTGCGGGATGAAGAAAGGAGCAACGATCGCTTCGATTTCCCCTTTTTGGTGCCGGATGCTTCCCAGAAGTTTGAGCTCCATGTGCAATGCGTCCGCATATTGCAAATCCACGCCGGTGATCGCAGTAATGCCGGTGGTCGGAATTTCGCTCGCCCGCACCCGTTTCCCGCTGATCAAAGAGGCCAAAATCGCCGTCTTGCGGCATGCATCCATCCCCTCAATATCCGCCTCGGGACTGCGCTCCGCATACCCCTTTTCCTGCGCCTGCGAAAGGACAGCGGCAAAATCCGCCCCCTCCCTCTTCATCTCGGTTAAAATATAATTGGTCGTACCGTTCAAAATCCCGTTCACGGATTCAATCTCTTCATGCGCAAGGGAATCGTGCAAAACGCGGAGAATCGGAATACCGCCTCCCACGCTTGCTTCAAAGAGATAGGAGCAGTGGTGTTCTCTTGCACAGGCAACCAGCTGTGCTCCCTTTTCCTCTACCAGTTCTTTATTGGAGGAGCAAACGCTGATCCCCCTTTGCAGGGCCTTCATGGAAAAAGAAAAAGCCGGTTCCACGCCCCCCATCGTCTCACAGATCACCTTCACTTCCGGATCTTCCAAAATCGTGTCGATCTCCCGCACAACCTTCTCTTCATTCGGATCACCTGACAAATCTCTGCGATCCAAAATATATTTTAATTCCAGCTCCTGCCCGGCAGCATGCGCAACTCTCTCCGGATGTTTCGTCAAAATTTCCGCCACGCCGCTACCGACGGTGCCGTGTCCCAAAATGGCAACTTTAATCACTGAACCTCTCCCATCTTCTTTTACTCAAATGAAACTCCTCATGATCCTGTCAGAAATACAAAAGCTCTCCTACAAGCAGGCTTGTAAGAGAATGAGCTCGTTTTTGACAGCGATACCTAACTATTTATTATAGGTGCAGAAAGCGCAAGACGCAAGCAAAAAAGCCCATCCTCACCCGAGACTTTCTCTAAGAGCAGACGCTGTTTTCGCCGATATAGAAGACACGAACCGATTTCGAATTTCTGCTCTCGTCCGCAGAAGCGCCATGGAAAGGAGTGTCTTCCAGACATGAAAAAATCAAGGGTAAAGAGCATCAAGATTCTGATTATGATCGGTGGTTTTCTGGTGATCAGCCTGATTTGCGGCATCATTCTGATCATCAGCTCCATCCTGTCCAAAAGGGCATTTTTGGACCAGGTCGACACCGATATGATGGTGATCTCCAAACAAACGGCGGAGAAGTTTTCGGAAGAGATGTCGGATAAGGAAGACTTCGTCAAGGAACTGGCGGCCAACCCCATCCTGACCAACAACGCCTATTCCGAAGACGTCATGGTCAGCTTTTTCGAGGCCAGGGCCAAGAAACTTGGATTCATTGCTTTTTACAAATCCGATAAAAACGGCAAGGGCAAGAATCTCACAAAGGGGGCGGATTACTTTGACGTCAAAGACCAGGAGTTTTACAAACAAGCGATGCAGGGAAAAACCTACACGACTCCCTTCTCTACCGATAAGGTCACGGGAAAAAAGATTTTCATTGTAGGAACGCCCTATTATACCCCGGACAGCAAGGAACCGCAGGGAGTGTTCGCCGGCATCATCGGCATTGACTTCGTATCGGATATGTGCTCCGAATTCTCCTGGGGCAAATCCGGAAATATTGCCATTTACGACTATGATACCAACCTGGTTGGTCATACCGATCACAGCCTGGTCGATACGGGACTGAACCTGATGGAGAAGAGCAAGGAGGACAAAAGCTTCCAGGAAGCGGTCGACTTTTTTAAACAAAACATTGACGCAAACACCGACAACGTGGGAATATATCGCTGGTTCGGTAAAAAAAGGGTCGGCGCCCTCTCTCATGTGGAAGGCAGAAAATATCTGGCAGTCGTTGCCATCAACGAAAACGAGCTGTATGCCAACTTAAACGAGTTGCAACGCTATCTCATCCTGACCACGGCACTCTTGATCTGTTTCGGTGTGTTCATCATTTATCTGGTTTTTGCCAGACGGGTAGCGATCAACTTCAACGATATCAAGACCGACCTCCTGCACATGGCCGATTACGATATGACCAGGGAACCCTCCACCGATTATTCCCAAAGAGCGGATGAGGTGGGCGATATTTACCGGGCGACTCAGACTTTGAAAAATAACATCAAAGACATTATTTCCAAAATTTCCGACCATGCGCAGAATACCGCCGCAACCGCAGAAGAACTGTCGGCGACCGCCCAGTCCGCCTCCGCCTCCTCCTCAAGCGTTGCGAATGCGGTAGAAAATATTGCAAAGGGCGCTGCAGGACAGGCAGAGGATACACAGGATGCCACAAAGAATGTGGAAGGCTCCAATGAACTCCTGAAGCAGATGATGTCCGTTTTAGAGGAACTGGATCAGTCCACGGAACTGATCAACGAGAAAAAGGACGAAGGCAACCAGAGTCTGGAGGAACTTGCCCAGGCCACCAACAAGGTCACAGAGTCTTCCAAAGAGATTGCCGATATTATCACGCAGACCGATAACAGCGCCGACAAAATCTCCAGCGCCAGCGATATGATCCAGTCGATCTCCGACCAGACCAACCTGCTTGCGCTCAACGCCGCCATTGAAGCTGCCAGAGCCGGAGAAGCCGGCAAAGGCTTTGCCGTGGTCGCCGAAGAAATTAGAAAGCTGGCAGAACAGTCCGCAGGCTTTACAGGAGATATCAAGAAGACCATTACCGCCCTGCAGGAACAGACCAAGAAGGCGGTTCATACCATGGACATCACCAAACAGGCCGTCTCGGACCAGGAAAAGAGGCTGCAGGAAACCGGCGAAAAATTCCATGAAATCTCCGACGCCCTGGAAAAGAGCAAGGAAATTGTCCACGAAGTCTCGCAGGAAGCGGAAAACATTGAGCAGAAAAACGGCTCCATTACACAGATCATCAGCAATCTTTCTGCCGTTGCACAGGAAAACGCTTCAACAACCGAAGAAGTCTCCGCCTCCGTGGACACCCAGGTTCAGGCCATCAAAGATATCTCCGGCGCCAGCGAAAGTCTGGCGGAAATCGCCACCGGCTTACAGCAGGAAGTGGCAAGATTTAAGATCTGAACATCCTTTGGGAACATTTGCTGGGGCTGTCGCAATAGATGTTGCGGCAGCCCCCCTTTTTTACGTTAACAGTCACCCGATCGTCACATCCTGCCCCCCTTCCGGAGAGGGAAGGTGCTAACCGGCCTGCTTTCTGAAATCAAAGGAGCTCGCCCCGGATTGCGAAGCTACCCGATTGGGCTTACAATGGGTGAGAAAAACACTCTACTACTGATTACGCTACTACCGATCATTCATGAGCTGATCCAGCGAGGGGGAAACGTGCAAGTTACCAAAATCGAGTGCCCGAACTGCCACGGAACACTGCATATTCCGGACGGCATGAAGGAGGGCTTTGTCACCTGTGAATACTGCGGCACCAAAGTTTATCTGGAGCCGAACAAACCGAATATCACTCAAAACATCCATATCGACAACTTGAATCTGGGCGGGGAGAACGAGCGTAGAAACCGCTTTCAGGAAACCGCAAGGCAGAAGGCTTCGAATGTCAAGGCCGCCGTGATGGTCCCTTTGATCGGCGTCCTGATCGCCTGTGGTCTCATCCCGTTCTCGTTCCTCTTCACCGTCAAACAGGAGACCTCTCCTACTCCCACCGTCTCCGGAAAGAGCGCACCCGCGGACTTTCGTACCGTTCCGAGGGACCCCGTCATAAAACAGTTTGTAGAAAAGGCTTTTGGCAAAAAACTCTCTGCGATCACCAAAGAGGATTTTGCTTCGCTCTCTTATCTCGAGATTACCAAGGTGGGCTCCTCTTCTTCCGACGATTCCAGGAAATGGCAATTTCTTTATGCAAAAGAAATCCGGAATGACGGAACCCCGCAGGATCCGAAGACGCTCGAATTCCAGGCAACCGAGCAGATCGACGAAACGGACCTGCAGGTCTTTCCCGGACTGAAATCCCTGTCGATCGGCAGTGATGTTTCCTTTTTCTATGACGAAAACGCAGGGGTACAGAACCTGAAGAACCTGACGCAGCTGCAATATTTTTCTGCAGACCACGAAGACCTGTACACCCTTGCAAGTCTCTTTGCAAACCCCGCACAGATCAAGAGTCTGGACGGCGTGCTGTTAGATCAGGACCTGATGGAAGACCAGGCGGATACGCAGGAGGCGCAGAATTCCGATGCGCAATCAGACCCGGATGCGCCTTTTAAAGCCTTTTCCTCTTTGGAGCACCTGTCCGTCTCCGTAAGTGACCTCGATGCGGACGGTCTCCTTTTTCTGCGCAGCTTTCCCAAACTGCAATCGCTTCATCTCTCCATTTTTGAAGATGATAAAACCGTTTTGGATCTCTCTCCTCTTTCTACCCTGAGTAGCTGCACGGATCTCTCGATCGAAGGGCCTTACGAGAAACCGGTCAAGAATATTGCCGTTCTCAGTGGCATGCCGCAGATCGAATCCCTTCAGCTCAGCCAGCTTCAGAATTTGAAAGATCTGAATTTTGTAAAAAATATGCCAAATCTAAAGTCTCTGACACTGAAGCAGGTGCCGATCCTCAACCTTGACGGTCTAAAGGGGCATCTGTCCTTAAACAGTCTGGACATCAACTGCTCGTCTTTAGAGGATGTGAGCGTCTTACCGACGCTTTCCTCCCTCCAGAGATTGCAGCTGAATTACCATACCTACGACATTCCGGATCTCCACTCCTTGCACGCACTGAAAGAGATCGACATCTATGAGTGGGATAGGAAGCAGGTCGCCCACATGCCCTCGATCCAAAAGCTCGTCATGAACAATTATATTATGGAATATAGTGCGTCTTTTATGAAGGGAATGAAGGCGCTAAGCGATTTAACCATCTACGGCAGCGGTATCTCCGGTCAGACCGATCCGGATCTGGGAAGTGTCCTTCATGAACTGCCTTCCCTTGCAAAGCTTACCTATATCGGCACTCCCTTTAATCGTTACGGAGATTATGGTCTTGCTTATGCCGGAACCGGAGCGAAGGAAATCATCGTCAAACCGCCTCTTGGCGATAGCACCTCAGTCAACAATCCGCTTGTGCCCGTCTCCTTAAAGAAGATGAAAGACGACCATACGGTAGAGAGCCTGACGCTGAACAAGGCCACGATCATTAACGTGGACAACGAGAGTCAGAATTTCTCGGAAAACGCTAGGTCTTTTCTCCCCCATTTTAAGTCATTAAAAAAGCTGGTGTTAAGCGGCGACAAGCTGGAAAACCTGGACTGCATCAAGGGTCTTAAGAATCTGGAAGAATTGGACATCTCCGATAATTACGTTTCCGATCTCACCCCTCTGCTGGACCTGCCTCATTTAAAGAAGGTAAACATCGCCGGAAACCCCATCGCCAACAGAGAAGTTCTGCCGTCCACCATCGAGGTTCTACCGTAAACGAGGAAACTCCCCTTAGAGGGATCCTTACGATAACGGCTTTCGGTCCTGACCGAAGATCAGATCGTAATTGATCTTCCGGTAAAAAATTTCTTCCGGATTCCCGCCAAGACTTGCGAGATTGCCACACATCCACATGACCTTGGCAATCACGGATTCCAGCGTCATGTCATAGGATTCCAGAAAACGGCAGTATTTTTTCATATCATGGCCGACTTCATACACCGTCATATCGCTGCCTTCATGCGCCACCTGCGTGGACATTACCACCAGCCGATCCGGGTACTCCTGACACAGGCCATAAAACTCCTCTGCAATGGAACTCGGAATCCCGCCAACGCCAAAGCTTTCCACGATGATGCTGTGATAGTTTTCAAATACCTCTTTCAGGATTCGGGGGCGAACGCCTGGAATCAGCTTCATCAGAAACACGCTGTCGTCCAGCTCATGAAAGAACTTCACCGGCTCTAAGAAAGGAACCGGCGGAATATACCGCATGATCTTTCCGTCCTGAATGATCGCCAGATAGGGAAAATCGATACTGGAAAACGCATTATAACTTTTCGAGCGCACTTTTTTGGCTCTGGTACCTGCAATGACCTTTCCGTCAAACACAATCTGTACCCCCTGCGAGAGCGCATCCGACGCATACAGGAAGGAATCCAGGAGATTCGCCTTGGCGTCAGTGATTTCCAGATCAATCGGTTTCTGCGCCCCTGTGATGACAATCGGTTTCTGCGAGTTCTGCACCATATAAGAAAGCGCTGCTGCCGTGTATGCCATGGTATCCGTACCGTGTGCAATCACAAAGCCGTCATAGTCCTCGTAATGATCTGCAATGGCCTGCACCATCTTCTTCCAGTGCTTCGGCTCCATATTGGAACTGTCCAGATTCAGGATCTGGACGGCATTCACCTCGCAGATCGCCTCCACCTGCGGAAGATACCGCAGCAGTTCCTCCGGCCTAATCTGTGGCTTCAGCCCGTGATCCGATTTTCTGGACGCAATGGTTCCCCCGGTTGCCAGAAGCAAAATTTTCTTTTTTTGTGGTATATTTTGTGTCATACGTCCCATCGGATGAGTGCAACTCTCTCACCCTGATCCTTTCCATTTGATTTGCTCTACAGATGCAAACTCTTTCATGCGGCTCTTTCGCATAATGCTTTCACGCGGCTCTTTCGCATAATGCTTTCGCGTGATTCTTTCGCATGACTCTTTCGCGTGACTCTTTCGCGCGACTCTTTCTATTCTATCCCTCCCCCTTTCTTTCGTCTATTGTGCGATCTCATCTTGCCGTCTGAAAGGAAAGATGTTAGAATACCTCTCGTTTGAACACAAAAGGAGGAGACAACATGGGTGTTTTTGACGAAATTGGAAAAAAGGTTTCAGATGCAAGCAAAGGTCGTTGTTTCGATAAAGCGCCGTTCCCGGCCTTAATCGCTTGGGAAGTTTCAGCGGATAAAGTCTGTTTCCTTCGGCCTTATTGATGCGAAAGCCCTCGGCATGGAAAAAGCCACCAGCGCACTCAACGAAGTAGAAGAAAAGATCAAGGGCGCCATTTCGGATTCCAAGGATCAGAAGTAACACTGAGCGGAAATCACACAGATCAAAGTTGTCCCTTCCATCCCTTTTTAGCGGGTAGAAGGGACACTTTTATTCGTCGTTTTCTTCCATATCCGACAGCACAGAGCACCCGCAATCAAAGATCGAAGCCGCCGGAGGTGATAAAATCGGTCAGCAACTTATCCACCCGGTTATTTACCAGGAAGGGCGGCACCTTTTCCCCATCGACCCTGGAAAAATATTCCTGCGCCCGCTCCCGCACGACAGTGGCCTTCAGTTGATCAAACCGTCCATATTCATTCAGATTCTTTTCATTCACGTTGGTTTCCATGATACGAGCCAGACGCAAACGATCGAGTCCCAATTCCTCCGCCATCCGATCAATCTGATCATTTTTGGCTTTTTTTGCATATTGCACGATGTAATCGCTGAACGTCATTCCGCTTACCAGTTTTACATCCGCTGTCTGTACATCATGCAAAAAAAGGTTTGCAAACTTCTGCTCTTCCTGCGAAAGATAGGCAAAGGACCGATGCAACTCCTCCAGTGTGCGCTCCCTCTCCTGCGGGTCCGTATCCGGATCCGACAGTTCTTTTTTCCATTTTTCAAAACGGGAGTTCATATAGTGATGATCGATCATCCCGGTGCTCATCTCGGTCAGATACGGGTCTAACGGAAAGGAAAGGCTTCTGGTTTCCGGTCCGTCACCAGAAGCGGGGCGCAGCTCTTTGTAGCGCTGCAACAAAACATCGAAATCCTCCTTGGTCATGGCGCAGCGGATGGATTTACCTCCCTCCTCTTCTGCCGGATTCTCTCCCTCTTGCAAATTCTCCTTCTCTGCCAGGTTCTCTCCCTCTTGCAGTTTCTCCTTCTCTTGCGGATTCTCCTCGTCCGCCTCTTCCGGGTCTGTTACAAAGGTATAGACCGGCTTATCCCAGCGAAATCCCTGGATTTTCGCCGCCTGAAAGGCCTGATTCCACTCTCTGAAGAGCCTGGCAAACTTCGCACGGGATGGCGTATCCTCCGGGAGCTTCTCCTTCCCCGGAATCCCTGCATGGTCAAACAGGGAACGGATCTCCTCGTAAAAAAAGTTCATGTGCCGAATATTCTCTAACAGATGATCGGCGAACAGCCCCTGCGGGCGGTCTCCGGAATAGAGTTTGACCGCATCCTCAATATTGCGCTTCATCGTATAAGGTTTGCGGTAATAACGGATCGAGCCAAAGGGCTTTTCATTGAGATGAAAGAGGCGGTTGGTTCTGGAAAAAGCCTGAATCAAATTTTGGTAAGTCAGTTCTTTATCCAGATACAGGGTATTCACCCATTTGGAATCGAAACCTGTCAACATCTGGTTGACCACGATCAGCAAATCCAGTTGTTCTTCCGTCTTCAGTCTCTCATAGGGTTTCTTGTGCGCCAGTCTGGTGGCAACATCCTTCTTAAAAGCAGGGTACCTGCTGATATCGAAGTTCTGGTCATAGCGCGCATTGTAATCCTGTAACATGTCCACCAGACCGTCTTCTTTTAAAAGCGTCTGCTCTCCCCCCTTATTGTCAATGGTCGGGTCGAAGAGCCCGGTGACTTTGAGATTCGGCGCTATTTCTCCAAAAAAACGATAATACCGTATGGCTTCCGGTATACTGGAAGTCGCAAAGATCCCGTGAAATTTGGAATTTCTGCTGAGCATCATCCAATTGTCTGCGATGTCCTTCACGACCGCCTTCTGATATTTTTCAACCTGCCAGGCATCTTTTTCCACATAATCTTCAATCCCCTTCCGGTAAGAGCCATCCTCCAGCACCACTCCCGCCATCGGCACCTCTGCCTGCGACAGGAAGTGATAATACTTCTGGCGCATGCCTTCATCGGAAAGGGCTTCTTCCTCCGACGCTGCGCCGGACTCATGAAGCGCCACCCGTTTCCGCAGATCCTTTGCCTGATAAACAAACACCTGAGTCGGATCAAACCCCAGCACATTTTGATCCCGGATCCCGTCCGCAATGCTGTAACGGTGCAACTCATCCCCGAAAATATCTGCTGTGGTAAGGGCCTTCTTCCCGTTTTCCGTAAAAACCGGCGTACCGGTAAAACCGAAGAAAAGCGCCTTCGGGAAGGTCTCTTTGATGATGGTTAACATCTCTCCGAAAGTAGAACGGTGACACTCATCCACGATGAAAACCAGTCTTTTCCCCTGAATTTCCTCTAAATCCTTTTTTCGCATCCTCCACGCTTCGTCCTCACGGATTCTACTCATCTTCTGAATGGAGGACACGATCAACGTATTTTTCGGATCTCTGCTCTTTAATTTGGCAAGGAGCATCCTCGTGTCTTCCGTGCCCTGCACCTCTTTCGCATCATCCGCAAACCCTCTGTATTCTGCCAAAGACTGCGTGCCGAGTTCGATCCGGTCCATCAAAAAAACGACTTTATCCGCATCTTTCGAGTTGGCAATCAGCTGCGCAGATTTAAAAGAGGTCATCGTCTTTCCGGAGCCCGTCGTATGCCAGACATAACCGCCCAACTGCTTCCCCTCTTCCCAGTCCTGTTTTTTTACCCGATCTGAAATTTTATTGACGGCATGGTACTGGTAGCTGCGCATCACCTTCAACACCCCGTCGCTGTCATCCGCCACCGTATAAAAGCCGATGAGCTGATGTGCCATAGGGATGCAGAGCAGCTGTGTGACCACCTGTTTCCAATCATTGACCGGCTCATTGTTGAAATCCGCCCAATGAAAATGGAAGTCCGACTGAAAACTTCCATCCGGTCCGGGATTTGCAAAATAGAGGCTCTCTTCCGGATTCATCGCAACAAAAATCTGCACCAGCGCCAGGATGCCGGTGTAAATCCCCTCGTGCGCATATTTTTGAATCTGATGTACCGCTTCCTGCACCGGCACACCGGATCTCTTCAGTTCCACATGAAAGACAGGCATCCCGTTGATCAAAAGCAGCAGATCTCCGCGGCGATCCTGCAAAATCTTTTCCCTTCTCTGAAAAACCGGCTGCTCTGCAATCTGGTATACACTGCTTCCCGCCGCAATTTGCATCCGGTCATAAATCCTTAGACTGACCTCTTTTCCGAAGTGATCTTTGTCGTCCGGATTTCTCCTCGTAATCGAAACGGAATAACCGTTGATGAATCCATTCAGTGCATGGGGCGTACGCAGGTTGCGAATCTGTTCCAGCAGCTCGTCCATTTCTTCCCGAACGAGGCGAAAATGATTCAATCTGTCCGCTTCCTGATTGTTATCGTAAAGAATCTTTGCCCAGTTATCGATCAGATCCTCTTCCGTCGGATGATGAAGTACCTCTTTTGCCCAACCATGCCTCTGTAGCGCATCAATCACCGCCTGCTCAAATTCCAGCTCGTTCTCAAATTGATCCATTTTGTACTCCTCCATCAGCGTAGAGACAAAATCCTCTGATGCGGGTGTCAAAAAGATTGACTCCCTATGATTTTCTTTTACCGCTTACGTCAGATTCGCCAGAGACCGCATGACAAGATCAATGTCCTGATTTTCCAACTCCTGGATAATATGCAGATAGGTTTTCTGGGTGGTCGTCATGCTGGCATGTCCCAGCCTTCTGGCGACACTTCCAATCGACACCCCCGCAAATAGCAAAAGAGAGGCATGCGTGTGACGAAGCCCGTGGACGGAAATCGTGGCGATCCCTAATTTCTTGCAATACCTCTCCAGGATTCCATTCACCGTCGAATTATAAATGGGCGCATACCTCTCTTCTTTTTTTACAAAAATCGGCTCGTCCTGCGGCAAATCCCTGGTCAAAACCGCAAACTGCATCACGGTCTGCCAGTCAATCTGAATCTTGCGAATCGAGGATTTGTTCTTGGTCTCCGCGAATCCCCCGCCCTTCCATGTCTTGTTGACAAAGAGCAACTGGTGCGCAAAATCAAAGTCCTTCGGTGTCAGCGCCAAAGCTTCCGAAAAACGCATCCCCGTCTTGGCAACCAGAAGAATGAACCAATCCCAGCTCACCTTCTCCCCCAGGTTCAGACCGGTTAAAAGTGCATGCAGCTCGAACTGATTCAGATACTTGATCTTCTTCCCCCTAGGCGTCTTACCCTTGAGAATCACCTTCCTCGTCGGATCCCGTTCAATGAATCCCTCATCCACCGCATCCAACAAAGCCCCTTTCAGCTGGTGGTGAAAATCCATTGTCGTCTGGCGCTCATGATCCCTCGCATAATCGTTGATCAGCTGCTGGTAAACCACTCTTGTCATCTCACAGAGCTTCACCTCGGGAATCAATTTCTGCACCCACCGAAGTGTCATCCTGTATTTGTTTAAGGTTACATCCCGAATCGCCCCCTCTTTATAGATGCGGATCCATCGCTCGTAATAATCTACAAACAGATCCGCCTTTTTGGTATCACTCAGCATAAGTATCCCTCCCGAATCTCTTACGCTGATGAAGGCAACTCTTCCCGCTTACTTTCCTGCGCTCAGCAGGTGCTTGATATATTTTTCGAAAGACAGCAATACTAAATGAGGATCAATTCTCCCTTGCTTGAACATGTAGTCCTTGGCTTCATATCCGAATATACAAATGCAATCATAGAAAAATCAGCATTCCTACACTTATCCTAACTGTTTATCACACCACAATCAACAATGACTTCCTATCCTTGACAGTCGGATTAGAATCTCCTTCATCTATCGATCAACCATCTCAATAGTGTCTTATTCAAAAATGTTTAAGCCCCAAAAAATGCTTAACCTACGGGAAATACGGTAAGCGAGTGTCTTCGACGGTTTATATCTCAGTCCCAGTATCTTTCAAATAATCAGTACCCTCTCTCACTCAAATTCGATATTCTCAGAAATGATATTCGAAAATTTATTCGAAATCTCAAGAAAAAAGTTGGTCTGGAAAACAACCTCATTTTTCCATTACCCTCTTTCGTGGAAAAATTGAAGGGAAAAAATAATGAACGAAATGATTATTGAAACAATCAGAAAATATGAAGTGCCTGGCGATTTCACCCACACCGCTGTAAGTAGCAAAATGATTGCAACCGCCGAACATGTTCTTAAAATCAAACTACCGGAACAGTACATCTCATTTTTTATGCTACTTTTGATGATTATCTACTCGATCAGATGAATAGCATAATCGAAAACATGTAACACAAAAAATACAGACTGGCTCATAGGCTTCCCCTTTGAGCCAGCCCTTCTATATTCTCTTTCGTTGTTCAAGCAAATAAAATCTTTTATTTCCAACGTCTGTACGGCTTATATCGTTGGCCTAGACATAAAAACTCGGGAGCTTATGCTTCGCATTGACTGCTGGGGCGCCGAAAAGGATTTAAAAATCACACCCGGATCAGACTGTGCATTGACTTCACTTGCAGTCGATGAATCACTTGAATATGCGAGATTGCGGTACTGGCTGTGTCCGTTCCGTAAAGGACTGCCCTAAGTGTATCGGCTTCACCTTGTTCCTTTACCTCACTATTCATAAATCACTTTTGCTATTTTCGCGTTAATATTGCAAATATAACAATTAGAACCAATATTATTATAAAAAAAATAAACTTTGTTTGACCATGAAATCCTGGTCCAATCACCTCCAATACTGTTATTAACACAAAAACGAATAACGCCCAATACTCTCTTTTCATGCGATTTTTTACACTGAAACCTCAAAATTTACGTTAATAGAAACCGGGCTGAATCAGCCCTGACCTCAGTAAACCCACCTGCTGACCTTCAACAGATGGTACAAAGCACCTTGGAAATACGCTATTTGCGCCATTTATAGTTCTACTTTCTCTTGATTTAGCACTATTTCTGATTTCACGGTGCCCTTCGCTATTGGAGGCATAGGCAATCATAAATGCCTTTGAGATAACCCTGGATTTCTCTCTGACTGGGAAGTACGTGGCATCTATGGTCAGGAACGGATGCTCGCCGGAAAGCGGTCTTTCTCGGAATTCCCTAACCTTCTCATCGAGCTCCTTGCAGGCTTCTGAGACGGTGGACTTTGAAAAACTCTTGCCGCACAAAGTCTCCATCACCTGTGATACCTTACGTGTGGATACCCCATTTACCACCATCTCGGCCATTGTGATGATCAGCGCAGACTCGCTCCGGCAGTAGTTATCGAAGAAATATGTCTTGAAAGCCTCTCCATCTCTGTGTTTCGGAACCTTAAGGATGATGGATCCGATGCGAGTTGTCAAAGGGCGGTCACGAAAACCGTTACGGCTTCCGGTACGCTCCTCAGTGCGTTCATAAGGTTCAGCCTTGAGCTGTTCCGTGGATTCAGCCTTCAAGATGCTGTTAAGGCTGTCTGGGAGCAGC
>ERZ772910.645-NODE-645-length-19514-cov-15.465132_pt1 | contig 19514 bp, 18 predicted proteins | sample MGYA00511357_ERZ772910 | MGnify/ENA primary metagenome ERZ772910 (study PRJEB29015, sample SAMEA2738096) | human oral metagenome | biome: human oral; feature: human-associated habitat; material: saliva | place: China | collected 2193 ... | reverse complement strand
GTAATTTACTGGCTCCATCGCCTATAAAACCAACACGTTTTGTCCTATAACCCTTTATATTCTTGGTTATTTTTATTGTAATGCCTTTGGTACGCTGAGTTTTTTCCAGTTGTCTAGTTCAGGGATTTCCAAGGTATTGATTGTTTTTTGAATCCAATAGTTCAAGGATACTTCGTTGCCTACGTATTGTTCAAATAAATAGGTGTTGCCTGGAGTGTTTTCTTGGTTCCCATTTTCGTCGATGGTGTGGCGTACGGATTCTTTCAGATAGAGCTGAACTCTAAATGGATTCGCTTGATTGCCTTTAAAAATGAAATAGGATGGACCTACAAAGTCATGAGTACGAATATTAATCTGTTCGTACTTTTTCTCTTTTAGGCCCTGCAATGCAGTTTGAATCATAGCGTTCGCATCGTCGTATTCTTCGAGCAGGAATGCTTGTTGATCTACATCGAGTACATAGTGCCAAGTTGCTTTATCTTCATTCTTTTCGACAGACCAGTTATCTCCTAATTCAGGCAAATGATGCGTATCGTAGAGGTCTTTTAATAGTTGAACAGTATTATCTTTATTGAATAGTGCTCGATAAATGGTTTCTTGACCTTCTGTAGAATCATACCCATGTAATCTGACTTGGTACGTATCACGTGGCATACGTTTTACATCTAATTTAAAGATGTTGCGCAATTTGTCTGGGATGGATAGGAAATGATTGTAAAAGCTTAGCTTTAATTCCTCTTGGGTTGTTAAGGCTTTTTCTATGGTTTGCCAATTATATAAGGTAGTATCCCACAGAAAGTCATCCATGTTTACAGATAACCGAGCTGCATATTGAGGCCACGTAGTAGGGGCAGGGCGTACAGTCGTAGTAGACTCTGCAATGCCTTCCTTATACTGCCAGTGACCATCAATTTCCTCAAATGCCTCTAATCGCTCGGCTGCTTCGTCATCGATAGGAATATCTTTTAACTCTTCATCTAAGTTTGCCTTATGGGACAAGATATATTGATGCGATTGTTCGTAATAGGATACAGCCTGATCAAGGTCTGGCTTGCCTGTTACATAGCCTTTTTCATAGGCATAGCCGAGAGCAACCCGTGTTAAGGCGCGCGTAATATCGTAGAAGAGAACCCGATTTTCCTCTTCAAAGGCCCGTTGCTCTTCATCTAAGACGCGCAGTAAGGATTGAACGGCAAAGCGCATATTTTTCGTCACGCCTAAACCGTGGATGCGCATATAACCAATGTATGGCAAGGCAAACATAAAGCGTTCCTTAGTAGCCGCCATATGCGTTAAGTCTGCAATGAGGCCCCAGTCTAAAGGGAGGTGGCCGATGTGGAAGATATAGCCAAAAGCCGCTTGTAATGCGGTATACCCAGCATCACTAAAATTCTTAGTAGCGGCACGGCGATAGAGACCTATAGCCTTAACTGGATCGTAAGGAATGGTGCTGCGCAATTCTTTGGCATCGTAGAAATGATAGTAATAGTCCGCTAACTCGGCGATGCTTTCAGATTGTCCTAAGGCGGCTGCTTTAGTAAACCACGTGAAAGCATCTTCAAAGTTGCCGTTTTCGTGACAGTCGAGGCCTGTATAGAGCATCATGGCTGGATTGCCAAGGTTTGCTGCCGTTCTAGCTACGCGGCGAGCGTTCTCAAAGTCGCCTTCGTCAATATAGATATTACGCAAATTTCCTTGGAACATGGCAAGCCCATTATAGAGCGCTTTATTAAGCCATCTTTTCGCCAGATCCGATGCATTTTCTTGCAGTTTCTCGTCTGGTACTGTCCCTTGTAAGGCTGCAATCCGATCGTGTATGGAGCCGCCTTGTAGACTTTGTTGGATGCGTTTAGACCAACTTAGAGGAGGTGGCGTAATCATATTTTTTGCTGATTCAATGCGATTGTCGTCGCGCCAGAAAAATACATTACCTATTACATACTGGCAATAGGCATCGTCTTGCTCTGCATAATGGTGGACAATGCGGAATGCATCATCAAAGGAGATTTGCATATCCTTTTCCACAGTAGGCGTAATAGAGCCTTTAATGCGCAATGCTTGTAAGGTACCAATAGGACTACAACGGCGAATACTATCGTGTAAGCATTGATAGGTACGCATATTGTCCTCAGGAAAATTGGATTCCTCCCAAGTAAAGCGAGGACCTGCATAAACGCGTGCTAAAAGGGCGTATGCGTCACCTAGCTCGCGTGTTTCTGGATCATTAGCGATCTTAAGAGCATCCTCTTTGCTATTAATGTCGCTTTCAAGAAGCGTAGATATATCGTTTCGCAAGGCACGATGATCAGCTGACACTGCATCTTGCTGATTGTTGACAATAAGTTCAAGCTGACGCAAACCCTCTTGAGCCGCTTTTTGATTATAGGATCTAAAAATCATGTGGAAGACCTTTTGTAGGCGTTCCGTAAAGTACTGTGCCATTAGGCCTCCTTGTTATACTATAGAATACACATTTATTATATAACGAACAGAGAGTGCCGTGAAAGAGGGAATACATGTGATACTAACTACTATTATCTACTACTATCTGCTGTTACTTGCTACTATCTACTACTACCTACTGCTATCTACTACTACCTACTACTCATTAATGTATAGGATTTGTATTGATATCTCTTTCACTATGACGATGGAATGTAACATTAGTTGATGTAGAAAGGCACAAAAAAGTCCCCTCTGAAGGCCCTTCAATATCACAATATATGTGGAGATTGAAGTCTTTCAGAGGGGATATGTTTATCCTAGTTTCTTAGAATACCTATTATTTTTTGATGTAATCGCCGAACCATTTGTCGTAGATTTTTTGGTAAGTGCCGTCTTCTTTAAGTTCTTTAAGCGCTTTGTTAACAGCTTCTTGTAAAGCTTTGTTGCCTTTTTTCACACCAAGAACTGTGCCTGGGGATTTAGTAGGTTCGCCTACGAGTTTAAGGTCTTGATCAGCGCCTTGTTTGAGGTAGTACATAGCTACTGCGTTATCGATGATAGCACCATCGATTGTGCCAGCTTTCAATTCCATGAAGATATTAGCGTTGGAATCGATTTGCTTTACTGTTGTACCAGGGATTTTTTGTGCCATTTCAACAGGGATTGTACCGATTTGGGCACCTACAGTTTTGCCTGCCAATTCGTCCATGTTGTGGATTGTTGTGTTGTCTTTACGAACAACAGTGATGAAACCACCTTGGTCGAAGTACACATCGGAGAAGTCCAATACTTTTTCACGTTCTGGAGTAGCATTGATACCTGCAGCGATCATGTCGATATCGCCAGATTGAACAGCTGGAATCAAAGCGTCAAAGCCCATGGATTTGAATTCCATTTTTAGGCCGATTTTTTTGGAAATTGCTTCGGACAAATCAACGTCGAAACCAACGTATTTTTCGCCTTCAGTGAATTCGAATGGTGGGAATGTAGTTTCAGAACCTACACGCAATACACCTTCTTGTTGAGTCATTTTAGGTTTGTCGTTGCCACAACCAGCCAATAAACCCAATGCTGCTACCGCTACGAGGGCGATGGCTGTCAATTTTTTGAACTTAAACATAGTATCCTCCTCAAACATCCATATACATGTTTTATACATTTCTGTTTATATTGTACGGAATTTTACACCAATAGGCAATAACATTGTATAATTAAGAGTACACGAATTTCGAATTTATACGTGGCTTTCATTTGACATTGTTTAAATCCATCGATTGGTGCCTATTTTTATTATATCTATGAGCTCACATTTTTTATTATATCTATGAGCTCACATTTTGATTATATCTATGGGCACACATTTTTAATTATATCTATGGGCTCACATTTTTAATCTATCTATTGGAGGCATTATGTCCCTTACACATACATTTTCCGCTCTTTGTAAAAGCTTCGCTCCTGATGCTTTTGCAGTGAATTATACATTAGCTAAGAACCCTGAGCTTTCTAGTCAGGAGTTCCAGTCCGTAAAAACCATTGGTGCTACTTTAGAAAAACATGGTATGGATGTAACTTATGAATTTTGTAATTTACCAACCGCTTTTAAGGCCTCTGTTGTAAAAGTAGACAACCCTCAAGGGCGTTTGGCCATTTTATGTGAATACGATGCATTGCCGGAGGTAGGTCATGCGTGCGGTCACTGCGCCAGTGGTGCCATGAGTGTACTAGCGGCATTAACGCTTCATAAAATGCAGCAAGACGGCGTAGCTTTCAACATGGATATCGATATCATCGGAACCCCAGACGAGGAAGCGATGGGGTGCAAGGTGGATATGTGTAATGCCGGCGTATTTAAAGACTATGATTTTGCTATTATGGTTCACCTCGATGGCGAGGAGACACGACCTAATTCACAATTCTTGGCCCTCGATTGTTTCCGTGCTAAATTCCACGGTAAACCGGCCCATGCCGCAGGCGAGCCTTGGAATGGCGTCAATGCGGTGAACGGCGTACAACTCGCTATTCATGCGATGGATATGATGCGCCAACAAGTACGCCCTGAAACACGTATCGGTACGTGGATCATTGCTGGTGGTACAGCCTCTAATGTTATTCCTGCCTTTGGTGAACTGGAAGTCACTGTGCGCCACACGGAACGAGACTATTTGAACGGTTTATCTGAACAGATTAAAAAAATCTTTGAAGGTGCTGCCCTTTGTACTGGTACAACAGTAGATGTTGAGTTTTATGGCAACCCTTATGATGATATGAACCAAAACCATCGCGGTACAGCGCTGATTGAAGAGGTAATGGCTGATATGGGCCTCGATTTTGAACCTGGCCCGGCAGCCCTCGGCGGTAGCTCCGATATTGGTAATGTCAGCTATCAATGTGCTGCACTGCATCCTAAATTACGCTTGGCTGGTCCAGATAAAGTGTGCCACGCTAAAGAATTCGCGGATGCCATGCTAGAACCTACTATTGAACAAACCATTGTAGATGGAGCTAATATCATTGGTCGTACATTGTTGTGCTTGGTTGAGACTCCAGATATTTTACAAGAGATTGTAGCCGAATTTAATGCAATTAAATAAAGCGCTTTCTATATCTATCTAATTATTTATCTAATTATATACTACTGTATTAAAGGAGGCTATATGTCCTCAAAGGAAACATTAACTATAAAAAATTATATTGGTCTCACAGGCGATAAGCCAATTCGATTCATTGCATCTGATGTGGACGGTACCTTGGTGAATGATGCTAAGGCCATCCCTGAGGATGCTATCGAAGCGATTCGTGCAGCTCGTGAAAGCGGCATTCGTGTAGCCATCGCTTCTGGTCGTGCCTGGAATGAGATGAACGATGTCATCGAAAAATTACCTTGTTTGCGCTATTTTATGTGTACAAACGGCGCTTATGTAATGGACAAGGACGAAAACCGCAGTCTATTCCACGTTAACTTTGATAAGGAACAAGCCTTATACTTGTTGCGTAAACTCTTAACCTACGGTGTCTATGTAGAGGCCTACGTGAAAGACCAAATCTTTGGTATGTATCCGCCGTCCAGATGTATTACGCCTGAACGATTATGCGCATGTGCTAGTGGAAATGCGGAGCATCTACCTGGTGAAACCCATGATCACTATGCTCTTGCTGAAAGTGATGAAGCGGCAAAAACGACTATGTCCGAATGTGAAGTAGAACAGTCTCATTTCTTCTTTAGACCTAATATTCGTCCTTTTCTCTTAGCAACGCGTACCATGGTATGTGACCTGCTAGCTCATATGGAATCTTTAGAGGATGGTCCTGAGAAAATTCAAATATTCTACGGTGATGAACCGATGCGTCAGCGTATCTTACAAGACTTGCGCGATGAATACCAAGGTCTATCTCACGATGGTACGGGCCGTGAAAGATTTTACGATGTACTGCTCTCTAGTGAAGGCAATTTAGAATTCGTATTGCCTCACACTACAAAGGGCACAGCCGTAGAAGCCTTGGCTAAACACTGGGGCTTTAGCCAAGACGAAGTAATGACGCTAGGGGACAGTGAAAACGATCTGTCTATGCTGCGCTTTGCAGGCGCCGGCGTTGCTATGGGCAATGCTAAGCCAAATATTAAAGAAGCGGCACGATACCAGACGACAGACAATAACCACCAAGGCGTGGCAAAAGCAATCTACTCGGCCATAGCACATAATAATGAACTAACTAAAAGTAAATCGCTTTAGTTCTGCTTCGATTAGATCTGTCTATATTTGCGCTATTACCAGTTAAAAGTAAAAAGCCCTGTATTAAGTGGCGTTTAGCTATATATAATTTGAGATACTACCAGTTAAAAATAAATACTTTTAACTGGTAGTATTTGAAAAATACTATATAATCGATGGTTAATTATTTTTATGAACCTTATAGGAGGTGATGTATAATGGGAAATTTAAAGTTTACTATCGATAATACTTGTGTTAAGTGTGGTGCTTGTGCTGAGGATTGTCCTGTTCAATGCATCACTGAAGGGATGACTCGCTTTGCTATCGGCAAAGGCTGTATCGGCTGTGGCGATTGTTATTCAATCTGTCCTGTGGGGGCCGTAAAGATGCATAAGCGAGAGACTCCAAAGAATAATAGTCAGACATCGGAATGTTAAAAATCCGAACATTAAAAACTTATTTATAATTTTCATACGGAATATATGGAGTCCATATACTTCGTATGGTATAATAAACTGTAATGAAAAAATCGCGTTTTACTCGAAAAAACGCGCCCCCCAATACAGAAATGTATGGGCATAAATAATAGTGAATATACTTTCACAAAGATGCATATGGAGGAAGGCATGGAAAACAAGGAATTTGTAATTGTTGTTGACTTTGGTGGTCAATATAATCAATTGATCGCGCGCCGTGTTCGTGAAAATCACGTATACTGCGAAGTATATCCATACAACAAAGCGCTGGAAAAAATTAAAGAATTAAAACCGCAAGGTATTATCTTCACAGGCGGTCCTAACAGCGTGTATGAAGAAAACTCTCCAAAAATCGAAAAAGAGATTTTTGAACTTGGTATTCCTGTTCTTGGCATGTGCTATGGTATGCAAATTATGGCGCATACATTGGGCGGCGAAGTTAAATCTGCCGATAACCGTGAGTTCGGTAAAACACCTACCAAAGTGGACAATACATCTCCATTATTCAAAGGCTTGGAAGAAGACCAAGTTGTTTGGATGTCCCACGTTGACTATGTAGCAAAAGTTCCTGAAGGTTTCGAAATCATTGCGCATACAAAAGACTGCCCTGCAGCTGCTATGCAAAACAAAGATCGTAAATTATACGCTATGCAATATCATGCAGAAGTATTGCACACTGAACATGGTAAAGAAATGCTTCACAACTTCTTGTACGAAGTATGTGGTTTCGCAGGCACATGGACAATGGCAAACTATGCAAAAACTGCTATTGAAGAAATCCGTAACACTGTAGGCGATGGCAAAGTATTGTTGGCATTGTCTGGTGGTGTAGATAGCTCCGTTGCAGCAGCTCTTATTTCTAAAGCTGTTGGCGACCAATTGACTTGTATCTTCGTTGACCATGGTTTAATGCGTAAAAACGAAGGCGACGAAGTTGAAGCAGCTTTCAAAGATTCCGGCATGCATTTCATCCGTGTCGATGCTGAAAAACGTTTCTTAGATAAATTGGCTGGTCTTGAAGATCCAGAAGCTAAACGTAAAGCTATCGGCGAAGAATTCATCCGCGTATTCGAAGATGAAGGCCGTAAAATTGGTTCCGTTGACTACTTAGCGCAAGGTACAATCTACCCTGACGTTATCGAGTCCGGTACTGGTGAAGCAGAAGTTATCAAGTCTCATCACAACGTAGGCGGCTTGCCTGCAGTTGTAGACTTCAAAGGCCTTATCGAACCATTGCGTAACCTATTCAAAGACGAAGTACGTGAACTTGGTTCTGAATTAGGTTTAGCGGACTACCTCGTATGGCGTCAACCATTCCCAGGTCCTGGTCTTGCTATTCGCGTAATGGGCGAAATCACTAAAGAGAAACTCGACATCTTGCGTGATGCGGACTACATCTTCCGTGACGAAATTGCTAAAGCTGGTCTTGATCGTAGCATCAACCAATACTTTGCAGTATTAACATCTACACGTACTGTAGGCGTTATGGGTGACTTCCGTACATACGATTACACATTGGCATTGCGTGGCGTAACAACAACAGACTTCATGACTGCTGACTGGGCACGCATCCCTTACGACGTATTGGACACAATCTCACGTCGTATCGTAAACGAAGTACAACACATCAACCGTATCGTGTACGATATTACATCTAAACCACCTGCTACAATTGAGTGGGAATAAGAAATTTAAAAGCCTTCTATTGCTTTTGTAATGGAAGGCTTTTAAGTTTATAATGTATAAGAAAAATATATTAATAAAAGATTATCTTATAGAAGTCAAATTGAAAATCTATTATAAGATACAGTTTTTGAAGATATAATAAAAAAATAGTTGTATTGCTAGATAGAAAGAGGCGTAAAATGTATAAATCCATTGATTTATTCGCTGGGATTGGTGGAATAAGACTAGGTTTTGAACAGGCTTTTAAAGATGAGATAAAAACAGTTTTTGTTAGCGAGTGGGATAATAAAGCTGTGGAAACATATAAGGCAAATTTTAAATGTGATAAAAACATAGTAGGTGATATTACTAAAGTTGATGAAAAGGAGATTCCTAAACATGATATATTACTAGCGGGTTTTCCTTGTCAGGCTTTTTCTTTAGCAGGTCGACAGAAAGGTTTTGAAGATGCTAGAGGTACATTGTTTTTTGATGTTGCAAGAATTGTAAAATATCATAAACCTAAAGTTGTTTTTTGTGAAAATGTTAAAAACCTTGTTAATCATGATAGAGGGCGTACATTTAGAGTTATTAAAAATATACTAGACGAGTTGGGCTATCGGGTCTTTTATAAAGTTTTGAATAGTAAGGATTTTGGGGTTCCACAGAATCGAGAAAGAATTTATATAGTTGCATTTAGAAGTGATATAGCACCTTTATCTTTTGATTTTCCAAGATCAAGTGGAAGACAAACCCTTATAAAAGACATAATTGAAGAGAATGTAGTTTCTTCTAAATACTATTTATCAACAACATATTTGGAATCATTAAAACGTCATAAAGAGAGACATATGGCAAAAGGAAATGGCTTTGGGTATGAAATAAGGGATAATGAATCTATCGCAGGTGCAATTGTTTGTGGTGGAATGGGGCGAGAAAGAAATCTTATAGTTGATAATCGTTTGACAGATTTTAAACCTGTAACACACATAAAAGGAGAAGTGAATAAAGAGTTTATACGTAAAATGACACCTCGTGAATGGGCAAGACTTCAAGGATTTCCTGAGGAGTTTAAGTTGGTTGTTGCTGATACTCATTTATATAAACAATTCGGAAATTCTGTAACGGTGCCTGTAATCAAAGCAATAGCAAAAAAAATAAAGATGCATCTTGAGAAATCACAGATAGTATAAGGATTAGGCTATTTTATTGAGAGTTATTTCGGAGGAAAATATGCTTAAAGGTAATAAAGGAGAATGGTCCGAAGTATATGTATTATTAAGGTTATTAGCGGATGGAAAAATTTTTGCAGCGGATAGCGATTTAAATAAGTTAGAGAGTATATTTTTCCCAATTATAAAGATAATAAGAACTGAAGTTGTGGGGGAAGTGAAAGAGTATCTTCCTGGAAATAATATATCGATATATTTTAATGGAGAAAAAATAAAAGAGGTTCCTGCCGAAATTTTAAATAATGAAGCTAATGAATTATTAGCTGTAATAAATAATCGAGAGTCTACTGGAGCATTTTCTATTGAAAAAACAGAGCGTTTTATGGATGAGATTTTTTGTTATAGACTTACTGCACCTGCATCAGATAAAAGTGATATAACAATGGAGTTGCTGGATATAAATACGGGTTATCGTCCGATAGTAGGCTTTTCTATTAAATCTGAATTAGGCTCTTCACCAACACTTTTGAATGCTGGAAAAACAACAAATTTTATTTATAAAGTTAAACATAACTATCCTAATATGGTTAATGAAGCAAATGCGATTTATAGAGTGTCAGGAGGTAGAAATCATACAGATGTTAGAGGGCGGATAAACAGAATTACCGAAGAGCAGGGGACTTTGGAATATTATGATATGAATAATCGAACCTTTAAAGACAATTTAATGCTTATAGATACAAGTATGGATAAAATTATCGCAACGATGCTTTTATACTTTTATAAGGATGGGATAAGCGATTGTGAGTCGATGGTTAATCGTCTAGAACAAGAGAATCCATTGAATTATGGTAATATTAATGCATATAGATATAAGTTTAAAAAGTTTTTGACTGCTGTTGCATTGGGGATGAGGCCTGCGACAGTTTGGGATGGCTTAGATGAAGCGACAGGTGGATATATTGTTGTAACAAGAGATGGAAATGTTTTAGCGTATCATATATATAATAGAAATTATTTTGAAGAATATTTATTGAAAAATACAAAATATGAAACTGCATCTACTTCGAGACATGAATTTGGAGAGGTTTATACTGATAATGGAGAGGATTTTATAAAGTTAAATTTACAGGTGAGATTTAAATAGTTAAGCAGTATAGGCATAAGTGAATTTAACCAAAGAATAAAATATAGTTAGACATCATTAAATGAGGCCAAAAATGAGCGATTTAGATTTTACTATTTGCTGTACAGTTACTTTCTTTACCGAGAAGAGGAGAACTCCACCGAATCTGAATAATGGAAAGTATTGCCCTCATCTTGTTATAAAGGGTTCTGAACAGCTGTTAGGTGTAAACTTTATTGATGGTGAAGATGTTATCTTTGATAAATCAATACGTGCCAATGCGTTACCGATAAACGAAGATATAGATTATTCTGCACTACAAGAGGGTACGGAGTTTCTTATCCTAGAAGGCAGTGCTATTGTTGGAGAAGGGATTGTAAAAGAAATCTTTCAACATAAGCTACATGGGGAAAAATGATTGTAGAGTATTATATCCGTTGGAGTTTATATGATTAAAATTATTGATGGCAAACCGTATTTAGATCAAGTAAAAGAGTTGATTACTGAGTATACGCAGTGGCTTGGTCGCGATTTGTCCTTTCAGAATTTAGATAAGGAATTAGCAGATATAGCAGAAAAATATACGGCACCAAATGGTGAATTATTGGTTGCTATTGATGATAATGATGTGGTGCTCGGCATGGTGGCCTATTATCAGCATAGCGATACCCGTTGTGAAATGAAACGCCTCTATGTACGTCCCGAAGGGCGTGGTCATGCTCTCGGGGATTGTCTGATTGAAAGTATCATGGATCATGCTAAGGCCTCTGGATATAAAGAAATGGTGCTAGATACAATTGAACCGTTGCAAGCAGCGATTCATTTGTATAAGAAGCATGGTTTTGTTGAATGCGAACCGTACTATCATAATCCTATGGATGATGTTATCTATATGAGCAAGGAACTCGATTAAAGGATCTTACCTAAGATGATTTAGTTTTATAGTCTCTTTAATTGTTGGATAGAATTAAATTGATACCATTTATTTGATAACATATATCTCAAGAGTTAGTGGAGGAGTTTTTATGGCGATTACCTATACCGAAGAAAAGAAATTTACCCCTCAGCAAGTAGCAGATTTATTTCTGTCTGTTCGTTGGGTGGTAGGTAAATATCCAGACCGATTGCATAAGGCGCTCATGAATTCCTCTCGTGTGATTTCTGCGTGGGATGGTGACCGTTTGGTGGGCCTTATCCGCGTCATGGATGACAGCGAGCTGGTATGCTTCATCAACTATGTACTAGTTCATCCTGATTATCATGGACAAGGTATTGCAGGTCATTTACTAAAAATGGTGAAAGACGCTTACAAGTCTTACTTGTACATTAATGTTATGATTGGCGATAGCAAGAATGCACCATTTTACGAAAAGCATGGCTTTAAGGTAAAAGAGAATTCCTTACCAATGCAGTATCGTAATGTGCCTAAATATACGGAAAAATAATTGCTGAACAATCTATACGAAAAATAATTTGTGGGATTATTAATATAAGGCTACACATCACTTATTGAATGTGTAGCCTTTGTTTTATAAAGGGTATATACTAAAACAGATATGTAGATACGATGGAGAAAGTTATGGATATATTAATACGCAAAGCGACAACTGCAGATTTAGATTTAGTGACACATATAGAAGCAACTTGTTTCCCTCCTGCTGAAGCGGCGCCTCGTGAAGCTTTTAAGGAACGCTTAGACCATTATGCAGGTCAATTTTTAATTGCCTTTGACGGTGATACACCTATTGGTTTTATCGATGGATTTGTAACGGATGATGAAATCTTAACGGATGAGATGTTTGCCGATGCTTCTTTGCATAATCCTAATGGCGCATGGCAGATGATTTTTGGTCTAAATACAATGCCAGAATACCGCAATCGTGGTATTGGTGGTCAGTTGATAGAGGCTTTCATAGAATTGGCCAGAGAGGAAAAACGTAAGGGTATAATTCTAACTTGTAAGGAAGAAAAGATTCACTATTACGCCAAGTTTGGTTTTGTAAATGAAGGTGAATCAGAGTCTGATCATGGCGGTGCTAAATGGTATCAGATGCGCGTTCAGTTCGATAAATAAAATAAGCTGAAATCTTTGCAGTGCATTGATTTCAGCTTCTTTTTGTTGGGAAAAATATTAAGTTTCTACAATTCATTTAATTAGACTATACGGATTTGCTTATCTTTGTGTATTCCAAAATTCATATGGTACATTAAATGATTTCTTTCACTTGCGCCACGCCTTTATCGGTCAGCATATAGTACCCATTTGTTACATACAACAAGCCTTGTTTCTTAAGGTGTGATGCGGCTTGGTGAGTATAGTCTGGCTTCCAGTTCAAGTGTTCGTGAATGGTACCGATACCGTTTTCAATGGCCGCTATAGGTGTATTCATATGGGTATAGATGTGGCAGAGCATCATCGTTTCTCGATAGTGACGACGCAAGTGGCGTTGGCGAAGATAGGTTGCGATATAGCCCGTCTTTGGCGTACAAATAACGGCAATTAATAAAGCGACACCGATCGTCGTTGCGATAGCGCCTGCAATGGATACGTCTAGGGTGAAAGCGACTTCTGTACCGATGACGGCACAGATAATGCCGATGATGATACTGCTGGTGAGCATGGCTTTCACAGAGTCCGTCCATAAATAAGCGATAACCGCAGGCCCGATCATGAGGCCAATAACGAGGATGGCACCTACCGCTTGGAAGGAGGCCACAACGGTAAGGGATACCATGGTCATGAGCACGTAGTGGATGAGGGCGGGCATGAAGCCAAAAAGCCCTGCTAATAGTGGATCGAAGGTAGATAGTTGCAATTCCTTGTAGAAGAGCATAACTAATACGAGGTTGATGACCGCTACCCCAAGGGCGATCCATAGTGATACAGGACCTAAGTCTGTACCGTTTACAATCCATCTGTCGAATGGAGCAAACGCGATTTCCCCTAGAAGTGCTGTATCTACGTCGAGGTGTGCGTTGCCGCTATAGAGACTGACGAGGATGATGGCAATGGAGAAGAGGAGCGGGAAGATGATACCAATGGATGCGTCTTCGTTGACCAGGCCCGTGTTATGAATCATCTCTGTAAGCCATACCGTTCCTACGCCGACTAAGGTTGCACCTACTAGAAGCAAGGGAGAGTTTAAATCTTCTGTTACAAAGAATGCGAGCACAATGCCGAGGAATACGGTGTGCGTAATGGCGTCGGCCATCATAGACATGCGGCGCAGCACGAGGAATACACCAGGGATAGCGCACGCGATGGATACTGCAATAGCGATGAGTAAAATCTCTGTATGTACTGTCATGGGGCACCTCCTATATGAGGCCGTCCACTCTCTGCTCTATATATCCTTTGTTGCAAATCGGCGGGGCTTATCTTTGCGGTTTCTGAAAGTAAAGCTTGTTTTGATTGTTTGTTTTTACGATATTGCCACAACATGCCTCTATTAGGTGCAAAAATGAGGCTTAACAGTACGATAGCCGACAGAATGACGATGATTGCAGGCCCTGTAGGCAGTTTTTGTACTGTTGTGCTCCAAAGGGTACCGCCAATGGCAGACACCATGCCGAAACATCCTGCTAGTATACACATGGTACCTAGCTTGTTTGTCCATTGACGGGCCCCTACGGCCGGTGCAATGAGGAGAGAACTGATTAAGATAGCACCTACTGATTGAATGCCGATGATGATGGTCATGATCAATAGGGAACGATATAAAATCAACGTAAATGTAACAGGGAGCTGCAGTGTTTTAGCGTACTCCACGTCGAAAGAGATGAGTTTGAGTTCTTTCCAAAATAGTGCGGTTAATACTAGGATGATGAGCGCTGCCGCTGATGTAATGTACACATCGCGGGCTAATATGGTGGCGGCCTGTCCAAATATAAATTTTGAAAGCCCCGCCTGACCTGCATTGTTTAGACTTTGAAGGTAGGTGAGTAGAACCATGCCAAGACCAAAGAAAGCAGATAGTATAGTAGCTAGAGCGCCATCGAATTTGATTTTACTGTTTTCTACGGTGATGGTAATGAGCCACGCCGCAGTGATAGAGGACAGAGCGGCACCTATAATCAGCACCTCAATATCTTTTATGCCGGTCAGCAAGAACGCGATGACTACACCGGGCAGTGCCGCGTGGGAGAGGCCATCACCAATGAGGCTTTCCTTGCGTAGTACTGCAAAGGTACCTGCAATACCACTGGCAAGGCCCAAGAGTGCTGTGCCGAGCAATACCATCTGCGTCGTATAGGATTGGAGTATGGTCATGCAATCCTCCCCTTGCCGTAGGTGCGCTCGATGGCTTCGTCTGTAAAGGTATCTGCCACAGGACCGTAGGCAACAGTTTGCTTATTGACCATCGTTACCCAGTCGAAATACTGAGGCACCGTATTTAAATCGTGGTGTACGACGATAACCGTTTTGCCGCGCGCTTTCATTTCTTGTAATAGAGAAATAATAGCGTGCTCCGTCGTTTTATCGACGCCCTTGAAGGGCTCGTCCATGAGGTAAATAACTGCCTCTTGTACGAGGGCTCTCGCGAGGAATACACGCTGTTGTTGGCCCCCTGAAAGCTGACGGATTTGCCTATTTACGTAGTCGCTCATGCCCATTTTTTCAATCATAGAGAGGGCCAGCTCCTTATCCTTTTTACTTGGTCGTTTGAACCAACCTAGATGACCATAGCGGCCCATAAGGACAACGTCTAATACGGTAGTAGGAAAGTCCCAGTCTACGCTACCGCTTTGAGGGACATAGGCGATTTTCTTGTAATCCTTTTTGTCCATCGCTAAGTGGTGGTCCATATAAAACTTAACACTACCTGAGATAACTGTTAATAGGCCTAACATGGCCTTTAATAATGTAGATTTACCAGCTCCATTAGGGCCGACGATGGCCGCTAAAGAACCGATGGGTACCTTCATATCTACGTCCCATAATACGGGTTTTGTCGTATAGGCTACGGTCATATCTTCAACTTCAACGGCCCATTCCATGGAGACCTCCTTTATTTAAGTGCTTTAACAATTGTATCGATATTGGCTTTTACCATGCCGATATATGTGCCGCCTTCAGTGCCTTCAGAACCGAGGGAGTCGGAGTATAATTCGCCACCGATGGCAACATTCCAGCCTTTAGCCTTAGCTGCTTCTTGAACGGCTTCAATTGTTTTGTGTGGTACAGAAGATTCTACGAAGATAGCTTTTATCTTGTGATCTACGATGAATTGAACAAGTTCATTTACATCTTGCGTGCCTGCTTCTGTGGCAGTACTTACACCTTGCAAACCTTTTACTTCAAAGCCATAAGCGCGAGCAAAGTATTGGAATGCATCGTGAGCTGTTACAAGTACGCGGGATTCTTTTGGAATAGATTCTGCTTGGGCTTTGATGTATGCATTTGTTTCATCTAATTTAGTGAGGTACGCATCATATCGTTTTTTGAAATCTTCTTTATGAGCTGGATCTGCTTTAGCAAGACCTTCGTAAACAGCTTTGGCAGCAAGTTTCCAGTTAGCTACATCGAACCAAATATGAGGATCTTTTGTTTTTACGCCATCTTCTTCGTCAAAGTCGAGTAGAGTAGCTGGATCAATAGCATCAGATACGCGGATGGTAGCTTTATTTTGTTTTGTTAAATTGTCGAAAATGGAACCCATTTTACCTTCTAAGTGAATGCCGTTGTATACCACAACATCTGCCTTAGACATAGTTGTTACATCGCCGGCGCTAGCTTGGTAGAGGTGAGGGTCTACGCCAGGGCCCATGAGACCTTGTACAGATACATGGTCACCGCCAATTTCTTTTACTAAATCCGTTAACATTGTCGTTGTAGCAACGACGTTTAATTTTTTCTGACTGTCTCGGGCCGCGTCTTTTCCGCAGCCTGCTAATGCGAACAACATAAGTGCTAATGATACGACGATTAGTAAGATTCGATTGAATTTCATAATAAATCTCCCTTTGTAGATACTGAGTTTAAAATCTTTCATTATCTTGTTAATACAAAAATGATGTAATGATAATGTAGAAAAACCAATATAAATAATTAACAAATAAAATGCTTTAAAAAGGTTGTATACCACCCCGATTTAAGCGGAAAAATAGCCGCTACTAACGTAGCGGCTAGTGGCAGTTATACGGTTTTCTGCTAAGGTCACGATCGTTTAGTGGATGAGAGATTGTAGATGGTTTGGCCCAATGAGAGCAACGATACCAAGTACTATCATGACCTTCATTTGAATACGCTTTCTACGTCTCATGATGAACCTCCTTTGTGTAATTTTTTGTCATATCAACCTGATATGTAAGTCCGAACAGTTATCTTGAATTTAATATATCATAAATGAGAAATTTTATCAATAAGAAAATATTCTTTAAAAATTCATCTTTATTTAGTATGATATTATGCATAGACAAAATGAATAAGGAGGCTTATTATGAATAAATTATTCCGATACACTGCTGCAGCTGTACTTGTTGCATCTTTCGGCATGTTAGGTAATTATACAGTTGATGCGGCAAAGTTCTTAGAATCTCCAAGAGAGGTTCATATTGTAAAACCTGAGTTGCCTGAGATTCCTCAAACAGCTACGGTAGCGCCAGATATGCGCGTACGCTTCTTGATTGATAAAAAAGGGAATGTAAAAAATGTTTTCGTTGAACGTTCCTCTGGTTATGCTCCTGTTGATGAAGCAGTAAAAAAAGCAATCATGCAGTGGAAGTTCACACCTGCCATTGGCACGGATCAAAAGGCTCATGAATCTATTATTGGGATGACAATTACTCTGCCTAAGCATGCTGTAACAGCTAAATAAGGAGATAATGATGAATAAAGTGTTGCGCTGTACAATGTTGAGCGCATTGTTTGTAACTGGTTTGGCTGCCTCTGTATTGGCGGCTCCTTATCAACCGCCTACAGCGGTATCTACGCCAGCTGTAGACCAAGCGTTTCTTGCCACTTATAGCGGTGCTGTTCACGGTGCAGATGTACGTTTTACCATCAATGAAGACGGCTCTGTAGGGGATATTGAGATTGTAGCATCTAGTGGCTCTAGCGCTGTTGATGCGGCTCTCGTTGCAACTATTTCTACATGGCGATTTAACCCTGCTACAGACTCTAATGGTAATCCGGTAGCATCTTCTAAAACGGAATATATTGATTTTTAATATCTAATAATGAGCACCCGTACATGGTATGGGTGCTCTTTATGTGAAAGCTAAAGATAATGCACATTTGTATAATTTACTTTTAATTAGATGTTAACCGAAATTAATCAAATCTAGTTGATAAACTTTCACAAAATAATAAAACTGTATCTATAGCTACTGAAAGTAATTTTCAAAATGATATAATAGAATCATAATCATCAATTAGCCCTTGGAGGTATACATATGAATCCATTAAAACAAAAGCTAGATATTAACAATGAACGTTACAGAATTATTGTGTCCGTTAAAGAAGATTATTTAGACGGCAAATTGTCCTTAGAAGAGGGCAATCGAATTTTAAAAGAAAAACTTGGTACTTGTACGCCTGATGAGTTTGCATATGCAGAGCAAAGTTTAAAAGGTGTTTACAAGGATGAAGAAATCTTAGATAAGATGGATGAACTATTGAACTTGTTCGATGGCGTATTAGTGCGCGCTGAAAATGAGTATCCTGAAAATCATCCGTTGTGGGTGTACTTAGAAGAAATCAATGCTGTTGAAAGGGTTGCTCGTGAAGCAGATGAATTATTGAAGCAAGAGAAGTTTATTAAGAACCCTTGGCTTGGTATCTTTGATTCTTTAGCGCAATGGAGAACGCATTTGTCTCGTAAGCAAAATCAACTGTATCCAATGCTAGAGGATCATGGTTTTGACCGCCCAACACGTATTATGTGGACCTTTGATGACGGCGTACGAGATGCTATCTCTGCATCCTATGCTTTGTTGCGGGAGGATAAATACGAAGAATTCTTAGCGTCTGTACCAGAAACGTTAGAGAAGTTACGCGATTTGAACTCCAAAGAGTTAGAAGTACTATTGCCGACATCGTATAAACTGTTAAGCGACGAAGAATTTGTGCGCATGAGCAAAAATGACCATGAAATTGGTTATGCTATCATTGATCCGCCAGGTTTATATGTAGTGCCGGGCATCAATGATTCTGCGGCGCAACTAAATGCAAATAACTCTGGTCAAAACGGTGCCGTATCTAACGAGTTCCTCAACGATTTGGCAGGACTATTATCTAAATATGTTGGTCCTGTAGGTGGAGCAGCCGTTAATAAGGATGCTGTTCTAGATGTAGCCACTGGCAAATTGACATTAGAGCAAATCAATTTGTTATTCCGTCATCTTCCTGTGGATTTATCCTATGTAGATGAAAATGAACTTGTTAAATTCTACAGTGATACACCACATCGCATTTTCCCTCGCAGTGCCAATGTTATTGGTCGTGAGGTGAAGAACTGTCATCCAGCGAAGTCTGTTCACATAGTAGAAGAAATTGTTGAAAAGTTCCGCTCTGGCGAGCAAAGCCAAGCTGAATTCTGGATCAATAAACCGGGCTTGTTTATCTATGTTATCTACACGGCGGTGCGCGATGAAAATGGTAAATTCCGTGGTGTACTAGAAATGATGCAAGACTGCACGCATATCCGTGAATTAGAAGGATCCCGTACATTGTTGACTTGGGATAAAACTGACTTTGTAGGCGATAGTAGTAAAGAAAAATCCTTGGCCCAAGAGGCGGCAGAAGAGGTAGAGGAAGAACCATTAACAGCTGATGCTGATGGTCGATTCCATATTGATGCAAAAACGACGTTGTCTAATTTGATTAAACAAAGTCCAGATATCGTAGAGTATTTGATCTCCTTAAATCCTAAATTCGAGAAATTAAAAACGCCTATGGTAAAAGTTATGGCTAAGG
>ERZ772910.644-NODE-644-length-19521-cov-12.118771_pt1 | contig 19521 bp, 13 predicted proteins | sample MGYA00511357_ERZ772910 | MGnify/ENA primary metagenome ERZ772910 (study PRJEB29015, sample SAMEA2738096) | human oral metagenome | biome: human oral; feature: human-associated habitat; material: saliva | place: China | collected 2193 ... | reverse complement strand
TTAACGATGCAGCAGCATTCGCTAAACTTGTTGAAGTAGCTAAAAACGCTTAATAGCATAACAATACAGATTAAGGACTCTCTTTTGAGGGTCCTTTTTTGTATGGTTAAAGTATGATATAGTGAACATACAATCGTGTTGTGTAAGAGCGGGAGAATAGAGGAGGAGTAGGTAATGGAACAGTTATTTTATCTGTTGATACCGTTAGGACTTTGTTTGTTCTATTTAGGTATTAAATATACGATTCGCTTTGGTAGAGCTAAGATGCTCTATGAGATGCCTTATGTAAATAAAGAAGGCACCTTTACTTTGGAGCGAGCAGGAACGTATGGGGTGTGGCTTAGTGGAAAAATGTTTACAAAGGCGCCTATTGGCGAATTTGGGTTTAACTTAGTTGATGAAACCACGGGAAGGACAATTCCTTTATTTCTATCTATTATGCGTGCCCGGGTTAATAGTTTTACTCATTCAAGAATGGAACTATATACATTTGATGCGGGCCCAGGCACTTATAGACTGTCTATTACAGAAGATCCTTTTGTACTAGATACAGTAATGAAAAAAGTAGGCGATAAGGTGATTAAAGGAGCGGTTGATTATAATCAATTTACTATACAAATCTATACACATACTTCCTTTGTTCTAAGGTTTATATCAATTTGGATGATTGCACTTGGACTTATTATTGCTGTATTAGGCGGAGTTCTTCCTAACACTTTAGTGTGAAATAGTAGATAGTCTTTGCTATTTTATATAATGAATAAATTATCAGAAAAGTGAAATAACGAAAGAGGAGTTTTATCATAGCTTGTAGAACTAACACAATAATGAACCTATTTGAAAGTGTTGGTTAAAAGGAGACATTATTATGGGAATGTTGAAAAAGCTTTGTATGACTTCTATGTTAGGTGTTATGATTGCTGTGCCTACATATGCAACTGTTGTTACAGGTAGTCAATCTGATGTAAACATGGAATTAAAATATCCATTGGTATATACCACTAATATGTTTGCACAAAAAGCAATTAATACAGATATTGCTAACTATGTTTTATATGCGAAATCAGTTTATTACGATCAACATGCGTACCAAGTAAAGCAAAATTATAAAGTTACCTATGAAGATGCTCAAGTAGTATCTATTTTGTTAACTACATATCACTATCATGCTGGTGCCGCACATGGAATGTATAACACTAAAGGCTTAGTATATAACAAGATAACTGGCCAAAGAATTCCGCTATATAACTATGTGAAAATTGCCAATCCACAACAAATAGAACGGGGCATTAACTCTGGCATATTGCGCTTCTACCGTGAAGATCATAAAAAAGCAGACTTACTACCTAACTGGAATGTAGAATACGTTTCTGATAACTACTACTTAAAAGGTAAAGGGGCTATAGGTCTTGTATACCAACCATATGAATTAGGTCCATACTCTTATGGGAATACATTCGTTGAATTCTCACCAAAAGCCATTGAATACTTTAACCGTATGAATGGTTAGAAAAATATCATATATATTGAATGATATATAATAAGATGTTGAAATAATTACAAATAAGCCTGTAATACTGATAGTGAGTATTACAGGCTTTTACTATGCCATGGAAGAGAATATTCATTATATGGTATTCTATATATATAATCTATGTTCGTTATATGTGAAAGGTTGAGAGAGAATGAAACGTACGTTGTTAAGTTTATTATGTTTAGGCTGTGTTACATTTACTAGTCAAGCAATTGATATTAATATACCAGGTGCAGACTCTACAATATCAAAGGATGCCTATCAAAACTATCGGAAGGTAGATGCGACCGCTAAGAAGATGGAAGCTGATGTAGGCGATAGGGTGAGGACAAAATATGCAAATAATATGCCTAAAAAATGGACGATAGATGAATTAGTCTATTTAACGCAAGAATTAAATCATTCAGTTAACTTTTCATCTTCTGTTTTTATTCTTAAAGATAATGGAGCTAATTTAAAATTTACTCTTCCTGACGGGACTCGGTTTGGTAAAACTACTAAGGGAGACCCGTTAACTACAGAAATTAAGCGTGGAAACTTTCTTTTGATTGATGGAAACCTAAATTATAACATTCGTAAAGAAAATCAAAGCACGTCTACAGGGAATTCATTCTCCTATCCGACTGTTAAAAATGCAACATGGGAGATTAGCCCAACTAAAACGGGTTCATTAGAGGGGGCTATTAATTTTAAAGTTAAGGCAGATCCTTCAGTATCGTATCGAATTGCATTTGATTTGACTAAAAAGAAAGAAGTTGAGTTGTTAAAAACACATAATCAAGAGTATCTATATAAACAACTCATGTCTCCGTTGGTTAATTATGTGTTGCCGTCTATTGAGCCAGCTAAGCAATTACTTTCAAAAACTAAACCTATAACAATTAATGGATTTACATTCCAAACGTTGAAATCTAGCGATTTAACCTATAATGGTCCTGATAATGATGCTATTTACATTTACGATGGTAAAAGCTATCGTGAAGGCATTATGGTAAGAGAATTACAACCAGAAGAATTAGCTAAACCACATACAATAAATGCTAAATTAATACAATTCTTTGCTATGTATAAGCCTTACTCTGAGTATAGACCTATTCAATATGCAACCGTTTGGAATGATGCTACCCCTGCTATTTATATGGAAGTAGAACGATCCACATCAAAAATGTATATTCAATCGTTATATGATGATAAGTATTTATATACGCACTTTATCATGGCAGATTTAGATTATAAAGTACCATCAAAAGACTTGCGTGATGTGGTCCAATACGTAGATAATGCAAATGATAAAGACAAATACTCAAAAAGTTTAGCAGGTATGTCAGCTGTACCAAAAGGTGTATTTGATATGACTTTATTTTCTAAAAAGCAGTAAATAATTATGAAACGTAATGTCTTTAGGTCCGATCCTATGGAAATAGTTAACCTAAAAAGTGAACCTGATTTAATTCCTACCCTAATTCGTGAAAGTGGAATCTACCCTGCGTATCATATGAATAAACAACATTGGATCTCGGTGGATATTGAAAGATATGAAGATGCTGAAAAATTTAAAATGCTGGTGGATATGAGCTATCAGTTGGTGGGGAAGAAGTAAGAGTATTTAGGATAAATTGATATTTAAAATAAAAGAATAATTATATATTATTGTTATATGTAAATTTTGCCACATATTTCACTGTTACTTTAGTAAAGTGTTTATATGTGGCATTTTTTGTAGTAGAATAAAATTAATTACTATGAATAAATCATGAAAAGTTAGGAGATATTATGGGTGCCGAATTGAATCAAAAATTATTTAGTGCTGCTGATAGTTTACGCGGTAAGATGAGTGCTGATCAATATAAGGATTATCTCTTGGGGCTAATATTCTATAAATATTTATCCGATAAATTATTAGAATCGACAGTTGTAAAAGCTTATAAATCTCTTGATGAATACAATACTGTAGCAAAGCAAACAGAATTATATAAATCATATATTTTAAATGATAATAATAAAGATTTCTTTATTGCTACCATGTCTGATACATTGGGGTATCATATAGAGCCTCAATATTTATTTAGTGAACTTGCTAATGCCGTTAAAGATAACTCTTTTGAATTGGTTCATTTAAGAAATGCTTTTGTACGCTTAGAAACAGCATATAAACAATTTGAAGGTTTATTTGATGATATTGACCTAGATTCAAAACAATTAGGTGTTGATGCTAATCAACGTAATATTACAATCAGTGAAGTGATTAAAAAGCTTGATGAAGTTGATGTATTAGGCCATGATGGAGATGTCATTGGTGATGCTTACGAATATTTAATTGGTGAGTTTGCCGCTGGATCTGGTAAAAAAGCAGGTGAGTTTTATACACCTCAACAAGTATCTGATATGATGGCTCAAATAGTAACTATCGGTCAAGAAGATACACCATCATTTACCGTATACGACCCTACAATGGGTTCTGGCTCTCTAATGCTAAATGTGCGTAAATATTTAAATAATCCAGATCGTGTTCAATATCATGGACAAGAACTTAATGTAACCACATATAATCTAGCACGTATGAACCTCATTCTTCATGAAGTAAGTGCCGAAGATCAACGATTACATAATGGGGATACATTGAATAAAGATTGGCCTACAGATGAGCCATATATGTTTGATTCCGTAGTCATGAATCCTCCGTATTCTGCTAACTGGTCAGCAGACCCTACATTTATGGATGATGCACGTTTTAACCGGTACGGAAAGCTTGCACCTAAATCTAAGGCTGACTTTGCATTCCTTTTACATGGTTTTTATCACTTAAAAACATCTGGGACAATGGCAATTGTTTTGCCGCATGGTGTTCTATTTAGAGGTGCAGCAGAAGGCACAATCCGCAAAAAATTATTAGAAGATGGTAGTATTTATGCTGTTATTGGTATGCCTGCAAATCTTTTCTTTGGTACATCTATTCCTACAACAGTTATTATTCTTAAAAAGAACCGTAAAGGTCGCGATGTATTATTCATTGATGCAAGTAATGATTTTACCAAGTTTAAAAATCAGAATAAATTAGAACCTGAGCATATTAAACGTATTGTTGATACATATAAAAATCGTGAAAGTGTTGAAAAATATGCTTATTTAGCATCTTTTGAAGAGATTAAGGAAAACGATTTTAATCTTAACATTCCACGCTATGTTGATACATTTGAAGAAGAAGCACCGATAGATATGGTTGCACTAGGTGCGGAAATGAAAGCCATTAATGAAGAAGAAGTAAAATTAGAACAAGAAATTTATGATATGCTTCTTCAATTAACGTGTGCCGAGGAAGATAAAGAGTGGTTAAATGGCGTACTCGAGGTGTTTAATCATGAGAAATAAACCGAGAATACGATTTAAAGGATTTACGGAAGATTGGGAACAGCGTAAGTTAAGCGAAGTGGTTACGATAAACCCAAAAACTGAATTACCTGACGAATTTAAGTATGTTGATTTAGAATCTGTTGAGGGAACAAATTTGTTAGGATTTCAAGTTATTAAAAAGGAAAATGCACCTTCTCGTGCTCAACGCTTAGCCTCCTATGGTGATGTTTTTTATCAAACGGTAAGACCTTATCAACGTAATAATTATCTATTCGAAAATGTTGATAAAGATATGGTGTTCTCTACCGGATATGCTCAGTTACGATCTAAATTAGACAGCTATTTTCTACTTACATTAGTTCAGAATGATAATTTTGTTAAAGTAGTTTTAGATAACTGTACGGGTACAAGCTATCCTGCTATTAATGGTAGTGAACTAGGAAAAATTATAGTTCACATTCCTTCAAATGAAGTAGAAGCTAATCAGATTGGTAAAGTTTTTAGAGGAATAGATAAATCTATTACCCTTCATCAGCGTAAGCTTGAAAAACTCAAATTAGCTAAAAAAGCGTTATTGCAAAAATTATTTCCTAAAAATAGAAGTCAATTTCCTGAGATTAGATTTAAAGGGTTTACTGATGCTTGGGAACAGCGTAAGTTAGGTGAAGTTGTAAAATCCTATTCGGGTGGAACACCAACCGCTTCCAATAAAGAATATTATGGTGGTGATATTCCATTTATTAGATCTGCTGAGATTAATAGTGATACTACAGAATTATATATAACTCAAAAAGGTTTAGATAATTCTTCTGCTAAAATAGTTGAAAAAGGTACTATTTTATATGCTATGTATGGAGCTACTAGTGGTGAAGTTGGAATCAGCAAAATAAATGGTGCAATTAACCAGGCTATTTTGGCTATGATACCGTTAGACTATGATGGTAAAATAATTGCACAATATTTACGGAAAAACAAAGAAAGTATTATAGGTAAATATTTACAAGGTGGACAAGGGAATTTATCTGCAAATATTATTTTAGAACTACCTATTCAATTACCTGGGTTAGAAGAAAGTAATCAAATAGCATACTTTTTAGAGTCCGTTGATAACATTATTACCCTTCATCAGCGTAAGTTAGATAAGTTGCAAGAAGTGAAGAAAGGTTTACTTCAAAAAATGTTTATATAGTTTTATGGGGTTGTGTTATATGGTTAAATTGAAGGTTACAAAAGAAGCTCAGCTTGAACAAAATTTAATTGAGTTGCTTTGTGAGGGGCACGGGCAATGGACATATCGTCCAGATTTAAAATCTGAAGCTGACTTATGGCGGAATTTACGCGATAAAATTGAAAATCGAAATAAGAGTGAGCTCGATGGTCATGATTTAACTGATAGTGAATTTGAACGAATTAAATCTGAAATCCTAGCTAGTACCAAAACTCCTTTTGATGCGGCTAAATGGTTGCGTGGGGAAAAGGGGAAGTGCTCTATTGTTCTTGAACGAGATAATGGTTTAGGCCGTGTAGAGCTAGTAGTTTATTCAAATCTTGAGAAAAATGGTGGTTTTTCTTCTTATGAAATTGTAAATCAAATTGCAAAAGGTAGTTCTAAACTAGAAGAGAGAGATCGTCGTTTTGATGTTACTTTATTGATTAGTGGATTACCAATTATTCAAATTGAGTTAAAAACTGCAATTGCTAAGGATGGTGTTAAACAAGCTTATTATCAGATTGAAAAATATGTAGATGAAGGGACTTTTTCTAATACTATTTTTCAAACATTACAACTATTTGTTATGTCTAATGAGCAAACAACACGTTATATGGCTGCAGCCCCAAAAGGTGAGCTGCAAGAAAAGTTTATGTTCTCATGGCGTACAAGAGATAATACAAAAGTTGAGAATATCAACGAATTTGCTAAACAGGTATTAAATATACCTAGGGCTCATGAGTTGGTATCTGAATATATGATAGTCAGTGAAGAACCTAGTAATAAAGTTCTTATGGTATTACATCCATATCAAATTCATGCCATTGAAGCCATTTTTAAAGCTGCTGGTAAACATGAGTCTGGTTATATCTGGCATGCTACAGGATCAGGTAAAACATTAACAAGTTTTGTATCTACTAAGTTATTGGCTCAAAAAGCTGGTGTCGATAGAACGATTATGTTGTTAGATCGAAAGGACTTAGATAATCAAACAACATCTGAGTTTACTAAATTTGCATCTGCTTACTCTACAGGGGTTAATACCAACAATAATACATTGATTGTTGGTACTGGTAGTACAAGAGAACTTTCAAAAGCACTTATATCGGATACAAGTACAAATGTAGTTATAGTTACAACACGTCAAAAGTTGAATAAGGCTGTTGCAGATCTACAAGAATATAAGCCCGATAAATTAGCTACGTTACGTGGTAAGCATATGGTGTTTATTGTGGATGAATGTCATCGTGCTATTAGTGCTGAAAATATGGATGATATAAAAAAAGTATTCCCTAAATCAACGTGGTTTGGATTTACAGGAACACCTATTTTTGAAGAGAATAAAAAAAGTGCAGATGGACAATATGCACGAACTACACATGACCAATATGGAGAAGTGCTACATCGGTACACTATAAAAAATGCATTAGAAGATGGATCGGTATTAGGTTTTCAAGTTGAGCATGAGTCAACTATTCATGAAGATGAGATTGCTAATGTAGTATTTCGAGCTATGCGTGCGGATCAGAAAAATATAAACTTTACTGACGAGGAACTCGTATCTACAGTTGAATCAATGAAAGATATTGATAAAGAAGGATATCTTCAAAATGCTCACTATGAATCTGATGAACATATTTTATCAGTAATCCGTAAGATTTTAAGCCCTAATAATGCATACCGTAAGTTTGTATTCAAAGATGGTAAACCAACAATGTCGGCCATTTTAACGACTAGCTCTATCAATATGGCGAAGCGTTATTATAAGGCTATTAAAGAGTTTACCTCTGATAAAAACTGGATAGAAACACAATTTCCGAATCAGCCTTTACGACAAGGTGCTGTTATGAATGATCCAGATTTTCCTCGTGTGGCTATAACGTACTCTTTAGAGGAAAATACAAAGGATTCAGCAGAAAAAGAAGCTGAAATGGCTGAGATTATTGCTGAATATAACAAGATGTTTGGCACATCTTGGTCGGTTGAAAGTATCAATCGTTATAATGGGGATATTAATAACCGCTTAGCTCGTAAAAAAGGTGAGTTTAAAGAGTTCGGCAAACATCTAGATTTAGTTATTGTTGTAGATCGATTACTTACTGGTTTTGATGCACCAAGATGTCAGACCCTTTTTGTAGATAGAAACCTTCAATACGCTGGACTTATACAAGCTTTTTCTCGAACAAATCGGACGTATAAAGGTAAGGATAAAGGGCTTATTACAACCTTTAGAAAACCAGCAACTATGAAAGAGCATGTATATGCGGCAACACGCTTGTATTCGCAAACTAATAATAATAGTAGTTTAATATATCCAACATATGAAGAATCTAAAAAGAAATTTAATGCTGCCTATACGGCTTTAGTGAAATTGGATGCTGTAAATCCGAATAATCCAATTACAGAACATGCTCCCATATCCGATAGAATTAATTTTGTGAAATGCTTCCAAGATCTACATAAAGCATATCGTGCTATAGCCTCATATGATGAATTCAATATAGAGCTTGATGGTGACAAGAATGGTACTTTCACTAAAAAAATTGCACTTATAGAAGATAATATAGGTTTGTATAATACTATAAAGGCCTCTTTAAAACCTGATGATAAGACTGAACCAGGTATTGAACTTATTGATTTCTTTGACTCTAATACAGTTCAAACTTATACAGTTGATAAAAGTTATATAGATGCTTTATTAAGTGAATATGAGCCGAATAGTCAAGATACTCGTGCAAAGATTGAAGATGCTTTAACTAAATTAAATAAGAGCGAATCCGTTAGAGCTATTTACAAAAATATTCTTGATGATATTGATACACACGTAATAGATAAAGATAGTAATTTATTGAAAATTAAACGAGAGTACTTTACTAAGGCATATGATTCTATTGTTGAAGATTTTGCTTCAATATGGTGTGTTGATGTAGACGAACTTATGGTATCTGTAAATCAATCTACAGTTGGTGAGGATATATATAACAAAAATCGTATAGTAGGTAGTGCTGACTATCCCGTATATGTACAACAACACCCTGATTCTGATCCATTTTCATACCCTCAACATATGATAGAAGCATGGGAAGTATGTTTGTTTGAAGAAGTTATTCCATTGAGAGAAGAGTTGAAATAGCTATGGATTTTTCTAATAAATTGTGGTGAGTTTCAATGATATTATTCAATTCCAGATGTAGATGTTGAGGATAAAGTTTATTTTCTAGATAAGATTATAGTTACTAGCTTCTTAGTATTTGTACATCAATCAAGCTTAGCAAAATTAAATATAAAATACCTAGAGCGGAGGGATATAGAAAGATGTATTCATTCATATTCTGAAATTACTTATACATTAGTAAAAATGCTATAGTTATATGCGATTTACTAGCTAAAGAATATAAAACTATTTCTATAGATATAGATGGCTAGAGTTAATTCCTAATAGATTTAAAGTATATAAAACAAAGAATAAGAATTGAGTTAAATATTGGGAGTGCCACTCATATTGAGTCAATATATAGTCAGAAAAGTAGTATTAGACCTTGTGAGAAGTCTGATGCTACTTTTGATTTTTTATAAAGGTGGGCGTATATGCATTACATAAAAAAAATCAGAATAATGGGATATAAAGGTTTTAAAGATAGTACTATATTTTTTAATAAAGGAAAAAATATAATTGTTGGTATAAATGAAATAGGCAAGTCTACAATCCTAGAATCAATTGGTATCGTACTTTATAAAGCTATTTATAATAAAATTGATAATAGTTTGGAAAGATATTTTAATAACGATAATAAAATTCGATTTTATGAAAATAAAACTATAGATAGTTTACCGGAGATTAGTATTGAGTTATTTCTTGATTTTGAGGATGAAATATCTTCTTTAAAATTTTCAGGGCTAAACTATATTGATCATCAAAATGAGGAGCAATGTGGTATTAAATTTGAATATAAATTTGATAGAGACTTCTCTAGTGTTATTAATTTAAATGAATATGCTGAAAAGAGAATAATACCAATTGAGTATTATAAAGCAGAGTGGCAAACATTTTCTAACTTAAGCTATAAAACACAATTTTTACCATTTAAATATCTATTTATAGATAATTCAAATAACCGAAATGATTTATTTGGTAATTATGCAAAAAGTATATATTTATCCAAAATAGATGACACTACTCAACTAGAATTATCTGGAGCATTTAATCTTGCGTTAGGTCAATTTAAAGAGACTCAGAAGGATAAACTAAATATTGATGATACAAGATTAATTGGATTGGATGCGAATAAGACACATCTTATGAAATTGTTGGATATATATGAATCAGATATCTCTATTCAAGATATGGGGAAGGGGAAAGAAAATCTAGTAAAAACGGAAATAGCATTAAATAATAGTATGTTTGATATTATATTAATAGAAGAACCAGAGAATCATTTAAGCTATACTAATACAAGAAAATTATTAGATTTGATTAATAGTTTCACCAATGCCCAAATTATAATTACTTCTCATAGTTCGGTTATAGCTAGTCATTTAGATTTAAAAAATATTATTTGGTTGAATAATGATGGTTCACACTCTTTAAATGACTTAACTAATGATACGGCAGAATATTTTAATAGGTTAGATAATCTAGATATTTTACGATTTATATTGGCAGAGAAATGTATTTTAGTTGAAGGAGCTGTAGAATATATATTATTACCACAAATAATTTATAAACTTACTGGATCTAAAATTTCAGAATGGGGTATTGATATAATTTCAATGGGAAGCATTTCTCATGAACGGTATAGAGAAATTGCTTCTATATTAAATAAGCATAAAATAGTTACCATTACTGATAATGATAAAAAGGAATCATTAATAGGTTCTAATATTGAAGATAATTTTGCTGTGTTTAGAGGAACTACTATTGACGACTGGACTTTGGAGGCGGCCTTTTATAATTGCAATACTTCTTACTTTGATGAACAGTATAAAGATAGAAAAACGGAAGCAAAATATAATGGAGAAGAATGTCCTAAGGCTCTAGCTCATATGCTAAAAAATAAAACAGAGAATGCTATTTTTATGGCTAATAATATTGAGAATATTGAAATTCCTAATTATATACAAGAGGCGATTAAATGGATAAACGAATCGTTTTAGCTACAGCTGGTTCAGGAAAAACTTATCACATAACTCACTCTATTAATGTTGATGAACGAGTATATATTATATCATTTACAAATAGAAATGTAGATAATATTGTAATGGAGTTAAATAATCATTATTTTAATAAAATTCCAAGTAATGTTATAGTTTCTACATTTGATACATTTGTGTTCCATCAGCTGATTAAGCCATTTTCTAATATATTGGAGATAGTAGATAAAAATATTTTAGGGGTTGATGTAATAAGTAAGCCTGAAGTTGATGGGCGGAATCCTAATTATAAACCGGTTTCAGATCCACTACATTATATGAACACTAATCAACAACTATACGTAAGTCGTATGAGTAAGTTATTTATGAAGCAAGCAGAGGTGATCAAAAGGGCTATTCTTAGAAGATTAGAGAGATACTGTGATTGTATATATTTTGATGAATTTCAAGATTATAATGGATTTGATTTTAAAGTGTTACAATATATTATCGAAAATGCTAATTTAAATGTTATAGCTGTAGGCGATATATTTCAAAGTCTTGTTGCACCTATAAGACAGGATGGTAATGGTTCAAATAAGCCTTTTAGTGCTATTAATACTGTTGAAGATTTGAGATACTATTTTTCTGATAATATTAAAATTGATACCGATACACTTATTAATAGTAGAAGAGTTACTAAAAAGGTAGCCGAATTTATTCAAGATCATTTATTTATTAATATAGGTTCGAACTCAGAATTACAAGGAAATATAATATGGGTTGATGATATAGCGCAGATAGATTCATTAATGAGAAATAAATCAATACCTAAATTAGTATGGAATAGAAGATTAGCTATTAATCCGATGGAAACACATATTAATTGGTCATATTCAAAAGGGGACACCTATAAAGAATGTTGTATTATATTGACTAAAGAAACAAGTGATTCAAGCAAATGGAATAGATTGACTTCATCAACTCGTAACAAATTATATGTTGCTCTTACAAGAGCAAAAGGAAATGTTTACCTGATTACTAAAGATGATTTTGATAATTGGAAACTATCTTTAGTAAATTAATAATCTTAAGTATTTATTTGTCTTATAAAATTAAGTAAAAAGGAGAAAAATTTCGTCTATAGAATTCTAAGAATGGAGAAATGTTATGTTTTTTGATACGTTAGATTCAGAGGAAAAAGTTTCATATTTAATTAAGCCTATTTTATTGGTTTTACAAGAGGCTGGCGGTCGCTTGGATCGTTCGGAAATACGTGAACGTATTTGTGATATGGATGAACATATTGCAGAATTTGAACAGAAAATTTATACTTCTAAGAAAACAGGGAATCAATATAAGAAGTTCGATTTTAAGTTTAATTTTGCAATTAAAGAATTAGAATATGTGAAGTTAATCAATTATACCAAGTATAATCCACAAATTACATTAACACCGGTAGGGCTATCTCTTGATGTTTCTCAATTAGATGTAGAGTTGGATGTTAGAGAAAAAGCAAAAGCTTATTGGGATGAAAGTAGTACAAAAAGAAAAATTAAAAATAATATCATATCTAATCCTGAAGCAGACGACGAAGAGGCCGATGCAGATATTATAGACAAGGATCCAATTGATGATTTTAAAACAAAATTACAAGAGGCGATTAATAATATGTCGCCTGCAAAGTTTGAACAATTCTCAAGAGCCTTATTAACTGAAATGGGCGTTAAGTTTACCGAGAAAAGTATTAATATTTCAAATGATGGTGGTATTGATGGCTATGGATACCATCGTGATGAAGATGACTTCAGGACTACACGTGTAGTTATACAGTGTAAGCGTTATAATGCAGGTAAAGTCGGAGAACCTGAAATCAACCAATTCCTTGGTGCTATGAGTAAGTTTCAAGCTGATTATGGTGTATTTATAACGAATAACTTATTTACTGAAAAAGCTCGCCAGGCAGCGGCAGAAGGAAAACCTATAACTCTTATTGATGGTAGTGAATTGATCAAGCTAGTAATAAAATATGAGCTATATATCACACCAGTTAAAACCTACTTATTAGATGACTTTTATCTAGATGTATAAAATTTTCTGATAATTAGTCTGTACTAAAAAGACCTGATTTTTATCAGGTCTTTTTTGGTTCACAATAGTATATGTTACAATATGTATGATAATTTAGGATTTTCTTTTTTATCGTCGCTTCTCTAAAATTTATGAGGTGAGATATAACATTATATTTGGAGAAATATAATCTATGAAAAGTAACATCAAGCCATTGTGTCAATCTAATGGCTGGATATTAGAACAGAAAAATAATTATAGAAAATGTTATAAGGCTGCTAAGTTTTCCTTAAGTGATGCCAGGATGGAATATTCTGTAGTTGAGTTAAGAAAAAATTATTATAAAGCTGGTGGCTTATTAACAATATTGATGTCTTTTCTTACAAAGGTAACATCTAATGTTAATCCTAGTATAATTAAAGGAATTATAAGTATAAATTTACAAAATTATGAAATAGTAACAACAATTGTATTAGTTGGAGCTATGATTATTTTATATTCGATAACAATGTGGTTCGATTATAAGTTGAAAAAACATAAAATTTATTATCTTGTACCTTATTTTTTCTTGTCGGTAGTAGTATTGCTTTTAACTATTGGAATAGAAACGAGTAATGCACTAGTAGCTATTTTAATTTTTATATTTAGTTTACTATCTTTTCTTTTACCGATTGCATACTTTATTTACCATAAAATAATAGACTATGATGTTCGCTTGATAGTTTTAGATGAGATTATTGAAGCTCTAGAAAATAAATAGTCAATAATAAATAGAGATGATTACAGATGGATTAACTATAGTAATTATCTCTATTTTATTTTATATAAATTTTGACTTCATTTTATTTTCATTTATTGTAGTGAAGACGTATAATATAAATATCATTATATGTTGTTTTCCTGAAAGGGGATTTATTATGAGTGTTAGTTATGTAGGGGAACTATTTGGTCGAGAGAATATATTAGATTCTTTGTCAAACCGTCTTGAGATTGTATTAAAAGGGAAAGGTTGTATTGATTTATTACATGGAGACGCTGGAATTGGTAAAAGTGCAATAATAAATAAGTTTGCTACCTTACATCCAGAAGTACAAACCTTATATGTACAATGTTCTGCTTTAACTGATGCGGATGATTTGTATAAGCCTTGTTCTGATCTTTTGAATAGTATAGAGTCTATCAAATGGCAAGGACAGTCTAAAGTGAAAAAGTTCTTTGGATCTTTTAATATGGAAAAAGTTTTTGATGTAGGGGGTAAGATTTTAGGCTTTATTCCTGGGTTGGAATTACCAAGTGCAATTATTGACCTAGCTATCTCTGCTTATGCAGGGGATACAAACCCAGAAGTTTTAGCTGAGACCTATAAAAATGATAAAGTTAAGCTTTATTCAGATATCATATTGGGCCTTAGTATGGAGAAACCGTTAGTTGTAGTTTTTGATGATCTTCATTGGGCGGATCGAGGAACTATCAATGTGTTTAAACATATCTTTCAAATTATGTTGGAGGCTCGACAAGGTTTAAATGATAAAAAATTTAATTTGTTATTAATTGGCTCATTACGAGGTTCAGAAGCTAAGGCTGATTCACTTCATAATGGTATTAATGAAATGTTTAGCTTTATGGATCGTTACAATTTTGGCCGAACTCAAAAGTTAATGATTCAGCATGAGGTTCAAGAACTAGATGCTGCATCAGTTCAAGCTCTTATTACCTACAATTTTGATAATGATGAGAAGCTTTCTGACGGATTAAAGCGTTGGTTATGTGAGTCCAGTAATGGCAACCCGCTGCTAGTGTCCAATCTTATAGATGTATTACGTGAGAATGGTGCTGTTGAAAGCACATCTACTGGTTGGGTCGATTTTAATGAAGTTAGTTATATATCTGATAGCCCTGTATTAAAAGGTAGAATGTTACGTCTTGAAAAGCAAGGGGCTTTTAGAAGTAAGTCTGTAGTTGCTCTTGAGGCATTACGTAATCTAACGGATACAGAATTAAAGATTCTATATGTAGCCTCTATTTTTAAGGAATATTTTACTATTGAAAGCTTAGCTCATGTTTGTAAAATTATTGAATCAGATTTATACTGGCCAATTAATCGATTAATAAAAATGGGCTTTATTGTTGAACAAGGTGAAGTAGATAATGGATTAGAGGTCCAAAATCGATACCAAATTAAATCTAAAGCCTTAATTGAAGCCCTCCGAAACGATATGTCTGTTCATCAAACTAATTATTATGAGGAATCTTTAGGTGAGTATTATTCCTCTAAAATAAAAGCTATTGATTATGTGGAAGAGGCTGTTGATGATTTAGATTTATCTGATCTGGTTGCTAAACCTGTTATTTCTGATAAGTATAGCAAGATTAATAAGGTAAGAGACTTTTATCATAAAATGGCTTCTTATCATTATATGAAAGGTAAAAATTCACTAAAGGCGATAGAACATGGTTTGTTTGGTATCGAACGACTAGTAGAGCGATATAAAGAAACTAAAGAACAAACACCGTCACCTTTAGAATTGGATGGATTATATAAGACGATTGAGTCTCAGATTTCTTTATATGATACTCTTTTTGATAAAGTGATTGATGAATTGATTTTAGTTAAGCATAACGATAATGAATTGATTCAACATCTTAAAATACGTGCATTAAAAATTTATGCTCAATTTTATGGCTGTTTTGGGCAATATTCTAAGGCTACTCAATATTTAAATACGGCTCTTATGTTGACTAGCTTTACAGAGTCAGAGATAGATGATGCAGAGTTAATGTTAGCCGTTGCAGAGATTAATATTGATAGTGGGAATTTTACAAAAGCAGGACAGATTATAGGAAAGCTTTTAGACTATTTAGAAGAGTATGGTGATTCTTGGGAGTCATCACAATATGACGATATAATTGAGAATCTATTATTATTAATTAGTGTTGACTCCTCCTTACAGGCTAAATATATATCTAAAGTGACTTCAGTTGCTATTATACTAAAGTCTGAATGTATTATTGATGCACAGTTTGTAGAGCTTGAATTTTATTTACGGCATAATAATCTTGAGAGTGCTAAAGAGTTAATAGTACAGATAGAAAGAACACATTCAGATATAAACTGGGCCCATTATTTAGGCATTCAATTATGTACATTATGTTTACATAATATTCCAAAAGATGTTAATAAGCAGTTAGAGCTCCTAGCCGATGATTGGAATGCTCAATATAATTATAAAGTAAAAAAAGAGTATCAATGGGGCTTAAATGTATGCAACTTATTTTTACCAATCTTGTTAAAGGAAATTAAAGCACTGGATGAAGACTCATTGGCTACAACTGTAGAGGAGACGTTGGCACTCTTATCTTGGCTTTATAGTTTATTAAGATTAAATCCAGATATCGCAATTGAAGACTATACTGACGACGAACATATTCAATCAGCTTATAAAGGTCGCGTTCTAGAGTTACAATCACAAGCAATTAATATTTTGGAGGTTAATAAGCATAATATTGATTTGCAGGCTATTTATAACTGGTTTTATGATCAAATTGAAAGTGGACTATATATTGAAGAAAGAAACTCTATATTGCGATACTTTTTAACTAGCTGGCCTGAGTATATTGACAGTCAACATATAGAATATTTATTTATAGAGTCTATGCATTCAACTGAAGTATTATCTAATATAAGTCGGTATGAAAATAATATAGCTGCTTGGCGTGACTATTATTTGATAAAACCTAGTCAAAGGTTAGCAGACTTAGTTGTCCACTCATTAGAAGAAGCAATTAAGGCCTTAGGGAATAATCTGTTTGTAGTAAAATTAGTTGATGATGTATTATTAGAAATTAATGATTTTAAGCAACTTGTAGATTGTAATAAATATATTAAATTAGCAGTAGATATTTGTTTGGAATATAGTGAGTATCATGAGGCTAAAAATCTTTTAAAATCTGCATCTAAATCATTATCCGATGAACTAACTCTTAAGATAGATGAAATAGAAAATAAAGAATATGAAAAGTGTTTAGATAAGAGTAATCTTGAATTATTTTCATATAATGGAGAGGATCAATTTTCTAAATTTATTACTGCTGAAAAATTAATTAATCGGGCAGAGTTACTTTTATCAGATTATGAAACTCCTGAGGAAATAGAGAATTCTGACATTATCGAAGGATTAAAATTATATGTGCCTGCTTATAATTTAATGAAAAACAATGAATATGCAGAAACCAAAATAGATGATATATGTGAGTGTATTGCAAATTATATTGATGTACTTGAAGAGGTTGATTTATCAGAACTCATAGATATTTTTGGGGAAGAAGCTATTTATGAGATTCCAGAATTAAGTCTGTTTGTATTGCAACTTAAATTCCAGTATGAAGCATTAAAAATTAATCAGACTCTAGGGGATGTTAATAGGGTTGTTGAATGTCTAGCAAATATGATTTCAACTGTAGAGGAGGCCATTAATCCTGGTGAATCTGACGATGATGAGGATAATATTGAAAATGAAGTAGAAGAGGGTATTTCCTACAATGAAGTAGACAATGCACTAAAGACATTAGACCTTTCAATTGAAGATATTTTGTCTTTACATCAACACTTATTAGTTGAAAATACTATGTTAGATACTGCATTAGAACAATATTTTGAATTCAATGATTTGAGTGGCTATGATTTTGCTGATGAATATATTATTCCTAGTGTTAAATCGTCTGTAGAGCAAATTGTACAAAATATTGATAATCCTATTTTGACTAATTATGTTAATGGTTTGTTAGCTGTTAAAAATCCATTTTAATTATTTTTAGTAACAATTATAGCCAAAGATTTTAAAGGTCTTTGGCTATAATTGTTAGAGGTTATTATGAATAATATATTTTCTTTTGCCACAGGTGAGTTATCTCAAGATGCATTTATTTGCTGGTGTTTAAATTGGATTAATGAACCAGATACTATAAATACACATAGATATCGTCAGCTGGGCTTAGATCTACTATCTAAATTAATAGAAAATTCATCCAACAGTAATGTGCTTTCAAGGATAGACGTTAAATCAATAGATAAAGTACTTTTGGTGCAGCAGGTTTTAAATATTGATGTATTAGCTATAATTCCTCAATATAAGTTAGCTATTATCATAGAAGATAAAACTAATACTAGTGAACATGATAATCAAATTAGTTTTTATAGAGGCTCACTTAAGACAGTTTTTGATAATAAGAAACCTTGGAATGCTTATAATAAATTAGAAAAAGCTTTTAAGTCAGTAAATCTTAATATAGACCATGCTGATATAGCAAATTATCATATTCATACGGTCTATTTTAAGACAGGATATTACTTTGATTATGATTGGCAAGTAGCTCATAGCGATTCGGTGGATAACTATTTAACTGGTCCTATGTTTTGGGATATCTTGAAGCATTATCATGACTGTGAAAGTGATATTTTACAAAGTTATTGTGAGCATTTAAAGCATCAACTAGAGTGGTATCAAAGTGTATCTAAAATTAATGGAAAGTATGACGATGGCGGGTATTATATAAATTGGGAACGTATCACACAGCATGGACTATTGCAGATTGTATTTGATAACGAAAATATAGATGGTTCCTGGCTATGGAAAGATATGAGTGCATATCCTAATCAATATAGTACCGGTACAAATCAGGGAGGCAGTCCGTGGACTAACCGTCGTTTTTGGTGTCGAGCAGAATCAGAGGCTATCTGGTCTGATCCTCCAACTTGCTTTAAGCCTTGGATGTTTTGGCGTGTAGATCATGACTCAAAAGGTTTATATTTATCACTGCGATATTATAATAATGACTCAAGTGAAGCTGGGAAGGTATTACGTAAAAGGGTATATGATCAGCTTAATACTATAATTGATGAAAACATTTCGAATGAATTGGAGACATTAAGTAGTGCTTATAATCAATGTGTCACTAGACCTCAATATGGTAACTATTATGAAAATACTTTGATTCATATTGGTATTGAACCAGTATTAGTCTCTTGGGGTGAAAATAAAGGACAACTGTTTATAAATTTAGTACGAGATATTGATAGTAAACTAAGAGAAGTTATTGAAGCTTTTGATTGGAAAAGTTTTAAGTTATAACAATAAAACAGGGAAAGAAATCATACGATTTCTTTCCCTGTTTAGATATGATATAATTTATATCAAAGTGAGGCATAAATGGTTTGGACGCCAGACTT
>ERZ772910.643-NODE-643-length-19525-cov-20.950950_pt1 | contig 19525 bp, 18 predicted proteins | sample MGYA00511357_ERZ772910 | MGnify/ENA primary metagenome ERZ772910 (study PRJEB29015, sample SAMEA2738096) | human oral metagenome | biome: human oral; feature: human-associated habitat; material: saliva | place: China | collected 2193 ... | reverse complement strand
GGATCCTGCATCGTTGCATCATAACCTTTCAATACCGGGTGTTAAGCCCACCCTAGACCTTCCCCCACACGGGAACAAGCATGTCAGGACCAATCCGCAAAACATACGGCATATACACAGCAAACCCCGCTCCTCGCATTGAGGAACAGGGCTCTTTGCATACGCCGTTTTGAGTTGCCGGGAGCGTCGTTATATGCCGCCGGTCAGGACAATCAAGAACAATGCGACGATGATGGCGAAGGGAAGGGCAAAAATTACACCCACCCAGCTGAGAATACGACCCGCTAGGGCAGGCACACCGTGCCGCTTCGCTACCCGCCCCTGCCAGACACCCAAGACGTTCAGCAACGGCGCAACGACAACTACCTGCAAACCACTGCTGTCATAATCATGGACAAACCACCAGCACCCTAGAAAGAAAAACAGGAGACCAAGGAGTCCGAAAAGTAGGGAGACGTTCGCTGCCCTTTTACCCTCTTGCGCCCCTTGCACCTCGGAAGGTTGCTCGCTCGCGCGTTGTTGCCGGTCGTCCATGTCGTCAGCGTCAGACGGCTGGCTATTGTTCGTCTGGTAGAGCTTGGCATATTCGGGATTGTAATCAAAAACTTCATTATTTTGGGGCATCATAACCTTTCACATTCCACACACTAGTTAATCACCTCGGCTTGGGCTTTCACCGATGCACCTATCGGCTGGTGTTAAACCACGCCCACAGTGTCCAAACGTTCACGAGCACAAAGCTGACAATGGCCACCCAACTCAGCACGCGACCCGCGGCAGGAATCGCACCGTAGCGATCTGCTTCCTTAGCTTTCCATAGACCAAGAGCACCCAGAGCAACAGAAGGGATACCGAAAAGCCACCAGCCCCATACCGCAACACTGACAAGACTGAGCACGCCGAAGGCAAGTGAGAGTTGGGAGGCTCGTTCCCCCAGACCCCATTCAGAAGGCTCTCTTCTCTTGTTCAGAACCGATGTCAGCGGAGGCCGGCTATCAGGGTCGTAGCGGTCATTCGGGTTGTAGTCGTCATAGTGTTCGCTCGTGCTTTTATTCTGTTTTAGCCCTTTGTAGCCGAAATTCCGGTCGAAGGGGTTGGGCTCTTGCGGGTAGTAGGACGACATTGTATCCACGACCTTTCAATACCGGGTGTTAAGCCCACCCTAGACCTTCCCTGTCGGGGGAACAAGCATGTCAGGACCAATCCACGAAACATAAGGCATATACACAGCAAAGCCCCGCTCCTCGCATTGAGGAACGGGGCTCTTGCAGATTCTCTTGAAGGGCTAAAGCGTTTAGATAAGTGCCAGTATCTGCGCAACATCCACCAGTCTGGAATTGGCTGCGGAATCAGAAAGCGCCAACATAATCGCCAGCAGAAGACTTCCACCGAAAAGCACCAGGAACATGCCACCAATGGCTACGCTAATCCAGCTCATGATGCGACCTGCCGAAGCAGCGGCACCGAAACGCTCAGCCTCATTAGCTTTCATAACGCCGATAGCCCCCAGAATCAGGGAAGGTAGACCAAGCAGCCACCAGCTGAGAGTCACAATACACGCCAGACCGATGATACCCAGCACTGTGGAAGTCTGAGCAGCCTTCTCACCGGCAAGCTGCTCGGGAGTCTTCTGAACAATACCAATAGGAACCATCATGGGCTGACCGTACTGATACTGCTGCTGGTACTGCTGGCCATACGGGTCGTACTGATTCTGACCATACGAGTCTTGACCGTACGAATTCTGACCGTACTGGTCATAGGAATACTGATCGTAGGAGCTCTGCCCGTACTGGCCGTAAGAACCCTGGCCATACTGGCCATACTGGCCGTACTGAGTATTCTGCCCATACTGACTATTCTGGTTGTACTGTTCGTTCAGACGGTTGTAGTCCGGGTTGTAGTCGTAGGGGTCTGAACCCCGAGGATTCTGAGACATGGCATCTCACTTTCGTACGGCTGGTGTGTGTTAAACCTAATTCACCCTAACCCATGAATGGAACGGGTACAACTAAGTCCGTTATGCAACCCCGCACAACAGACTTTGATGCGCTGGATACGCGCCTTATCAGGTACGCAAAAGCCCCGCTCCTCACATTGAGGAACAGGGCTTCCGTTATACCCTGTGAAAGAACTCTTAGAAGAGTGCCAGGGTGCTGACCAGCTCAGTAAAGTGGTTGGAAGAGGAAGAAGCAGCACCTGCCGCGCCGATAAGACCCAGCAGCAGGAAACCACCGATTACAACCAAGAACAGGCCACCAAAAGCTGCGTTAATCCAACCCATGATGCGACCGCCCGAAGCTGCAGTACCAAAACGCTCAGCCTCATTAGCCTTCATAATGCCGATAACACCCATGATCAGCGAGGGCAGACCGATCAGCCACCAGCTAACAAAGAAGTTGCAGATCAGGCCAATAATGCCGAGCACCATGGAGGTCTGGCCGGCCTTCTCACCGGCAAGCTGCTCGGGGGTCTTCTGAACGATGCCGACGGGCACCATCATGGGCTGACCGTACTGAGCAGGCTGCTGGTACTGCTGCTGACCGTACTGAGCGTTCTGAGCGTTCTGTTCGTTCAGGTTGCCGTATTCCGGGTTGTAGTCGTAGGAGTTAGAGTCCTGCGGGTTCTGAGACATATGGTCCCTCTTTCGTGTGAATGGTGTGTATTAAACATTACAAACATTACCCACCCTAACCCATCACTGAGGTGGACACAAACGAATTCGTCATTCGGGTACTTACGATGCATCTTGACGCAGAGGAAAGCCACTGAACGGGCATGCAAAAGCCCGCGTGCGCACGAGCGCTCGCGGGCTTCCTCAAATCATGAGGCTACTGCAGGTAGCTTCAATCTTACTGCTTTACAAAAATCTTCAATGCGACCAGCAAAATAATACTGACGACACCCAGAACAGTACCGGCAATAGCCATACCGCGGTTCTTCAACTCGGGATTATTCATAGCCAGGCGGCCGGTCGCAATAGCTACAGCACCAAGGATGAAACCGAGGACAAAGAAGCTCACAATACCGCTCACCAGAGAGACAATCGACAGGGTCTTTGCCTTCTTCGCCTGAGCCTGCTGCTCAGGGGTCTGAACGGGCACACCGTAAGGAGCCTGCTGATTGAACTGGGGTGCCTGCTGGCTAAACTGGGGGTCCTGGTTGAACTGGGGCTGGGGGTTGTTGGGGTTTTCAGACATGATTTCTCATTTCGTTGAGTAAATAAGACAACTCTGGCAACGTTGCATGAAAAGATCACACGCCAGAGACGCCCTCTATTTATCGGTCGGACAGTAGCAGTCTATCGAAAATGTGTATGAGCCTCAAAGCCTACAACCCATAGTCCGCCCTATAGAGCAACACGAACTCAGAGATATCCCCCAAAGCATGGGCCGAATTGACCAAGCGCAAAACAGCCTATATTCTTATAGGGATGCGCTCACGAGCGCACCGTGGAGACGTGCCAGAGCGGCCGAATGGACTTCACTGCTAATGAAGGGTCGGGGTTAAACTCGACCGGGGGTTCAAATCCCCCCGTCTCCGCCACAAAAAGCCCCGTACCAGCTGGTACGGGGCTTTTACTTTACCTTTTTCATTCAGGCGCGAAGTCTAGAAGCTCTTGAAATCCACGAGGCGCGCATCCGCACCATCAAGTAGAGCCCACTCCCCCGGCACCTCAAACACCGCAATAGAAGAGGGCGGGAAGCCGTAATACACATCCATCGACGCGTTCGGGTCAGAATCAGGGCTCATCAGGCGCTGCGCAGCATCCTGCACACCGGGCAGATGCGACACCACCATCAGAGAATGAACATTCTCCGAAACGCTGTTAATGCGCGCAATAATGCGAGAGGCAGACACCTCATACAGCCCCTCATCCAGATGAGCAGTAGGCGCCTTCGCACCCAAACCATCCGATACCCACGTCGTCGTCTGGCGAGTACGCAAAGCCGCCGACGACATAATCTGCTCCGGAATATAACCGCGAGAAGCCAACCAGGCACCAGCGGCGGCAGCCTGCTCATGACCGCGCTTCGTCAGCGGGCGATCAAAATCATTCAGACCCCAATCAGCCTCCGCATGGCGCATAATAATCAGACGCTTAACCCCGCTGCGGTGCGAGCCAGATGCAGTGTTGGAAGAATTTTCAGCCATACCCCCATTCTATCTAGAGGGCGCCAGAACGTCCCGCACGCCGCCACCACACGCACACTAACACCCACAGGCGAGCACAAGTAAACCCCGGCGCACCGGCATCACGCCAGCACACCGGGGTGCACTCTGCAGAAGCTAAATTCTGTACACGCTAAATCGAGTATTCCGGAGCAGCCCAGACAACAACCTCAGGGTGCTCAAAGAAGCGGTAACCCTGACCGCGCACCGTACGCACGGTACCCGACAGGCGGCCCAGCTTCGAACGCAGACGACGAATATGCACGTCAATCGTACGCTCATGCGGATGCTCGTCACCGGAGCTCCACAGAGCCTTCAGCAGTTCCTCACGACCCACAGTGCGGGATGCGTTCTCCACCAGGTGCGCCAGCAGCTCGAACTCCTTGAAAGTCAGCATGAGCGGCTCACCATCCAGGAACACCTCGCGGCGCGCCAAATCAATCAGCACACCCGAAGAGTGGCTATTCGTGTTCTCTGCCTCGCGGACGGCATGCGCCTCCGGGTGCATGTACATTGCGGTCGGATCGCCGAGCGCATTACGCACAACCTCAAGGTCGCTACCCTCAGCATTCACAGGAGCCAACGCCACAGCGGCGTACGACTCCGACTCGGGAGCCAGATGGTGTGCATAAGTACGCAAATCCTGAACGATACGCACCAGGGAGGTGCCGTTCGCCGCAGCAAGTTCCTCGTTCAAACCCACATAGAGCACAAAGCCGCGTGCCTCATTTTCCTGAGCCTGCTTATGGGCAGAGTCACCGGCTGAGAAAGTCATCGGACGCAACGTGGCAGCCGGCGCAGCGGGACGCTGAGGCTGCACGACCTGACGCTTAGCAGCGCGGCCGCGCTGGGAGATGTGTACATATCCAGGTACAGCGCCTGACATGGTTCAACCTTCTCTCAAAGTCTGTGTACGGGATCCCAGTCGTACGTGGTGTGGGGTGCGCCGGAAGTGACGCCGAGTCAAACAGTCCCCAATACCTGTTCGAGTCTCAATCCTCTTACTTAATATTTCTCCTATTTGACGGATAAATCAAGCGGATTCGACATAGTGGATTCTCCTTTGTCGCCAAGAGGAGTACAATACCCTTCCCCCATTTTGGGAGATTTCATGCGGAACCTGAGGCTTTCAGCTTTTTCATCACATAAATATTCACGGTTTCTGTTATGTATGGGGTACACCCTGCATTTTCATGTGAAGCTGTGAATACCCTTGAAGTTTTAATGCACCCTCCAGTACCATATTATGTTCCTCATCACATAATAGGTGGTGTGTTTCAAAAACCCACGCCGACACCCAGCAGCACCATCGCCACCCAAGCCCCAGACGCATTAGACACACACCGATACACACCGCCACACTGCGGCGCGCAACCAGCCGAACACCCGCAAGACATAGCGAAGCGCCTCCACACATACATATGCAGAGGCGCCCCACTCACATCACGTGAATAACGCTGAAAGACTACTCAGCCAAACCGTACAGGCGGTCACCAGCATCACCCAGACCCGGAATAATGTACGCCTTCTCATTCAGACGCTCATCACGAGCAGCCAGGAACAGGTCAACATTCTCCATGCCCTCAATACCCTTCTCCAGAGCAGCAATGCCCTCAGGAGCAGCAATCAGGCACACACAAGTCACAGACTCAGCACCACGCTCACGCAGGAACTTAATAGCCTCAATCAGAGTGCCACCCGTAGCCAGCATCGGATCCAGCAGGTACACCTGACGGCCAGTCAGGTCCTCCGGCAGACGCTCAGCATAAGTCACAATATCCAGGGTCTCCTCATTACGAGCCATGCCCAGGAAGCCAACCTCAGCGGTCGGAACCATACGGGTCATGCCCTCCAGCATGCCCAGACCAGCACGCAGAATCGGAACAACCAGCGGCTTCGGATCAGCAATACGAACACCGGTAGTAGTCGCCACCGGAGTCACAACCTCAACCTCTTCCACGCGGATCTCGTGAGTCGCCTCATAGGCAAGAAGGGTCACCAGCTCATCAACCAGCTGACGGAAAATCGGGGACGGAGTGTTCTTATCACGCAGAACACTAATCTTGTGAGAGACCAGCGGGTGGTCAAGAATCTTAATACGCATAATACGATTTTACCCACCCCCAAATCAGCAAGCACCGGTAAAGCCCCGGAAGTGGCACACACCCTATAAAACTAGGCGAATACCGCCGCGCAGCCACCCACCAACGCACCCGCCAGCACCACTCCAGAACAATCCGGGCATGCAAAAACCCGCCGAGACAAATCTCGACGGGTTTTCGTTGGTGCGGTGGTGGAGGGATTTGAACCCCCGTTGGCTTTTACACCAAACATCATTTCGAGTGATGCACCTTCGGCCGCTCGGACACACCACCAACAGTGGAAAACTATAGCACACCCCCGACCAGAGGGCAAGAACGAGCCTACCTATCGTGCCGCGTACGGCAGCCGGGTGTCGCCCTCTTCACGGCCCCTTTTCACCGCGCCCTTTTCGACACCCGACACCGAAGTCCCGGCACGTCTGCAGACCCCAACAGGTCCACCTAATGACGGATATACCCATCTACAACTAGCATGACAGCACGCGTTGCATCCTCAGCATTGCGCTCCGCCTGATGCACTTCACGATCCATAGCAAGCATATAAATCGCTCCGAACATAGAGATCGCAATCGCACGAGGATTCTGAGCGGTATCAACCGTATAGCGGCGAGCCACAGCCTCCGTCATCTCCTCCAAATAATTCAGAAGATTCAAACGGTTATCGCTCATCGCATCGGTCCAACCATCCGCGCCCTTCCACGCCTCCGCAAGCCACATCCGAGTAAAACCCGGACGGTCCTCAAGATACTGGAATGCGGCGCGAATAGCACTCCGCAAAGCCTCACGCGGGTCAGAATGAACCGACGCCGCGCGACGCGCATCGCTCAGCAGCAACTGCGTGCCGTACTGAACCAGCTGATCCACCATGGTTTTCTTAGAACCGAAGTTGTAATACACGGTTCCCTTAGAAACACCCGCCCGGGCAGCCACCTCTTCAACAGTGGCGTACTCAAGCCCCTTTTGGGTCATGATTTCCATAGCAGCGTTGAACAACTTCAACTGAGTTCTACCTGTACGGCCGGGACGACGACTTGCAGCTTCAGCGACTGGGCGCTGCAACATCAGAAGTCCTCCCTCCCTTTTTGCAGATATATCTCTATTTTATTAGACAGTTTTCCCCGGTGCGACCAAACATGGCGCGTTACACCGTAATCTCCGGCGCAAGCTTCTTCAGCGACCACGTACGATCACGACGCGTGCCAATGTAACCCAACACCAGACCAGCCAGACCCCACAGAGTCAAAACCAGCATGATGCCCCACAGGCTCGACTCATTAATGCCATACGCCAAACGACGCGTACCCGCCACCGCATAACCCATCGGGAAGAAGTCATGCATCCAACGAATCGACTCAGGCAGAGTCTCATACGGCATCGTGCCGCCCGCAGTAATCAGCTGCAGAATTAGAATGACCAAAGCAACAAGCTTGCCCGGCGCACCCAAAATCACCGTCAAACCATGGATGAAACCGGTAAAGACCAAAGCCACATAGCAGAGGAACAGCCACACCAGCCACGGATGAGCCATCTCAAAGCCCAAACCGAACTTAATCGCGGCGAACATCAGAGTCGCCTGAGCAATACCCACCAGGCCGAACGGCATCCAGCTACCGAGCATCACACGAATCGACGGAGCATGCGAAGCCAACGCACGGTTATTCATCACGCGCAACGTCTGAACCAGCATCAAGCCGCCAATCCACAGCGCCAAGCACATGAAGAACGGACCCATGCCCTCACCATAGTTACGAGCCGACGCCAGCGACTCATGCGACAGAGCCACAGGGTTCGACATCGTATCCGCAACCTTCGCCTGCTCAGTCGGCGCAAGGCTCGGAACCTGCTTAGCGCCCGAAGCCAGACCGCTCTCCAGCGACGACGTACCATCCTTCAACTCGGAAGCACCATCATTCAGCTGCGAAGAACCATCAGACAGCTTCGCCGTACCGTCAGAAAGCTTCGACGCACCATCCTTCAACTCATTCGCGCCATCAGCCAACTTCTGCTGGCCATCAACCGCAGACTGCTCCTTCTCCGCCAAAGTGCCGCTACCATCCTTCAGCTCGGCGGTACCGCTCTTCAAAGAACCGGTACCCTCCTTCAGCTCAGAAGCACCACCCGACAGAGTCGCAGAACCACTCGCAAGGCTCGAAGCACCCGAAGCAATCTTAGAATTACCATCAGCCAGAGCCGCCGAACCCGACGCCAACGAAGACGCGCCAGCATCCACACGAGCGGCACCCTCAGCCAGCGACGAAGCGCCCTTCGCCAACGACGTAGCACCAGAATCCAGCGAATCCACACCAGACACCAAAGTCTGAATCTTCGCCGCAGTCGACGACGAACCATCAGAAATACAATGGCTCGACTTCAACGTGCTCAGCTTCGACAGAGCATCAGCAGCGGCAGCATCACGAGTAGCCAGATACGACTGCAGAGCCTTCTGATTCAGCTCAGCAACCTCATTCTTCGTCTCCTCAGAATCAACAGCAGCCACCAGCTGATCAGCCTGCTCCTGAGTCAACGTACCCGCTTCAACCAACGGCGCCAACTGAGCACGCATCTTCTGAGCAGTCGCAGACACCACAGTATTCGACAGATCACGACCAAAATCGCCACTACCTGCAGAAGTATCCGTCTCATGCAGGCGCATGCACATCGCGTTCAGCTCAGCCGGCAACTCACGAATACCCGCCTGATCCATGCCGGTACGCAACTGATGGATACCAGACGCCAAATCATTAGCGCCCTTCGCAACCGAAGCCGAACCACTCTTCAAGCTCGCAGTACCCTCAGCCAGGGTCGCCGAACCGTCCTTCAACTTCGCCGCACCATCAGAAGCAGACGCAGCCGCCGAAGCCAAAGTCGACGAACCATCCTTCAAATTCGAAGCACCATCGGCAAGCTTCGCAGCACCCGAATCCAGCTTCGCAGCACCCGAATCCAAAGTCGAGACACCATCAGCAAGCTTCGCAGCGCCCTCCGCCAACTGCTTCTGACCATCCAACAACTGGGACTGGCCATCAGCCAGGGAGGAAGTGCCATCCTTCAGCTTCACGGCACCATCATTCACCGTGGCGGTGCCATCCTTCAGCTGAACAATCGCATCCGCCAGCTTCACCGTGCCGTTATTCACCTTCGACGCACCATCAGCAGCCTCACCCATCTTTGAATGAATCGTCGTGAAGCTAGCCAACAGTGAATTCGCCGTAGAATTACCGACCTTCTCCGCCACCGAATCACGCACCGCTGTGCCCGCCTTCGTGACAATATTCGTCAGCACATAGTTATTGGCATCATTCGTGATGACCTCAATACCCGCCGAACGCGCATCAATAGGGCCCGTCTTGCCATCAGCATCAGGCTTAAACGAACCGGCACTCTGCAGATTCCGGGAGAAGTCCTTCGGAATCACCATCGCAAAGTCATAGGTGCCGTTCTCCACGCCTTCAACAGCCTCAGCGCGGGTCTGTACCTGACGCCAATCAAACGTGCCAGCATCCAGCAGGGACTGGCGCACATCAGCGCCGGTGTTCACCTGCTTACCTTCAGAATCCGTCGCGCCCTCATCCTCAACCACCAGGGCGCCCACAATGCCATTCACATGGCCGTAAGCATCCCAGTTACCGTACAGGTACAGGGCACCATACAGCAGCGGAATGCAGGACATCGCAAGCAGCACCAAAACCGGCAGAACACCGCTGGTCAGGCGTTTCAGCTCAACGAGTGCAACACGCAGAACAGTCATTCTTACTCCTTCTCAGCGTTTTCGCCATGTTCGGGGGAATCAGTGGAGGGCTCAACCTCGCCCTCACCGGGAGCCGGCACGTTTTCCTCAGGGGCGTGGCCGACCACAGCACGAGGACCATGCCAGGACTCAGAAATATGCGGAACAATCGCCACCACCGTGCGCGGGTGGTCCTCATCGGCGGCAAGCTCCTCCAGGTGCGGAAGCCACATGTACGTGTGGTTCAGATGGCGGGAAGGAGTATCAAAAACCAGCAGGTCAGAAGGGCTATGCTTCGCCAAAGCGGTCATCAGCTCAATGTTCATCTCACCGCTGATCTCGTCCATCCACAGCCCGTCCAGTTCCTCCAGACCGTGGGCAGCCAGCCAGCGGCCGGCGCGGGGACGACCAAAAATCGGCAGGTCATAGGACAGCATCTCCGACACGTAATCGTGCACGCGCATATGCTGCTCAGGAGCAGTCACGTCGGGGGAATCCACCACGCTACTGAGAGCACGCAAACGCTTCATCGAAATACGGCGAGGCTCATCATCGCCCTTGCTCCAGCTAATCGTGCCGCCGGACAGGGGAAGGCGGCCAGTCAGCGCCAACGCAAGAGAGGTACGCTCCAGCTGGCTATCTGCCTGAACAATAATGACTTCACCCTCGCCCACTGAGAAGGTGGTGCGGTCAAAAAGCGGAGTGTGGCGCCCTTTTGCCCAAATATTGTCAACGCTTAACACGGTTAAATCCCCTCAGAGAATGGACGGTTCGGGTGAGTTTCTGGGAGTCCTCCGCGGGCACCGCGCGGGGTGTTAAACGACAGGCGCGGGCAGGCGGAGGCTCCAGTGCCTATATATGGTAGACCCAGTTGTGTGTGATGTAGTGGGCTTTTCTTGAAAAACAGGGGTCATTTTTGAAATTTCTGAAGTATTTTTCAAATAAATGGGGTTTTTCGTACAAATAACGCGAAAAGCCACGCAGCCTCTGCGCGGCTTTTCGCGTTATACAAACCATTTTAAGGGTGAGGCTTAGAGGAGGTCAGGAGCGGCGCTCCCTAAAGAAGTCCACCATCAGCTGCGCGCACTCATCAGCATGCACCCCCGCATACACCTCGGGAGCCGGAGCGACCCTGCCGTCACGCAGTACATCGTAACGACTGCCGGCAGCTCCCGTCTTCTCCTCCCAGGCGCCAAAAACCACCGTCGAAACGCGCGACGCCAGAATCGTGCCGGCACACATCAGGCACGGTTCAACCGTCACCACGAGCGTGCACCCGTCCAGGCGCCACTGACCACGATGCGCTGCCGCCTGACGAATCGCGTTCACCTCCGCATGGGCGCTGGGGTCATGCTCCCGCTCGCGGGTATTGCCCGCCGAACCAATAATGACACCCTGCTCATCCACCACCACAGCACCGATAGGGATCTCGCCACGCTCACCTGCGGCGGCACCCTCGGCGAGGGCGCGCACCATCCACTCGCTGTGTTCGGGGCGAGCGGGAATATCGCTGAGCACAGCGGAAGAGCCGTCTGTGACCGTCAATTTTGAATATTCCGAATATGACATACAACCTCGTCAGGGGAATAAATAAACGTTAATGGGGGGCGACTAGTGGGTGGCAGCCAAAGAGAAAGGATACACCGCAGAAGCACCCGCCAGCCGCAGCTCACGCGCCACAGCCGTAAACGCCCACCGCGAATCCACCACATCAGAAACCAGCAGAACAGGGCACCGATGCTCACGCACATAGTCCAAAACTTCTGCAGGTACCCGGTACGAGCGCAGCACATCCGCACAACGGAACGCGCTATTGCCGCCAAAGAAACGCGGCTCCCCCACCAGAGACACCCGGCCCAAATCCACCAGGCGCCCCACCGACGCCAATCCCCTACCCAGAGACTGAGCCAAACGGGGACGCACCGGCGAAGGCAGCGTCAACACCGCCACCGGACGACCTGCCTCAGCCCACTCCCACGCAGCAAGCACCTTCACGCAGGCGCGGCCCAGTTCGGCAGGAACCTCAGAATCAACCGGTTCACCCAGCTCATTCGTTGCCAGAAGCTCACGCAGACGAGTACCGTACCCCATGTCGCTCAAACGCGCCAAAGCGTAACCGGGTTCAGCCTGCTCGTCCTTAGACAAACGACCGCGCGGCGCATCCGCACCCATCAGCTGATCCAGCCCGCTCGGCCACATGCGGCGCGGCTGCAGGGGCACGCCCACCGTATTGAAGCTACTCTGTGCCGCCTGCTGCGCCTCAGTGGGAACGTCAACCGGGTACCAAGGGCCCGCACACACATCGCAACGACCGCAAGCAACAGCGGAAGCGTCATCAAGCTGCTGAGCCAGGAAAAGCATACGGCACTGACTAGTGCGTTCATACTCGAGCATGGCGTTCTGCTCCGCCACACGCGCCTGCGCCACCGCCGCGTAACGTGCACTATCGTACTGCCACGGCGAAGAGGTACGACGCCAGTAGTTACCTTCCTTCACTGCCGCGCCCTCAACGTCCAGCACCTTCAGCAGAAGCTCCAGGGTGGAGCGGCGCAACTGAACGCGCGCCTCCAATGCGGTAATGCTCAACCCCTCCGGGGACTGGGCGAGGGCATCCAAAACAGCCAGCGCTTGTTCCTCATCAGGCATGGAGGCGGTCGCAAAATACTCCCAAATAGCGCGGTCTTCGCGACCGGGCAGGAGCAGAACATCCGCATTGACGGCACCGCGGCCGGCACGACCAATCTGCTGGTAGTAGCTCACCGCCGACGACGGCGCGCCCAGGTGCACGACAAAACCCAGATCAGGCTTGTCAAAACCCATACCGAGGGCACTCGTCGCAACAAGAGCCTTCACCCGATTTTCCTTGAGCGCCTGTTCTGCGACCAGCCGCTCATCCGGGTCAGTTTTACCGGTGTATGCGAGCACCTCGTAGCCGCTGGCACGCAGGGCGTTTGCGGTATCTTCTGCCGCAGAGACAGTCAGCGTGTAGATAATGCCCGAACCGGGCAGGCTGTTCAGGTGCGTGAGCAGCCAGCCGATGCGTTGCGCCTCATTGGGCAGGGTCAGAACGCCCAGGCGCAGGGACTCGCGGGACAGCGGACCGCGCAGCACATGCACGGGTGCGCTGGTATCGGCACTGAGCTGTTCGGCAATATCGCGGCTAACGCGGTCATTCGCGGTCGCGGTAGTCGCCAGCACCGGCACGCCCACCGGCAGAGATTTAATGAGCGAACCAATACGGCGGTAGTCGGGGCGGAAGTCATGGCCCCAGTCAGAAATACAGTGCGCCTCATCAATAACGAGCAGACCCAGGCGCGGCAGCAGGTACGGTAGCCATTGCTCGCGGAACGCCGGGTTATTGAGGCGTTCGGGGCCGACCAGGAGCACGTCAAGCTCGTCAGCTTCGAGGCGGGTACGGATCTCATCCCATTCGGTGACATTCGCGGAGTTCACCATGGCGGCGCGCACTCCCGCGCGGGACGCCGCCTCAACCTGATCACGCATGAGGGAAAGCAGCGGGGAGACAATAAGCGCCGGACCCATACCGCGGGCACGCAACAGCAGGGAAGAAATGAAGTAGACCGCGGACTTACCCCAGCCGGTACGCTGCACGACGAGGGTGCGGGCGCGGTCGGCTACGAGGGCGCGAATCGCCTCGTACTGTCCGTCGTGGAACTCGGCATCAGTAACACCGGTGAGGCGGCGCAGCACTTCGCGGGCTTCAGCGTGCAGGGAATCGCCATGCAGGGGGTCGGCGGGACGGTAAGCTGACTGCTGGGGGTTCATGTTCTCTCCAACGGTGGGTGGTTGGGGCGTTCGCTACGCCGCGACGCGCCGTGCTCTCTTCCCATCATGTCACACCCCGCATCCTCTAGCCTGGCGGACGGTCACTACTTGGGGAGGCGTGCGAGCGCCGCATCACCTCACGCGGTTTCGGTTCCGCCGGTGCGGAGATTTACGCCTCGCTGACCCGTGCATCCGGCGTAAATGCCGGTAGAATTGTGCCAGTAATACACAGCCTCCGCATAGTTTTGCACAACGTTCGCCATAGGTATGCTTTCTATGCTGGTGTTACTCCGGCGCCGATCCGTGCGTGCGGTCCACTCACAGTTCAGGATTTTTCATGACTTTTCTTGCCACCGCTTTGGCGCATCTTCCGGTTGCGCTCTTGGGTCTCGACCTTGAGCAGTTCCTGCTCGATACCGGCCCCTGGGTTCTGGTTGTTTCGGCAATTATCGTATTTATTGAGTCCGGTGTTCTTTTCCCGATTCTTCCGGGTGACTCCCTGATTTTTGCTTTGGGTATGCTGCATGAGCAGATGGGCCTGTCCCTGTGGGTTGCGTTCCCGGTCCTGGTGCTGGTTGCTATTGCTGGCGCTGAGGTTGGCTACCAGATTGGTGCCCGTTACGGCCGTAGGATCTTCAAAGATGACGCGAAGATTCTGAGCACCAAGAACCTGCACACTACTGAGGAGTTCTTCCAGAAGCGCGGTAGCTTGGCTCTGGTTCTGGGTCGTTTCGTGCCGATTGTCCGTACTTTTGTGTCTCTTGCGGCGGGTATTTCTTCGTACGACCGTAAGAAGTTCCACCTGTGGAATGTTGTTGGCGCGGTTGCGTGGATTGGTTCGATTGGTCTGGCGGGTGTGCTGCTGGGCGGTATCCCGTTCGTGCACAACAACATTGAGTACATTGCTGTGATTATTGTGGCGGTTTCTGTGGTTCCGGTCTTTATCGAGTACCTGCGTGGCCGTTCGAAGGCGAAGCAGGAATCTGCTGAGTAATACGTGAGTTCTTCTCGGCTGTGAGCCGGGGATGCGAAAGGGTGGGGATACCGTCTGGTATCCCCACCTTTTTGCGTTCTCTCAAGCCCGGTGGAGGTGACGCCCCGGAAGCCGGCTGCACCTCCGCGAGGTTACTTTACGCCCATGCGTCGCAAGTCTCCACGCATATGGATGTACCACCCAACCTGCGGCTGGCAGAGAAGAACGATAATCACGATGCGGCTGATGAAATCAAAGGCGAGCTTCGCGTACAAGACTTCAAGAGTCATAAACGGGCCAAAGAACAATACCCTAAGCATTTGTGAATCGTATTCGTTGTCAAAGAAAACGTGAGCGCAGAGAGCTACATACACAATATCCAGGATCATGCGTAGCGCGCCCTCGATAATAACCACCACTCGCGCCCACTCATAACCCTCAGTGAGGTACCAGGCAGAGACTACTCCAAGAACAATAGGGAGAATCATCGTAAGCCCCATAGTCATGCCTGCAAACATATAAGTGCCCGTGAATTCTAGACCTACAAGAGGCTGTAGGGGGTATGTGGACACATACACCACCAAGAATAGGGATACCGCCCAGATGGCGATGGGGCGCGGCGGAAGATTGATAACGCGCTGGGCACCCGGCACACCGTGCACGGGGCGGACACTTGCAGGAATCGGAAGCTGAGGTGCCAGTGTGCCCGCGGGGGCACCGGAAGTATTGTTAAACATCGTCGTTTTTTCTCTCATATGCTCGCACTACGGTGCGTCAGTCGGTGATTGTTGTACTCTTTTAGGTAGATTTATTTGAAACATGCCTATAAGAGTTATTTGATGTAGTTAGCTGAGAGAATAATACTTTTTCAGTATAGGGTAAGCTCTTCGAGCCTAGTAGAGTTTTTATACGAAGCCTGGAACCTTTTAGGTAACTCAAAGGGTTTTACCAGCTAGAAGATTGCGATGTTTAACGCGAAAGGGTGGGGATACCGTCTGGTATCCCCACCCTTTCATGCTCTGAGCCTTTTGGCGGTAGTGGCGCCGTTTGAGGCAAATATCCTAGTTGAGGCGGTTCCCGCCCTCGTTGGAGTTCGCGTCAGGTTCCGACGGATTCTGACCAACCACCTGGTTGTTCGGTGCGCTGCTGCCGGTAGCAGTGTACGCCCACGCAGAGGGACGAGTCAGCAACACAATATTCCGGACGTAGAGGACAGTAATGAAAACACCAATCGCGGTACGTATGAGAAAAGCGACCGCAAAATCTGCAGAGTCGGAGGATTGCAACTCATCCATCAACAAGGTGATATAGCGGGAGTCCACGAGGAAATCTTGCGCAAACCAATACATGCGACTCAAGACCTCGTAGGCGCTGTACATGAGGGTAAGTATGTGTGCCCACCTGTGTCCTTTCCAGGTCATCCAGAAGAGCAAAATCTGGATAAGAACAAAGATGAGAGGGTACCCTAGCATACGCAGGACAAGGTCAGGTAGCGTCTCCACACCGGCGATTGGTTTACCGTAGAGCAGGAAGAGCTGGATAGTGGTGAAAAGCGACAGAATAATAATCGCGGTGGTGCACCGCTTGGCGCTACGCAGAGCCTTCGGACGTACCCAACCCGCATGTTCGGAGGCGGTAGCGTTGTATCCGGCGGTCGCCTCCCGATAGTCGGTAGTGGCGTGCTCGGGGGTGCTGTCACCGGGTGCATTATTCTCTGCCGTGTTAGTGTCTACCGCGCTACTGGGGGCAACGTTATTGGAGGCGGTGTTACTCTCTGCCGTGCTGTTTTTAGCCTCCTCGGAGGGCAACAGCACACTGTATTCGGGAACCGTGTACTCCGGGTCATTCAGCGGCTGCTTCGGGATACGTTCTGACATCGTCGTTCCTTTCTCCCCTGGCACTTTCTCTTCTGGCACCCACCCCGCGCTACAGTGCACGGAGCGGGAGTTAAAGAGCCTTACCTTAAGGATATAAAGAGGCGCGCCGCACCCTAGGAAGGCAGTGCCCTTTCTCAGCGTATTCAGAGGTATCCAGGTAACCACGTACACCATTTCGAGGGCTAGCACCGGAACTCCTGAGGCTGGTGTTCCTTTTACGTTCCCCATCCCGCGCTACGGTGCGGGGGTCGAGGGTTGCGCCCCTCTGACGAGGTGCGTTCGCCGTCCTCGTCGTCATCGAAAAGCTCCCGAAGTTCTGCCGGCACCTGACCGGCAGCCTGCCTCGTCTCAGACATCATCTGCTGGCGTTCTAACGTACGTGCCCCGCTCACAATTTGTGTGTACGTCCTAATGGGAGCACGAGTTAGCAGCACAATCATCAGAATATAGAGGGCAATCATCATAATGTTGCTAACGGTACCCGCCACGTAAGAGGCTGAAGACTGAGACCCACCCATCAGCCTAGAGAAATACCTTGGATCCGTGAAATGTGTCGCAAAAGTAATTACATCGTTAGCAGCCATCAAAGCACTGTAGATGATGGTGATAACACGCGCCCACTCACGGCCCTCCCAAATCTTCCAGAGAACGAAGATTGGAATGATGGAGGCGAGGAGGGTGAACGCCAGCATCGAGAAGAGGACACTCATCACCATCTCAAAATCGATATACGACTGGTCTGGGAGCAGGATTGATAGAGAACTGCTAAGAACCCTCAACGCAATCATGGCGGTTGCGCACCACATGACGTTGCGCATAGCCTTCGGGCGCTCCGGAATTACCTGCTCGGCGGAGACAGTTGCGGTGTAGTCGGCGGTCACATCCCGGTAGCCGGTAGTGGCATGCTCGGGGGTGCTGTCGCCGGGTGCGTTATCCTCTGCCGCATTATTGTCTACCGCACCGCTGGAGGCGGCGTTACCGGAAGCTACGTTATTGGAGGCGGCATCGCCTCCTGCCGTGCTATTTTCAGCCTCGGAGGAGGGTAGCAGCACGCTGTATTCGGGAACCGTGTACTCCGGGTCGTTCAACGGTTGTTTTGGGGTGCGTTCTGACATCTTTGTTCCTTTCTTCTCTTCGCGCCCCGCCCCACGCGCTATAGCGCAGGGCGGGTGTAGAAGAGTCTCCCCATGAGGAGGGGCTTCCCACCCTAGTTGAGGCGGTAGCCTTCCTCGGTGTACACGGAAGTGTCCTTGTAGCCGCGCTGTTCGTTGCGGGAGTTCTTCCGCGCATCCGTGCGGCGGGTTGTCTTGTATTGCTGTGCGGCCGCTTCTTCAGCCCGTCGGTTAGCTTCTTTCTCTTCCCGACGTGTTTGCTCTTCATCCAGGTGAGCACGCATTTCTGCATCCTGATGGCCAACGACCTGAGCATCGCCGGCGTTCACCTGTTCGCGTGCGTTCAACCGCGCCAACCGCGCAGCAGCCACGTACATCCTGGTGGAACGGCTCAAGAGCAACACAACTATCAGGGTGGAGAGGAGCGTAATCAAGGTGTCAGCAACATTCCTAGACAGCACAGCTGCCGCGTAGTACTGAGAACTCCATGTCTGTGTGCCATCCAGCAACCGGGAAAGATAACCAGTCGTCAGGAAGGTGTTCACAAAATCTATCAAGCCCCTGATAGCTATATAAGCGAAGCTAATAAAGATGACGACATACGCCCAGAATCGACCTCTCCATAGTCGCCAGAGAACAAACATCGGTATGGCGTGCTCAACGAGGAGGAGCACTACACCGGGGATAATGAAACCCACCCATAATTCGACGCCACCGGCTGAACGCCCGTCAATCATATGTAGGAAGATTTTATGGGTTGCTTCCACCGCCATAATGGCGACAAAGCATCGCATGACGCCGCGTAGCGCCTTCGGCCGCGGCGGGAGCACCACCTGAGGCGCGGCAGGGGCGGTAGCCTTCGCGCCCTCGTGTGCTTGGGGATTATCAGCCCCACCAGCGGAGGCGCCGTCGCGATTGGGCTTTACACCCGCCTTCTGGGCGCGCTGAACCTGCTGTATCTCATCCAGCAGGCGGTTCTTCTCCACCGGATCATTCGAGAGCGCATAATCGGCAGAAAGCTCACGCAACAGCTGCTCGGTAGAGTTCTTGACCGGGCCTTCTTCCTTCTCAAGCTGACGAAGAACATCCTCACGGGTCGGCTCTTCCTCATCATCCGCCATGCTGTCCTTGATGATCTGCATCTGCTCCCGAATCGCCGCGGGGCTCGGGACCACGCCCACAGCCGGGCGAGTCAGCAAAAACAGGAGAACGGCGCTACCCGCCGTAATCACCCCGACCAGAGCCTGCGACACCATAGACGAAGCAGCGGCAGGATGCGACACCGGATCCAGTGCGGTAAACGCAGGGAAAAGCACCTGAGCCAGACCAAAGACACCCGCAAAAGAGAGCACACCGCTCAAGGAACACAGCAGAAGGTACAGCATCAGCAGGCGGCGCGGATTAACGTACCCTCCCTTGGTGTAGTCCAGAACGAACCAGAGGAACGGCACCACCAAGACAGCGTCAGACAGAACCTTCGGCAGGGCATAGCTAAGGAACGAGCCGATGTTCACACTCCGGTCCGCGGTAACGATAATCTGGTACGCATCCAGGAGGAAATACACCAGAATGAGCATCATCGCGATGGAATACGCTTTACCGAGAATCGCCATTCCCCGGTCGACTTGCTGCTCCTTATCGCCGACTATGCCGAGGTTTCTTTTCGCTTCTTCAAACGCCGCCCTCTCATCATATGTACGCTTCGCGGCGCCGGGGGTAGTCTGCGATGAGGATTCGTGCGCAGGTTCGGAAGTAGGGTGCACGAGTCATCCTAA
>ERZ772910.633-NODE-633-length-19609-cov-3.339521_pt1 | contig 19609 bp, 21 predicted proteins | sample MGYA00511357_ERZ772910 | MGnify/ENA primary metagenome ERZ772910 (study PRJEB29015, sample SAMEA2738096) | human oral metagenome | biome: human oral; feature: human-associated habitat; material: saliva | place: China | collected 2193 ... | reverse complement strand
CTTTATGTTTATTCCCCAATCCTTTATGTTTATTCCCCAATCCTTTATGTTTATTCCCCAATCCTTTATGTTTATTAAAATTTTCGCCTCTTGTAGCTGTTGCAATTACTGCGTCACAGCGGGCGACCTTCCGTCCTATAAATGTATTTATAAAGGTATTTATAAAGGTTCTTATAAATATATTTAAAAATAATACTATGATTGCCAGAGAAATAAAGTATTATTAGTAAAGTAAGTATATATAATACCAGGGCTGAATAATATTATTGGTCATATCGCTCTTAAGTTAAGGTGAAGCACGGCTTTCGCAGATGAGAAATTTATATTAAAACTTCGCAAGTAAAAATCTGCCCTGCTATTTGACCGCTCCAATCAGTTTGTCCTGTTCCGCTTTTAAAGCCTGTTGGTTATATCCCGTTATTTTGGATTGTCATACTAATTTCGAGGCACTTAAGGGTGATTTTTGTGGTTTTCGCACTTTCGGAGTGGACTATCACAACAGAGATGCCACGAGAACCCCAAAAATTTGACCGTAGCGAGGTTTTTATAGCCAAATTGATTATTTGTATGTCTATAAATAAAAAATCGCTTAAAAACGAAATTTCGAGCGAATATTAAATATAGCTCAACCTAATTTTAATTTAAAGCAAAAGAAAACGCCCCATCATGGCGATAGAGCGTCCTTTAAGACTATAAAGTTCCATTCACAACATCTATTCCCTTGTGGCTGTTTATGATAAACAATGACTTCACTCGAAGTTCTGAACCCGTTAGATCGCAATCACGGAACTCAGACCCATTATCAATAATTGCTATTTCACCAGTAACTCCAGTAAGGTCGCAGCCTGTGAATTTAACTACGTTGAACGCAGATTCATCAAAGCATGCCGAAGCCATAGAGCAATTGTTTGCACAGAACTCGGACAGACTTGAATCTTTAATGCTTAGAAACTTAAAGTTGCAATTCTTCATAGTCATATTCTCGAAGTTGCAACAAGAAGCTGTAAAAAATTCGCCTTCGCAGTCAATAAACTCAATGTTCTCTATAGGCACATCTTCGTCAGAGGTACAGTAATCAAAAGTGCATGCAGTAAAGTTGCTCCTGTTGAAGCTGCAATCATACAGCCCGCAATCATCAAATACGGCCTTTTCAAAATTACATTCTGTGAACGTGCAATCATCAAACTCAAGATCGTAAAATTTTGCTCCTGAAAAGTCAACCCGAAAGTAGTCGGTTTCGGTAAAACTTGTAACCTCAGAATATTCTGGGATTTCCTCACATAAGGTATAGTATCTTTCGTTCCCACATCTTGTTAAGTCATAATTACTTACACGAAGCCTATTATCATATTTTTCTATGCTAGGCATCTTGCTATTATCAATAACGTTACTCATCTATTTTCCTCCTCGTTATGTTTGCGAGCCTTCATATAAGGCTGTTTGCGTTAGTTTTATTGATTATTATATCCTAGTAAAGCACAAATTACAAACTATCAATTTTCGCAGATAAGTATTTGATATAAGGGGTCATACTGCACTTCTTTTTCTCGTCTGCGAATTTGCATACATACACATATATGGATTTTGTGTGGCGGCATAACGAGTAGTTTTTTATGATTGGCACAGAGTGTTTTTTTTCGTTGTTCAATGATCCAAACGATGCATTACCCAATCAGAATATAAATTATTCATCTGCGAAAATAAGAATATTAGAAATGGCTGCCCTTGCTTTGATTAATGTATAAAAAAAGAATGTACAAGAGTATTAAGCCAATCGCTGTTGGCAATATTGTTGTCTTAACATGTTCAAAGCTTATCATTCGCTTATTCCTCCAATTCGACTATAACCTTATCTGTTTTGTTGTTGACAAAAGGCGTAATACTCTTATCAACTCTAACAGATAAGTGAAATTCCTTCTTGCCACTATATATCACTGTAAATGTGTGGTCTTCAAGCACAACTCCATCAGGATTAACTATTGTCATATTCACTTTATGCTTGCTGCCCTTGCTTAGAGGCTGACCTTCCCATTTTACAGTTGCGGTAACAACGCTTTTTTCTGCAACAACATTGGTCATCTTTATGTTTGTCGGCTCACCGTCAGAGTATATAAGAAAACCAATAGCTATAACGAATATACATATAAAAATAGATGGCACTATAATCTCGAATGTTTCTTCGGGTGTTAATATGGCTATAATAACTACTGCTATCAAGAAAATAACTAACCCGAAAACTATTGCACCAATATGCATGTTTATATCTCCTTTCTATGGTCGTATTATATCATATTTGATTGCTATCTCCAACAGATTTAGTTGGTGATAAATAGCTTATATCATTTTCGCAGATGAGAAATTTATTTCCTTGCTAGTTAACGCTTTCAAAATACTTGTCTGCGAAAAAAACAGCCCCGAAAGGGGCTATCTCTTTTAATACCTAAATGTAGTTTTCTAAGTTTGGATAGGCCTCCTTTACGCCAAGCAGATTAGGTCTAGGTTCTACTGATTTAAACCTTACAACTGGTCTCATTTTTCCTAAGTTTAAGGCACATGAGGCGGTTTCAAACTTAAAGATTATATACCTCTCAGAGTCTACCGTCTCATGCTCTAATCTTATATCTTGGAAATATATACTTACCTCTCTTGCAGAATGTAAGATAATTGAGTCTATCTCTTCTCTTGGTCTGCCTTCGATTCCTAATTTTTCAATAAGATCTTTTTCCTTAATTCTGGCAACTGGCTCATCCATCCCCCTATATCTTCGCAGAATTTTGTATAAGATGCTGCTATGTCTTCCCCAAATAGAGAAAAGCAGAATTACATCAGTTGCCGTATAATTGCTTACAAATCCTGAGAAATGGTGTAAGAACTCATCATTGATTCTGATACGAAGTGTTTTCCCGTTGAAGTGAAAAACAGTGAATGGTGCAATCACAGTTCCATCTTCATCATTCAAGCAAATATTGAACGACAAAAGCTTCTTCCCTGTTATTAAAAGTGACTCTCTTAACTCAAGGTCGCTCATGCTTTCATATTCTCTGGCTTTGCGAATCTCCTTAATGCTTGTTTGTATTTCTGTAGTCTTTTCGCTGCGACACGCATAACAGATAGAGAAGATCAACTCAATCTCACCAAAACCTAATATTTTATCGTTAAACGGAAATGTTAATATATCATTATTTACGTCAACACTTTTTAGCATTTTCTTATCTCCTTTTCTTTAGTTATATTATATCGTTTATGAAACATTTTTGAAACACCTTTGGGTGGATTTCTTTAAAATTATTTGCAAAAAAGTCAAAGAAAAAGGACGAGTTTTAACCTCGTCCAAATTCTTAAATTTGCCAAAATAAAAACTAAAATGAAATGTCAAAAACTAAAATGAAAACCTAAAACTCAAAACATAAGTTAAATAATTAGCGTCAAGTTTTCTCATCCAAGCATTACTCTGTTTACTTTGCAGTCATATCGTATCTAAAAGAGTATTCCCCAGACTTTAGGTTGTTTACAATCTCAGGAGAAGCATCTTTTAGTTCTATTGTAAAATCTCTCCCTTCCTTCGCAAACACTTCATTCTCCTTAGTTAGAAGTACAACGCCGTCTTTATCTAAGATATATGACGTAATAAACAACTTTAGCTTTGCGTGCTTCTTATTCTTGTCAGCGCCCTTCCATTTGTAGTTGAAATTCACGGAGTTTTCTTCGTAAGTTTTTGTTACGTAGATTGAGATGGGCTTTTCTTTCTTCTCGACATTTTTGACAAGATTGTAACCCTTATGGTTGAATACTACAAATGAAGTTACTAATGATACAAAAATCAAAAATTTAGCAGTCCTTTTTATATTCAGGTTCTTTTTTGATTGCGCTGAATCCTCATCTTCAAAAAATGTATCTCCTAAAAGCACTGGGTCTATAAGCCAAATAACAAATGCGGTGATGACTGCCACAGCAAACACTTTCTCGCCAGTATTATGGCTTGTAATTCCGTAATAGGTCATCAACCAAAGACTCCCTATAATTAATGGACTAAACCCAAGCAAAAACAGTTTGCGCATGTTAAAACCTCCTTTTTCAATGACTATATTATATCATATCTGCAAATTAAAACCAATATCAGATATTGGAAATGGTTAGCAAGTATGATATAATAAGGACAACAAACGAAAAGGAGAAAATAACAATGAAAAGAGATACGTATGATACGATATTTATTGTCGTTACTGTGTCATTTGTCATATTGTTTGGGATATTAGCTGCGTTTGCGATTAAGTCTTTCGCATTTCCAGATGCAAGCGACGTAACAGGCTGCGAAAGAGTCGAGTTAAGAAAGAGGATCATGGCAGATCGGCAAATAGAACTGCTGAAAGAAAAAGATAAGAAATCTATTGGCTGGCTGATGTCTACAGGTGATGATCTTATGCTTGATAGCAAGGTAATCCAATCAAAGAGGCATATCAAAGATGCAGAAAGTTCTGATGACCTCTTAGCCCCGCTATATACGGAAAATTCTGATTTACTGAAAAATGATGTATCCGTAATATGCGGTGATGACAAAGCGTCTGATTTTGTGAATTTAAAACATTGGCAAGATAAAAGATTTTTCTCGGCATACGATACAATCCTACTGTCAAAAGGTAAAAACATATACGAAATGAGGGTTATTGCGGCTAAAACCATCCCTGCAAATGATAACCTTTACTCTTATTCAAAAGAATCTAATATAAACAAGAAAGAGTTTTTCTCATCTGCGAAAAAGAATGCGGTGGCGAAAGATAAACATGGCTTTACCAGAGGAGGTAAATATGTGATTATAAGCACCAAATCTGATAGTGCAGAAATGAATGATATTATTGTTTGCAAGGTTGTGGCAATCAGTCATAATATCCAAACGAAAGAGATTCTCTTTGATGCAGGAAAATCTTGCATTGCTCTTGCAATAGCCGCAGCGTTAGTTCTTGCATTTAATATAATTAAAAACAAGAATAAAGGTATTTAATAAGGGGGTGTTTTTAAAAGATGTATAAAACAATATACAGGACAGTTTGGCGTCAACAAGAAGTTGAGTTTAAAGATATGGATTGGGATGCGTTTGTGAATGATACATTCAATTACCTATGTGGTTTCAGTGGCCAAGGTTTTATTGAAACGGATCAAGAGTTTGTATTGAGGTCAGAAGCGGAAAAATATGTCAAAAAATATCCAGTTCGTATAACAAGACTTCAAGGTTATTTTCTTATTCGGTGGATAGAACTTTATGAAGTTGCCTTTAATGAAGATTATTGCGAAGTTGGTTATGATCTTTTCAGTTTTAGCGATCTAGTCATTATAAGTGAGTTTAATCTAATGGATGTTCCTATCGTAAGCAACTTTGACTTAATAGATGCTTTAAACGGGCTAGATGGAGATCAGATAGAAAAATTAATTTCACCGCTATAGAAGCGGTATTAAATCCAAAAGAAAAGAAAGGAGTTTAAAATGGAAATAATACAAGTGTTGTTATACATATTGATAGCAACTATAGTTTTGGGGTTCTTCATTTGCTCTGTCGCTTTTATAATTGCATTAAAAGAAGGCGATAAAGAAAGAGCATCTAAGTTAATCGGTGGTGCAATAGTTGGACTGGGAGGTGCACTAGTAGTTCTAGTGATAATGTTAATTTTAATATATTATTTTAAGCTTTAATATGTCAGTCTAAAATAAATGATTAAGGAGGGTTTTGGCCCTCTTTTTTTGTTTCTAAACATGGTGGGTTTTTCGCAGATGAGAAATCTTTTCGTTAATGACGCAAATGCTATATATCTAGTCTTATAATAATTTTAGTCTATTGTGAAAAAAGAGTGACTATGATATAATGGCAATCACAAATAAAACCAATTTTAGATTGTAAACAAGAAAGGAGAAGATATGAGAAAAGGTGCGTATTTTGATGAATACTACATTGAATTTGAAGGCGAAGGTAAAGACTATGTTGTTATCTCCAATGATGGCGAAATTGCCCTTGTGGAGTGCAGGAATGGCAAATTAGTGTTCCCAGCAATCAAAGAATATGACATATATAAGGTGATGCCAACATACTGTGATCTTGAACCAATGCTAAAAAAGATACACGATCACGAGAATGTGCTAGGTTTGCCTGATGGCGTAATCGAGCTGAAAGTTGTTTCCCCGAAATTTATATAGGTAATGACTAAAAATCGCAGATGAGTATTTGCGAAAACTAATAGTAAGGCAGAAATATTCATCTGCGAAAAAGAAAGGAATAAAATATGACAATTCAGGAAAAGCTAATAAGAGAAATCGAGAAGAGAAAAGCTAAGGACGATATTTATAGGGATATATCCGAACTAGAGGATGCAGAAAAGGCAACGCTTCTCGCAATTATGGAGAGTGTAGCACTAAAATTTATTGAAGATAACTTTGATTTGATTGCGGAATACTCTCTGATGACTTGGAGCAATGAGGAAGATGAAGGTGATGAACTTTACGAAGATGCTTTGTATGAGGATGACGATCTGGAGGTGTAGTCTGTGAACTACGAAGAATTTGATGATTGGAATGTATCAGAGGATAATCTTCAAGATGAACAAGATTTAGGTGAGGCAGTGCCTCAGAAGAAGGTAGCGCCTCAGAAAAAAACAGAATATATTTCGCTGTCAGATATGCCTGATGATTTTAATGGTTTTGAAAGCACTGAGAAGCCAAAACAAAAAAAACAGGGCAGAAGCCTTTCAATGTTTAAGCCATTTGATGATGATGAAACGACTAGCGAAGGCAATCAGAGAGGCAAACTTCCCGATTACAATAAATTACCAAAGATTGATTATGACGATCGAGATATAAGCGAAGATGATGATGACGAAGATTATTACGAGGATAACGGATTCCTTGATAGGTTGCTAGTTTTCATGAAAGACAATGGCCCTAAAGCTATAGCTAAAAAGTCGTTTATCATTTTTAGCGTTTTATTCTGGATTCTAGCTTATCTGTTTCAAGCGTTATCAATTAGTACGTTTACAGAAAGTATAGATGGCGAAAGTGGTGGCATGAGTTTCAATCCAATTAGGATGCTTATTAATGATGGGCCAACGCTTATTGTTTTTGCCATTGTGATTGCAGGAATAACTGCTGGCGTCTACTGGTATAGATTTGGCCTCAAGCAAGCACCTAAGAAAGAGGTATACGCTCTGTCTGAAAATGGAACATATGGTACAGCTAGGCTTGCTGATGTAGACGACTTAAATGACGTAACTATAAGAGGCGAATGGAATAGACCAGCGGGCTTACCGCTATGCCTTGCTAGAGATAATTACGGTGCAATGTTTTCATTGTGCCTCCAAACAGGGCCAATGGATAACAAGAATATGGCTATATTCGGTGCATCTGGCTCTGGTAAGTCATACGCTTTTGTAAAGCCAGCGGTACTATCTTGTATAGATCATAGATATTCGTATTTTGTTACAGACCCATCAGGTGAAATATACCGTGATACGGCAATGGCGGCAAAAGAGGCTGGCCATATAGTAAAGGTATTAAATCTAAAGAAACTAGCTGCGTCTAATGGATTAAATCCGCTTGCTAGGTTTGCGACAATGGAAAAGACGGAGATCCAAACACAGATTAACATACTAGTCAGCTCTATACTGGATAATACAAAGAAAGAGGGCGAAAGACGAGATCCATTCTTTGATCCAGCGGAAGAGAATTTACTAAAAGCTCTTATTCTGTATGTTGCAGTAACGCCAAGGCCTATGTTTAGGGGAGAGGAATACGAAAGACATCTTGGCACGGTTTATGATCTAATTACTAAGCTCAATGCTCAAGGTGGAGAGTTAGAGGAACTTGATAATCTTCCAGATACAGATCTTGCGAAAGCACCGTGGAAGATCTTCTGTGGTGCGGGCAGACTAAAGAGCAATGTAATGCTTGGACTTGGTGTAAAATTGCAGCTATTCCAGAATGAAATGCTTGCAGAGATATTCTCGCATGATGAGATTGATTTAGATATGCCAGGTCAGAAGCCTTGTGCGTACTACATTATTTCGTCTGTAAACAACAATGCTTTTAGGTTTATTTTGTCGCTATTCTTCTCGTGTGCGTTTGAATCATTGATCACACAAGCAGAAGAATCACCAAGAGGATATTTAGATGTGCCGACATACTTCTTGTTTGACGAATTCAAGGCGATTGGTACAATCAATGGATTTAGTGACAAGCTTGCTAATGTTCGTAAATACAACATTGGTGTTGCAATCATATTCCAAGATCCAAGTCAGGTAGAAGCTAACTATCCAAGACAAAGTGGCTCTATACTTGCCAATTGCGATACGTGGATAGTAGTCGGTGTTAACGACCAGATGACAGCTAAAATGGTATCTGATCGTACTGGTGAGGCAACGATTGTTAATATATCCGTGTCAGAACAAAAGGCTGGTGGCGGCTGGTTTGGTTCTAGCGGTATGCAGAATGTATCTACATCTGATGGTAAAAGAATGGTTTATACGCCTAATGAAATTATCAAGATGGCCAGAAAAGATGTGCTTATTGTTTGCAGGGGTAAAGATGTATTCAAGGGCGAAGCTTATGGATGGGTTAATCACTATTTTGCTGATTTTGTTAGGAATAACCAAACGCATTACAATCAGCATCATCCTGATTGGCAGGATCACGAAAAGACAATGGATAAGAAACGCTCTTTCCAAACACTTGGAGAAGCCGTTCCTGTTCCTAATGCACCAGTTAGTGCTACACCAGAAGAAAAGTTTGAAATTGCTAAAGACAATATGAATCAGAACATCAAAAAGCACTATCCAAAAGTAGAGCTTAATGAGGAGAGTCGAAATCTTGTAACATTGTTTAGTGATGATGTCCCAGATAAAGAAGATCCAAAGAAAGACAATTCGGATGACTACAGGGTCGTTGATGACGATCTGTTTGGGAATTTTGATGAATCAGATATAATCATCTAGGAGGTTTGTTGATGTTATTTAAATCAAGAAGTGAAGAAATCAAGAAAGATATTTCGAGAGCAATTAGTATTATGTGGTATGTCGCAAAGCTATACATAAAATCAATGTTTGCATTTTGGGGCGTATTTTTCCTTTTGGCTGTAAAGGCACATAGGAATCCGTTTGTGGAATTCCAGAAGTATTCAGGCAACGAGTTTTATGCAACAAGCGTCAATTGTGCATTGGGTATGATGATTATATTCCTTGCATTTAAATTTGCAGTGTGGCTATTTGATGATTCTGAAAAGAATTCCAATGTTGCAATTAACGTAATTACCGTAAGCGGCACTCCGCTTGGTATTGCAAAAGAAGTGAGGATTGAGGATGAAAAGGAAGGAAAAGACGGAGCTTCTCAGAAATCTTCTGAAGGCAAAGCTGAATAGTAAGAGAGGTGTACATAGTGCTGCCGAGGTTTCTCTCGACTACGGCACGAAGAATGTAAAACGAGTTGATTTTGTTTCATTTGAGCCTAGGGATCAGATGAGCATTGCTGGTTTGGAAGCTGGGGCGTTTACCTTCTATGAGATTAAATCGTGCAGAGAAGATTTTAGGAGTGGATTTGGGTTGAATTTTGAAGGTGATAAGAACTATATAGTTACTGACATACCAACATATAAGGATTTAGTTGCGCATGGCGATATTGACAATAGCAAGATGTTCAATATTGGCGTAATGGTAGCGATTCCCAAAGACGTAAACGTGCTTGATGAATTTGAGAGACCAAATAATCTTACGACTGCGATAGAATGGGAGCTGGTCGTAGTTAAATCAGCACACCGCAAGCAAAGAAAGAGGTCAATGGGTGAATTATTGTTCTGCATGCTTCGGTCATCAGGAAATAGGTAAGATATAAAAATTTGATATTGACATGAGAATAGATATACGATAAAATTGTAGCTGTAAGAATTTAGTCTGAATGTCGTTTTGGCAAATTCTAGGCAGATTCTCCTTCTTTATCTAATTTAACACAGCAGGGTGGACGTTATGTCTACCCTGTTTTGTTTCGCATTTTTTTAGCGTAGAAAGCAGTAAATTACTTGTGTGCGAAATTTATAGTATTAAATATATTTAATATTTATTCGCAGATAAGAAAAACTTGCTGGTATAATTCAGATAGAGCTTAGGAAGTTAGCTCAAACAAATTGTTTTAAAGAGAGGAGAAATAAAAATGAAAGAAATTATCAAAAACAAGAAAAAGGTTATTATCCCAAGCATACTTGTGCTTGTACTAATTATCGGTGGTGCTGTATATGGAATAAACCATAATAAGCCTATCGAGAAGAAGCCTGCCAAGAAGGCAGTTCATAAGGTTAAGGAAGAGAATAAGCCAGAAGTATCTAGCGAGGCTATTCCTAGCGAATCCGCTACTAGCTCTAGCGAGGCAAGTAAGCCTGTAGAGAACTCAAAGCCTAGCAAGGCTGAGAAGAAAGCAGAGAAAATCTCATCTGCGAAAAGCGGAAGTGTAGCTGCTTCTAGCGGAAGCTCATCTAGCACTCAGGCAAGCAAACCTAAAGAGCCTATCTATGGAACTAGAACTGTACAGAAAGCTGTTCAAGTATATGATCCAATGAAGGAGTCTTATATACAGTGTGCTTGCGGATGCAAGAATCCAAGTTATGAACACAGTTTGGCTCACGCCAGAAATGGAGAACCAAGCGGAACAAAGCGTGTATATGTTGGTGGTTATGTTACTAAATATGAAACGGTAACGGAAAGGTATATCATTGGATATAAGTAGGTGACAATATGAGAAGTATGATTGATGGTGTACTAGAAGGTTTTGCCTTAAGTGCTATAATAATATTGCCACTAATACCAATCATGCTTCTATATGATTATTTCTTAAGGAAGTGTGGTTCAAGAGGTAAAGCAATACTCTGTATGGTATTGGTATTTTACGGAGTAGGCTTTATTGGTACATTAGTGGATGTAATAATGACTTAACTGTCAGCAAACTCAAGGGGTTAATTGACGCCTCTTGTTTTTATATACAAAATATGTTATAACTAATGATGTTTTGAAAAGGAGGAGGTCAAATGAGGTTGAAGTTCCCATAATCGTAATCAAAACAAATTAAGTGGTTAATTCTAAATTAAAAAAAGAAAGGAAATTTATATGATGACGAATCATCTAAAAAGAATGGTCACAACACTCGTGCTTGCGGTTACGCTAGTAGTTGGTATGATGCCTTCGTTTGGGGCGGCTGTACCAAATGGTTCTGTTGCGATCCAATCAAAGGTAAGCATTAAGACGAATACAGATAAGTCTGATGCACTAGTCGCTGTATCTGGCGACACTAAAACCGTTATTTCTAAAGATAAGACATTTTCTTATCCGTCAGGAGAAGATTATACTATCAATTATAGTGCAAAGGGCGAAACTCTTAAGTTCACATCTGATAAAGAGGTTAAGCTAGAGGGTGATGTTACTCAGGTTGATAGGCTAACTTACTCTGCGACTAAAGAGAGTGGCTCAATTAAGGTAAAGACTGCTGATAATGTATCTATTGAGGCAACTTTTGAGACAGAAAAAAGTGCTACTGTTGATACAGAGAAGTCAACTGACGTTAAGGTCTCTGCTGAAAAGAACGGAACTCTTGTAACAAAGAGAGTTGGAAGTGATGATGCAACGCAGGAAGAAGTTCTTGCTGGTGAAGATCACAAAATTCCAGCAGACAAGGGCGATAAGGTGACTGTAAGCACCTATGCTCTTGACAATAACAAGGTTAAGTTCGACACAAATGGCGTTGAAAAGGTTTCCGAAAAGAAAACTTCTGAAAACACTAGTGATGTAACATTTAAGGTTACTGGTGATAAACCAAGCATTACAGCTACATTTAGTGGTGGAGATACAATCAATTCTCCAAAGCCAGAGCAGCCTAGGGTAAGAAGATCTAGATCTGTTAGCGCTGCTACAGATACAATCAATGTTAGGCTTGTAAAGTATCAATATGGTTACAATTCAAGCGGTGCTAAAACAAGACCTAATAAGCATGGATTGTTTACTGATGGAAACGGAGGCGTAGTATATTGTTCAGAGCATGACAGAACGTCAACAACTGGAACAATGACTGGTTCTGTTCTAACAGATGACACTATGCGTAAGATCCTTTACTATGGATATAAAGGTCCTGCACAGTGGTCTGGATTTGGAAACTCTGCATATAATGGAAAGTATAAGGTTTGGGGTCCAAACACTAACAGAGTTGAAATAATGGGAACTGCTGTAACGTCTCAGGCTATATCTAACAGATATAACGCTCTTGGTGGTCGTGGAACAAAAACTAACCCATCTGGTTTAAATGAGTTTATGGCTTACGTTAATAGCCAGCCATCTGCTCCAGCTTCGTTTACAGCATATAAGGCTGGAAGTTCTGGTCAGGATATGGTTTGGTTTAAGAATAATCCAAACGGAGAGTTCCAAGTAACTAAGAAGGCTGGTCTTAACGAGGCGTGGCTAAAGGATTTCCCAAACTGCTATTCGCTAGAGGGTGCTGAGTTTACGCTTTATGGCAGTGATGGAAATGCTGTCGCTACAGTGAAAACTAACGCAGAAGGTCGTTCAAATAAGGCATCTGTGCCAGCAGGAGATTACACCGTCAAAGAAACAAAAGCTCCAAAGGGATTTGCTCTCTCTAATGAAGTTAAGACAATTACTGTGCCAGTAGGTGATGTGACTAGTTTTGATTTCCCAGATCTACCTCAAAATGATCCAGTAGATGTTCTTTTAAGTAAGAAAGATGCTGAAACTGGCAAGGCTTCTGCTCTTGGCGGTGCTTCACTAGAAGGTGCTGAGTTCGAGATGAGCGTATATGACGGACAGTTCAAGACTGCTGCTGAACTTGAAGGTAAAAAGCCTGTTAGAACATGGGTGCTTAAAACAAATAAAGATGGATTTATTTCATTAGGAACAGAAGAAAAGGCTAATGCAGCACTTGTTTCTGGAGAATTCTACAAGGATTCAAAGGGTAATATTGTATTCCCACTTGGAACATACACAATCAAGGAAAAGACTGCTCCAAAGGGCTATAAACTTAATGATGAAATGTTTATTAGAAACATTACAGCAGATGGATTTGCTGAAAATGTAAATACATTCAATGAGCCAGAGGTAAAAGAGCAGGTTAAGCGTGGCGATCTTGAGTTTGTTAAGATTGCAGATGGATCTAACGAGCGTATGGCAAATGTTCCATTTAAGCTAACTAATGTGGCAACTGGTGAAAGCCATATTGTCGTTACAGATGATAACGGCCAGTTTAAGACTGAAAATAAGTGGAATAAGCACTCATATAAGACAAACGAAAATGACAAGGCTCTTGTTGATGGTAAGATTGATGTGTCTAAGCTAAATCCAGAAGCTGGAGTATGGTTTGGCAAGGATCAGGCAGGAAATGAAGCTCCAGTTAATGACAAGCTCGGTGCGCTACCTTATGGCAAGTACACACTTGACGAACTTGAGTGTGAGACCAATGAAGATAAGGTTATGCTAACTGGAATTGAAGTTTCTGTAACAAGAGACGATACAACTGTTAATATGGGAACGCTTACAAACGATCAGAAGCCACCACAGCTAAAGACTAATGCAAGCGAAAAGACTACGAAGGATAACGTAGGTGTTCACGGTAAAATGACTATCGTAGATAAGGTTACTTATAAGAACCTCATCAAGGGTAAAGAGTATACTGTTAAGGGAACGCTTATGGATAAGGCTACAGGCCAGCCAATCATGGTTAATGGCAACAAAGTTCTTGCAACTAAGACATTTAAGGCTGAGAAGTCTAAAGGCGAAGTTGAGCTAGAGTATGTACTTGATGCAAAAGACCTTGAGGGTAAGACTACTGTAGTATTCGAAGATCTATACAAGGACGGTAAGCTTGTAGTAAGCCATAACGACCTTGAAGATGAGGACCAGACAGTTTACATTCCAAAGGTTCGCACAACAGCTAAATCTGCTGCAACTAATTCGCATCAGGGTGAGGCAAGCAAGGAAGAGAAGATTGTTGATAAGGTTATGTACAACAACTTAGTAATCGGTAAAGAATACGAAGTTAAGGGTAAGCTTATGAACAAGGCTACTGGAAAGCCAATCCTAATTGATGGGAAAGAAGTAACCGCAGCTAAGAAGTTTACTGCTGAGCAGAAGGACGGATTTGTTGAGCTTGAGTTCGTATATGACTCTAGCAAGCTAAAGAGTGGTGAAACTACTGTAGTATTCGAAGATCTCTATCACAACGGAATTAAGGTTGCTACACATAGCGACATTAATGACAAAGATCAGTCGGTACACTACCCTAAGATTGGAACTACTCTAACGGGTGACAAGGGCAACAAGACTGTGATTGCAGCTAACAACACAAAGCTAGTTGACACAGTTAAGTACGAAAACCTCGTGCCAGGTAGGGAGTACACAATGAAGGGAACTATGATGGTTAAGGATAAGAACAATCCACTAGTTGAAAACGGAAAGCCTGTTGAAGCGGTTGGAAAGTTCGTACCAACGACACCATCTGGTACAACTAATATTGAGTTCACTGTTGATACAACAAACCTTAAGGGTAAGGAGCTCGTAGCATTTGAGGTTCTATACAACTCAAAGGGTGAGGAAGTTACCAATCATAAGGACATCAACGATAAGGGTCAGACTGTTAAGGTTCTCGATAAGCCAAACGGTCCTAAGACTGGTGATAACTCAAACATCTTAGTATACGGATTAATTCTTGTAATTGCTGCTGGCGGTATCACATATATCGTTAGAAGAAATAAGAAGAATAAGAAGTAGCATTAGGGGGCAATAACTTATAAATATATGTTGATTTTTATAATTTTTATTAAGTTGATTAATGAAGAGAGTGATAAAAAATGATAAAGTCACTAAAGGTAAGATTGAATCCAAATAACAAACAACTTACTAAATTGTTCCAATATGCTGGATGTGCAAGATTTGCTTATAATTGGGCTATTGCAAGGGAACAAGAAAATTATAAACAAGGGGGTAAATTTTTATCAGATTGTGAATTGCGAAGAGAATTTACACAACTAAAGAAGCTACCAAAATACAAGTGGCTAAATGAAATTAGCAACAATGTAACAAAACAAGCGATTAAGGATGCTTGTGGTGCTTATAAAAGATTTTTCAAAGGACAATGTAAATATCCTAAATTTAAGAGCAGAAAACATTCTGCTCTATCTTTTTATCAAGACAATCTTAAAATCCAATTTACAAATACTTATGTGAAAGTCGAAGGGTTTTCAATAAGTAAAAAACGTAATAAACAAAAATTAAATTGGATTAAGCTTTGCGAAAAAGGAAGAATCCCAACTGACTGTAAATATGTAAATCCACGATTTACTTATGACGGATTATATTGGTATGTGTCAGTTGGGATTGAAGTAGATGATAATACTACTTTTCCATCAAACGAAGGTGTTGGAATTGACTTAGGTATCAAAGATTTAGCAGTTTGTTCTGATAAAAACACTTATAATAACATAAACAAAACACAAAAAATCAAGAAGTTAGAGAAAAGAAAACGCAGGTTACAGCGTTCCATATCAAGAAGATATGAACAAAATAAGAAAGGAGTAAGTTATTGTAAAACATGTAACATTATAAAAAGAGAAAAGGAACTTTTAAAGGTATCAAAACGATTAACGAATATTCGTCATGATTACTTACATCAAATAACATCTGAAATCGTAAAACGAAAACCAAGTTTTATATGCATGGAGGATTTGAATGTAAGTGGGATGATGAAAAACAAACATTTATCCAAAGCAGTACAACAACAGAAGCTTTATGAATTTAGGAAACAGATCGAGTATAAATCTAAATGGAACAACATTCAAGTGGTTATAGCAGATAGGTTTTTCCCAAGTTCTAAACTGTGTAGTTGCTGCGGAAATATTAAGAAGGATTTAAAACTGTCAGATAGAATCTATAAATGTGAATGTGGAAACGTCACAGATAGAGATTTACAGGCAAGTTTAAATCTAAAAACATATGGAGAAAATGTTTTATCTGTAGCATAACACTTCACTACAGATGTATACCGAGCGTTAGTCGGGAATTTACGCCTATGGAGAGTACAAGAACTTGTGAGTAGCATATTGCGAAAGCATACTCGGTGAAGTAGGAATGAAACATAAAAGTTTTTACTTTTTATAAGTTTTCAGTAACGGCAATAAGCCCCCTTTTAATTTAATAACATGAAAAAGTTTATAAGAAATTACGGATATATCTTTGCAACCATAATAATTGTGACAGTTATATTTAAGACGGTTCTTTTTATTGGAATAATCCCAAGCGAGTCCATGCAGCCTACAATAGACGTGGGAAGCGGTGTTTTCGCAATCAGGGATAGCCATATAAAAAAAGGTGACGTAATCATCTTCAAAGCTCCTAATAAAAACAGCATATGGATTAAGCGTGTGATTGGAACAGAAGGTGACAGCATTGATATAACAGACAAGGTATATGTCAACGGGAAGGCAGACCCAATCAAGGGGCATTATGAGGAAGCACATTATAAAGTACCTAAAGGGCACATATTCGTTATGGGTGACAACAGAGATAATAGTTATGATTCAAGAATCTTTGGATTCTTAAAAGTTAATAATGTAAAAGGTAAAGCTATATTTAAGTTCCCGCTGAAACTAAGCTGTAGGTCGGGAATAGGAAGGTTGTAAATTCGCAGACAAGTATTTTGGAAATATGTTTGAGAGTCTTGTAAATCTAAAAAGTGAAAATAATTATTATTTAAACATGAAAATATTCATCTGCGAAAAAGAAAGGAAAAGATATGAGCGAAGTAGTAAATGAAACAATGAATGAAGTAGTACAGGATCAGGTAGAAGAGGTAAGCGAAGTAGCCGAGGAAGCTTCGGAAGAAAAAAACTCATCTGCGAAAAAGCTAAACAAGAGGCTAGCTAGGAGATTTAGAAACCAGAGAGGTATGCTTAGAACAGAAGGTCATACACAGGAGCGTGTAATGGGCGACTTTAAGAAAGCCTCTGCCGTGCTTCTAAATGCTAAGGAGCAGAAGTCTCCAATCACATTGAGGCTAATGGGTGTTGAGCCTATTAAGCCAAGCCCACAGAGACCTACTGTAATGATGCCTATATGTTATTACAACGGGTGGAAGGTCGTTATCCCTAGAGAAGAGTTCTTTGATCTCGCATATCTAAGTGACGAGGAGAGAGTTAACGAAACAGAGCTGACAAGAAGAATCTATCAGTATATCGGTGCTGAGATTGATGTTATTCCGCTACAGCTAATTAAGGGAAGTAAATCCGACAGGGGTGAAATTGGTCAGGATATTGTAATCGCTTCAAGAAAAGCTGCTATGGAGATTAAGAGAAACGAGTATTGGTTCGGAATTAACTCTAGGAGAAGAAAGGGTGAGATTTTTGAGGAAGATCTAATCCATGATGGCTCTCTAATTGAAGCTAGAGTTCTTGCAGCAACAAGAGGCTTTGTATACGTTGAAGCTTTTGGAGCTGAGTGTGTTATCCCAGCGAAGGATGTATCTTATGCAAAGGTTGAGAATTGCAGAGATATTTATAAGGCTGGTGATTCTGTGGGGATCAGAGTTAAGAATGTCGTTAAGGATGAAGATGTTTGCGGAGTAAGATTTGCTGCTTCAATTAAGGAAGCCAGACCAGATCCTCGTAAGGATGCGTTCAAGAGATATGTAAGGAACGGCATTTATCAGGGTAAGGTAACAATGCTACAGACAGATGTTGATAAGGCATCGGGAGTATTCGTTTCCCTGCCAGGTCCTATTGATGTATTCTGTAAAGCCCCAAGAATGGTAATGCCAGAGATTGGCGACATTGTGTCTATCCTCATAGTAGGTAAGGATGAGGAAAATCTACTTCTTTGGGGATCAATTAAGCACACAGAGAAGCAGAGCGTGAGATAATATTTAGTATAAAATAACGCTTGTGTAATTTGATTTTATATGTAATAATATACACATAGTATGTTTAGCAGGGCCAAAAGCCCTGCTTTTCTCATATTTTAAAAAGTTAAGGAGGAATAAGTATATGAGAAGTTTCAATGAAATGAAACAGCTTGCAGTAGAGATTAGAGATGAAGCTAAAGTTGAACTTATGACAGCAATGGTAAATCCATCTGCTGCACAAAAGAAGATGCTTGGTGGATGCGGAGCTGCTGGAGCTATGGTGGGAACTGTAGCGAACTTTATGGCAGTAGACTTTACTGGTCAAGCAAAGGCAATGGGTAAGAGTTTGTTCAGCATGGGCCTTATTATAGCCAATGTTGTGTTCTTCCTAGTAGCACTAATCGGATTCATCATGTATGGTGCATCTAGTGATCCACAGTCTGCAAGACAGGCTAAGGACAGGATCAAGAGAGTAGTTGCAGCTTGGATCGGAATCAATCTAATCGGACTCATTGCAGCAACCGTAGCTAAGCTGACTGCTGGCGGTAACAACGGAGCTGGTCAGACTAGCACAACAATCTAATTGTAATATCCGTTATATCTCGGCTAGTGGGTTCATCCCATTAGCCTTTTTTCATAAGTTAGGAGCAGATAATGAGCTGGATTCTCGGCAGTATATTTGATGTTTTACTTGGCGTTTTAAAGATGGCTTTTAAGACGCTCGCAGGTAATTTTATCGCATTATTTGGTATAAATATCGGAGCGAATTTCCCAACAATGGCAAGTCCTAGTTCTCCAACACTAGCACAAACACTAGCAAGTTACTCTGGTGACACTTCGCAAACTGCTGGGGCTAATGCTACCGATTTATTTGATGCTATTTTCCCCGTAGCGGCGTTTAAGACAACAATGATAATTGTGGCTATTGCCATACTAATTATCTTAACTGTCTTATCTCTTATTAAGGCTGGTGCGGGAATACAGGGAGCAGATCATCCAATAACGGTGCTTGGACGATTCGTTGTAAGCATGATTGGTATAATGTTCTCATATAGGTTATTTATTATATTTGAGTATTTCTTCAATACTATATACATAGAGTTTCAAAAGGTTGCAATGAGTGCGGCCGTCATGAACCCATCTGGTATCAATAAGGCTGCGGCCACAAAGGCTTTAGCTGATAATACAGCGGCGATAAACTCGGCAATAGAAAATGCGACAACTTCATTCTTTGATCCATCAAAGGTGAGTGGATATATGGATGTTACCAATCAAGGCGTAGCGGCAGTAGATAAAACGGCTGGAACTTTGTTTTTCACGCTTATCTGTATCATATGTCTTGGTGCAATCATAATAAACTTCTTTAAGCTTCTATTAGAGATGGTTGAAAGATATGTGCTTCTTGGTGTTTTATTTTATACAGCACCACTGCCATTTATAGGGCTTGGTTCAAAATAGACTACTCAGGTGTTTTCTTCTTGGGTAAGAATGGTATTCTCACAGTTTATGTTGATGATATTGAATGCGTTCTTCCTAAACTCGTTCTTCGGGGCAATGTTTACGTTTGGCAATCTCGGAATCAACAACATGAAGAAAATGAATATGACTTCATACCTTGTATATATGTTTGCTTTGGTTGCATGGCTAACAATTGGCCAAAAGGTAGATCAGCATATGAGAGCTTTAGGATTATCTACCG
>ERZ772910.625-NODE-625-length-19722-cov-6.699903_pt1 | contig 19722 bp, 15 predicted proteins | sample MGYA00511357_ERZ772910 | MGnify/ENA primary metagenome ERZ772910 (study PRJEB29015, sample SAMEA2738096) | human oral metagenome | biome: human oral; feature: human-associated habitat; material: saliva | place: China | collected 2193 ... | reverse complement strand
ATCCAGCTAGAGCTACAGTGGATAGTAAAAGAAGGGTTGCTAGTTTTTTCATTCTGTTCCTCTCAAAAATTCATTTCTACCATTGTACCCTAAAAGGAAGGGGATTTCAAATATTAGTGACAAGACAGCTTTAGAGAAAATCAATCCCAAAGTCGCTTGATTAAAGATTTTTCTTTGGATGACGGTCGATAATTTCCTGGTACTGTTCTAGTATCTGCTTCCCCTTTGGAGTCAATTTGTAGCCACGAATTGAAAAGTGACTTGCCAATTCTTCTTCTGAAAAGTTGTCATGAAGGGCTTGGTCTAGATCTGCAGCCTTCATCTTAGATAGTCCTCTAATTCCCTTGCTTTTCAAAATATTCTTTTTCATTGTAGCATTTAGATGGTCAAGTGAATCAAAAGCAGTTTCAATGACAGCATAACCTTTTTCCATCAGACTTTTTAGATGTTTAGGGGCATCAATGCCATAAGAGTACTCGAAGTATTTAGGAAACCAGGTTTCGGTGGTAAAAGTGCCAAACTGGATTCTCCAGAGGAGAATAATATCACCTGCTAGTAAATCATCTGTTAATAATTCCATATTTCGTTTGGGAACGGGTTTGGGATTTAGGAGCCAAGCATCCAAATCTCGTTCAGGAGAGATGAAGGGTTTGACTTGGTGGCCTTTATAAAATGTTTCTAAAATAGTATTCACAGATAGCCTCTTTCAAACTTTTATTTCCTATTCTAACAAATTTCTAAATGGTTTAAAATTTTATTTTTTTCTTTATTTTGTTATTTCTTGAGTACTAGCTTCTCAGCAAAAACGTTGAGTGCAGGTGCCACAGAATTTCCATTCAGCGAAGTATCTGATAGGAAAATGGGGTTGACTGCTTCAACAAGAGCATCTTCTGAAAAGACAGTGGTAGAAGCAGGCGTAATAACGTGGAAGGCACCATGAGTCTCACTATTTAAAATATGTCTTTGGTACTTTCCTTATTTACCAAAGATATAACGTGGTGCATTTCCTAGTTTTTCGTAGTAGGCCGGGCCGATAAATTCTGGTTTCATTTTTAAAGTTTCTGGGATCATAAGTTTTTTCCTTTCTGATTGTTAAATAAAAAAAGTTAAGCTGGTAGCTTCACTGTTGAGTAGTAGTGAGTGGAGAGTTTACGTTTAAACATTCTAGTATAGAATGCCACTTCAGCATGAGAAAATCCTGTGAGGAGTGATTTCTTTGCTAAAGAATCTAAATCATTCAAAGCTTGAGTGTATAACTGTGCGGTTAGCTTATCAGATGAACTGAATATTTTATATGTAAATGTGTAATTATCGTAAAGTCGTTTACATTGTAGTGCGAAAAAAGTTGATCATAGTTTTCTCCTTTATTATAAAAGTAAAAGAGTTACTAAGAAAAAGAAGACTTAGTAGCTTGAGAGTGAGTCTATCAAGATAGATAGACAGCAGTAAAGAGAAGTTATTTGGTTGAAGGATTCCTCCTTCACGGTGGCAACGTTTAGCAAGGTGCATTGCATGAATTACCCTCTCTTTCCCAGCCAATCTCAAAAGGTAGTCATTATCATACCCAATGGATTCTCTTACGCCCTTTGGCGAAGCCAGTTCACTTTACTATACGGAAAAGTGCGAAAGTCCGAAATGCGTGGAAGCCCACAGAAAAATGTTTTATATCTTCGCTTCAACCATAAACAGACTTGACTTTTATTTCCAAAACATCTACAATAAAGGTACGAAGTTTAGTGTTTGTTTGGCAGTCAGTCTTCTGGTTGTCAGACGCACTTTTTATTTAATTGTCAATGAACGTGATTTAGCCTTGAATATAAGGTTATTATTTTCAATTGTTATACAACCATTAGTTGTTAATCTCAACGATTTTCTGCAAAAATTTAAAATATTTTTTGAGGTCACATATGGAGTTCGCAGAACGCTTGAAAACACTAAGGAAACAAGTTAAACTTACACAGGCTCAAATAGCTGAAAAATTAGATATTTCCCAACAAGCATATGCTTCATGGGAACGTGGAGCAAAAAAACCAACACAAGAAAATCTTGTTAAGATTGCTCAAGTACTAAACGTCTCAATTGACTATTTAGTTGGTAATTCAGCAGAAAAATCAGATGAATTAAACAATATTGAATTGCTTTTTTGTATGAACTCAAAAGGATTGACTGATGAAGAAAAAGAAGTTTTCAAGAAAGAGTTGATTGAGTTTATGAAGGAAAGAAAAAAAGCCTTTACTAAATTAAAGAATTAATCTTACATTGGAAAGATATAAAGAGTATATATACTAGTAATCCAAAATTTGTCTATAAGGAAAATGAGATGATATAGAATACCAAAAAACATATGATCAAGGCGATAAAATTTTCACTCATTTTTATAACGATGCTATAAGATATGGAAGATAGGTAATAAATTATGAAAAAGATAAACTTTAACACTGATGAGTCAGGTTATTTTGATAATGGGAACAACTATTTTATTAATGGTGGGTTGCAAAATGAAAAAATGAACACAATGCTTTCTTTATTTCAGCATGAGTATACCCATTTCGTGATTTTTCATACTTCTTCACTTGGATTATTAATAGTGATGTCTGAAAAAATTGCTCAACTGGATTCTAGTAAAAATTGGTTATTTCATAAGATTAGCCGTTATTATAAAAGAATGCAAGAAGAAATAGCTACGTACTCTGAAATGTTGAGTTATTATAAAATTAATGGCAAGGAAGAGTTTATAAAATTTCGAGAAGATATTCGAATTAATAATCCAGACTATTATAGATACTATAGAAAAATGTGTAATAGAAATAGTCTATTAAGCGAAAACTCTTTTCTAAGCTATAACTCGGAAAAAATTGATGACCTTATTGAAACTTTATATCAAATAGGTCGTGATTCGTTTAATGTCAATATTAAGGAATTAAAATTTGGAAGTATTCATAATGAAAAAGAATTACAAACCATTATGTCTTCATCTCGTTTGAAATTTAATCCAAATTGTCGTTTTGGACAGATTATTAAATCATTAAATTGGGATGGGAAAATATTTAAATATAATATTCCAAATTACATTCCTGTTACTCCGATAGAAAAATTTGAAATAAGTGACTATATAAATATAGTTCAATCAGTTTTCCCTAATAATAAAAATGTGAAAGATAGACTTTCAGGATTCTCGTTAAATTCTTCGTTTAAACCCTATGGTTATCCTGACTTATCACAATCTTTCCCTTTCACAGATGTTGGTGGTGAGAAACATAACTATAAAATGCCTCGTATTGAGATGAATCCCGAAGTACTATTAAACATTCCTGAGATAGTTTATGTTGATCTTATTTTTAACAAAACTTTAGATAAATTATTTTCTAATATTACTATTACCCAAAAAAATGGGAAACAAACAATGACCTATTTCGAAATTGGAGATAAGAGTGCTGCTATATATTATGTCCTTGAATTGTTATCTAAACATAATGCTATTTTAAGATTACTTGATTACTCAATATTTGAATTTTCAAATTGGACAGATATTCTTGAAGTTTTCCCTAACAGAAGTTATTTATGTCTATCTACGAATGTGGCATCGAGTATAGATAAAATTGTAGAAAATTTAACTGGAGCACAATTTGATATCGTGAAAATGGAAGGGTACAGTATTCTAATTATTCAAAGTGGAAATCTCAGTTTAGTTCAGCCAATAGTTACGCAATATACTGCCACACTAAGCATAGCATTAGAAATTCTTGGATTAGAAAAAAGTAGTTTTATAAAAGATCAAGAAGAGTGTAAGAAAGCTGGCATTTTTATAATGGATGGAGTGAATGTACGAAGAAATATAAATATTGACGATTTAATAGACCAATTCATACAATTTTTTCAGGACTTGTAGAACATAATTTAGGTGGACAATTGTCCACTCTTTTTTGTATAACAAACTCAACCTAATCGGTTTAGTTTTGCAATCTATACTTAAAGGGGTATTATTTATTGGATGAATTATATACAAGAGTAAGTAAGTCTACAAAACATGTGTTGTACCAGTACATGAAAGATAATAACACTTCATTACTAAACTATAATTTCAGTTTCTTCTTCCAACATTGTATTCAGAAATACAAGATCCATGTGATGAGTCATCACTTCACAAATCGTAAGATTGAAGGCTTAACTGTCACTGATGAATTAGGTACTAGTTTTTCCTATGAGATGGACAACCCCAGTGTTAAGCAGAATTTCACCTTATGTCACGAACTAGGCCATTTTATTCTTAACCATAACGGTACATGTTTTACAGAATCTGTCAACAATCAGGAAAGTTTAATAGAACGTGAGGCAAATATTTTTTCTGAAGTAGTGTTGATGCCAGATATTGTTTTATTATCTAAAATCTACTACAGTTACGATAGTTTTCAGAGAGTACAAGAAAGTTTAGAGGTTTCAAAACAAGCTCTATACTTTCGTTTGATAGATTTATTACGAATGTATTTTCCAAATGGGAAAGATAAAATTAAACAAGCAATTAATGACTATATAGGGATGAAAAATTCTTCAATACTTGGTTTGTTTCATGACATAAAACAACAATTAATTGATGAGTTCAATCAATATAGTGCTTCTCTAAAGGTTCAGACCCAAAATTGTATTTTTGAACAGGGATTTGTTTCAAGTCAGGAACTGCCAGAGTTAGTTGACCAGAATAAATGGAAAGAACTAAGAGAAAGTATAGATAATTTAAAAATTTAGTTGATTTATAACAAAGGAAAATCAGTAGCATATGCGTGGGATAGTACAAAAATATCAGATGAAGAAGCGAGAAAGAAAGCGGAATTACAATTACTATTAATGTAATGAAAGGAAAAAGGTTAGTCAATCAAACAAAATGCAAACATATAGAAAAGAACATTATGAAAATAGACTGCAGATGGACTATTTCTCAGACGATTTTTTTAGATTTGAAGAGGACTTTCAAAAATATTCTTCGATGAATATCCCTTTAACTTTTTAATTAATGATATATTAAGAACTATGGCAATTAACCAAAAAAATTTTTTTGTCTTAAATAAAGAAAAAACGAAAGATGGGAGAGAGCATTGTTTTTGGTTCGAAATAAAAATGCTAGATAATTACTCAATAAGATTTTTTAGATATTTAAACTCTTCTCTTTGCAACCACAACAGACAAAAGCTCTAATTTTATGATATAATTTTATAAATAATATATTTGGAGTTTGGCTTGTTACAAAGCCAATGGTTGCGATTTCAAATAATAAACATTTTAGCAGGTTTATTGTTTGAAAGGAGTTTAAAAAAGGGGAGTTATATGATTACATCAGAAGAAATTAAAGCACGTTTATGGAATGGTGCAAATGAATTACGTGGGTCCATGGATGCTAGTCGCTATAAAGACTACATGTTGGGCCTTATGTTTTATAAATTTTTGAGTGACCAGACTTTAAAAACATTTGCGACAACTGCAGGTATTTCAAAAGAAGATAATTGGTTTGAAGAATACAAAAAAGCCCATCAAGAATATGGTACTGAACTAGAAAAAATGATACAGGACATCTTAGGCTATTTTGTGCGTCCTGAACATCTATATCAAACATGGGTCAAAGATATGAATGCTGGGAATTTTGAAGTTCAGAAGGTAACTGATAGCCTTAACCAATTTGAACGCAGCATTGCTGTTACCAGCGGTTCTGATGACTTTAAAGGCCTTTTTTCAAGTTCAACACTGGATCTAACCGATACAGCTCTTGGTAGCAACTTGAATGAACGTAATAAAAACATCCAAGCATTAATCCGATTGTTTGAAGATTTGGATATGGTAGCCCTTCAGAATGGTGATGTACTAGGTGATGCTTATGAATATCTCATTGGCCAATTTGCTATGGAATCTGGTAAGAAAGCTGGAGAATTCTACACGCCACATCAAGTCAGTGAAGTTATGGCGCAGATTGTAGCGACAAATCAAAATATTACTTCCATCTATGACCCAACAGTCGGTTCAGGTTCTCTCTTGTTAACTGTAAAAAAACATTTATCAGAAGAACTACAGAAAAGCCTTAATTACTATGGTCAAGAAAAAAACACAGCAACTTATAACTTGACCCGAATGAATCTCTTACTTCATGGAGTTCGTCCAGAAAAGATGAGTATCAAAAATGGAGATACTCTTGGTCAAGACTGGCCGGAAGATCCGGAACGTCCAAATGAAGGAGTACAGTTTGATGCAGTCGTTATGAATCCTCCTTATTCGATTAAGAATTGGAATCGTTCTGGCCTAAAACCAAGTGATCCACGTTTTGAAATTGCAGGTGTTCTTCCTCCAGATTCAAAAGGAGATTTCGCCTTCCTTCTTCATGGGCTATATCACTTATCTACGACAGGAACCATGGCCATTGTCTTACCACACGGTGTCCTTTTCCGTGGTTCTGCAGAAGGTGAAATTCGAAAACGTCTACTAGAGAAAAATCATATTGACGCTGTCATTGGTTTACCAAGTAACCTCTTTACAAACACAGGGATTCCGGTTTGTATTATTATTTTGAAGAAAAACCGTGAATTAAACGAGCCAGTTCTTTTCATCGATGCATCTCGTAACTTCATCAAAGTTGGGAAACAAAATGCCCTCCAAGAGAAAGACATTGCGAAAATCGTAGATGTTTACAAGAATCGAATCGAAGAAAAATGCTATAGCCATTTAGCAAGTCGTCAAGAGTTGATTCAAAACGAGTTCAACATGAACATCCCTCGTTATGTAACAGCTATAGACGAAGAAATCCCTCATGATGTGGATGCCCATCTTTACGGTGGCATTCCAGAAAATAATATCAAAAGCTTAGTAGCCCTTCATCAAGCAGTTCCAGAACTATTGGAGCAGGTACTCACTGAGAAGCGCCCTGGTTACTTTGAATTGAATCAATCTATTGGAGAATTTTCAGAAGCAGTACTTTCTAGTCCAGTAGTGAAAGAAGAAACAGCGCAAGTAGTAGCTTCTATCCAAGAATACTTGAACGAGTACTGGGCAAAATTACACCAATTGAACTCCGACATCAGTCCTCGACAACTAAGAGAAGAGATGTTAGCAGCTATCAAAGACCGCTTATCAGAATTCAAACAATTGAGTATCTATGATGGATATCAAATTATTGCAGAGATTTGGACTAAATACCTAGGTCACGATATAGAGTTTATCGAACAATTAGGCTTCTATGAAGCTGGTCGAACTCGTGAACCAAACATGGTTACTAAGGGGAAGAACAAGGAAAAAGTTCAAGACGGATGGAACGGGGTTATCATTCCGAATGAACTAATCGCTGGTGAGTTCTATGGGGATGAGCTAGCTGATATCGAAGGTCTCAAATCTCGTGTTTCTGAAATTGATAGTGAACTAAGTGAGTTAGTGGAAAATGCCAAGGTAGAAGATAGTGATGAGTATAACGCTCTCTTCGACACTCTCAAAAAGAACGATGAGGGAGAAGCACAAGATAGTTTTGAAAGCAAACTGATAAAAGCAAGTTTGAAGGAATCTGAAAAAGGAACTCTTGAGTATGAACTTCTGAAAAGAGTGGTTAATTTAATGAAAGAAAAATCAGCAGTTAATAAAGAAATTAAAACAAAAGAACTTGAGTTAAAAGAGTTGGTTGCAGAGCGTATCGTACAATTGACAGATGAAGAAGTAGATCTAGTCCTTTATAAAAAATGGTTTGGTTCAGTTCTTGATAAAGTTGAAGAATTAGTCAAATCCCCTCTCAAAGATGAGATTGCAGTCTTAGATGAACTCAATAAGAGGTACTCAGAAACTTTAGATAGTCTAGATGATGAAATCTCTAAACTTGAGAAAGAACTAGAAGAGATGATGAGTGAACTGGTGGTGCTATAATGACAAATAGTAAACATGTACCAAAACGTCGTTTTCCTGATTTTGAAGGAGAATGGGAACAAAAGCAGTTAGATGAACTTTCTACACAGCGTAGTGGGACAGCAATTGAAAATTATTTTTCAAAAAATGGTTTATATAAAGTGATATCGATAGGAAGTTATGGATTAGATGGAAATTATATTGATCAAGGAATACGGGCTATATCAAATGAAATTACAGATAATCAGGTAGTCAAAAAAAATGAGTTAACAATGGTTTTAAATGATAAGACTTCAAATGGAACTATTATTGGTCGAACTCTTCTTATTGATTCATCAGATGAATTCGTTGTAAATCAACGAACAGAAATCATTACTCCTAAGAATGTTTTTAATCCATTATTTGCTTTTGCATTATTAAATGGTAAATTTAGAGATAAAGTAAAAAAAATTGTTCAAGGTGGAACTCAAATCTATGTAAATTATTCCTCAGTAAAAAAATTGCAACTCCATATTCCAAATCTGATTGAGCAAAAACAGCTAGGAATCTTATTTCAAACAATAGACAGACTCATCACCCTCTATCAGCATAAACTCGATAAACTGAAAAATCTCAAGAAATCTTATCTTGCTGAACTCTTCCCGGCAGAGGGAGAACGAGTACCAAAACGTCGCTTCCCTGGTTTTGAAGGTGAGTGGGAAAAGAAGAAACTGGGAGAAATAATGGACGTGGGTTCTGTAAAACGTGTTCATCAGTCTGATTGGCGAGTAAATGGAGTTCGTTTTTTGAGAGCTCGAGATATTGTTTCTGAGTTCAAAAATGCAGTATCAAATGATTATCTTTATATTGATGAGGAATTGTATAAAGCATACACTACAATATCAGGAAAAGTTGAAAAAGGTGATGTTCTTGTTACAGGTGTAGGAACAATTGGTGTTCCATTATTGATAAAATCCGATAAACCTCTGTATTTTAAGGATGGGAATATCATTTGGTTTAAAAATAAAAATAAAATAGATGGATATTTTTTCTATTACTCTTTTATTGGAAATACTATTCAAAAATTTATTGGAGATGTAGCTGGTATTGGAACAGTAGGCACTTATACTATTGATAGTGGCAAAAATACACCAATATTGTTACCTAAATCTAAGGAAGAACAAATTTTAATTGGTAATTTCTTAAAAACACTAGATAACTCTATCACTCTCCAACAACAAAAACTCGATAAACTAAAAGATTTGAAAAAAGCATACTTGAATGAACTCTTTGTCTAAGGGTATAGGAAATCAATCTAGAAAGGAAACCCTATGGGTCGTATCAATAAAGACGCATCTGAGAGACATTTTCAGGATGAATTTGTCAAAGAATTAACCAAGTTCAGATGGCAAGCTCCAGACAAATTGAATGGAAATCTTCACAAAGTAACTGTTCAGGATTTGATTGAAAATTGGAGAAGTGAACTCAACCGTATCAATGCCGATGTCCTAGAAGGTATTGCACTGACAGATAGCGAATTTGAACAAGTCTTATCTAAAGTCAATCAGATTTCAAACAGTTATGAAGCTGCAAAAATCTTATCTATCGAAGGTTCAACTGGAAAGATCGATGGTATTTATCGGGATGCTCATCCAGAAGTTACTCGCAAACAAATTACACTAGCCATCTTGAAAAAAGCTCAAGTTAGTGGAGGAGATTCGAGTTACCAGATTGCTCGTGAAGTATCATCCTCTAACGGCAATCGTTTTGACCTGGTGCTTCTAATTAATGGTTTGCCTCTGATTAATATCGAACAAAAAAGAAGTGATAAAAGCTTAGATGAAGCTTTCGGTCAATTCAAACGTTACTATGCAGATGGAGAATTCACCAATAACTTCATGGCCTTCTCACAGATGATGGTCGTGACAACGGATATTGAAACTCGTTATTTTGCGACACCTAAATCTATTAACGACTTTAATCCTGCATTCGTCTTCCACTGGTCAGTAACTCAAAAAGGACAAGAAAATGGGAAGCACTTGGGTCAACGTGTCCTAACAGATTATAGAGAAGTCATTGAACACTTCTTAATGGTACCTATGGCTCATCAAATGGTGGGAGACTATCTCATTATCGATGAAGATCCTGACAATGAAGAAAATCGTCGCCATATGTTGATGCGTCCCTATCAAGTCTATGCTCTTCAGGCAGTTGAGAAAGCAGCATTTGGTTGGGATAATCCAGATAAGATTCCGCATGGTGGTTTTGTCTGGCATACAACTGGTTCAGGAAAGACCATTACCAGCTTTAAAACGGCTCAGTTTCTCGCAACTCGTACAGAGTTTGATAAAGTGGTATTCTTGTTAGATAGACGAGATCTAGACGAACAAACTTCAAAAGCCTTTAAAGCTTATTCCGTTTATGAATCCGTGGATGTTGATGGGACAAAGAGTACCTACCAATTGAGAAAACAACTCACTTCTCCTAAGAGTGGGATTGTAGTAACGACTACCTTCAAACTGAACATTTTGGTAAATGAGTTGCTTGAAGCACAGGACCATCAACTTTCAGATAAAAAAATTGTCTTTATCATTGATGAAGCCCATCGAACTACCATGGGAGATATGATGGGGACCATTAAAGATTATTTCTTTAAAAACAGCTTATTCTTTGGTTTTACAGGAACTCCTTTATTTGATGAAAATAAAGTTAAAGGGAAGATTAATGAACGTAGTGAAGTCATTAATACCACCGAAAAACTGTTTGGTCCACTCTTACACCAATATACAATTGATGAAGCTATTGCAGATGGGAATGTCTTAGGATTCCATGTTGACTACATCAATACAGGTGAGTTTAGAAGCTATGAAGATCTCCGTGAGCAACTGATTGATATTCTAGTTGAAGAATATCCAAGTAAAGGACAAAGAGAGATTGAACGACAAGTTCATCAATGGACTGAACTGGAAGTAGAAAAGAACGCGGTTAAAGAAGGTCTATTATTTTACCAAGATAAGTATCATATTCCAAAAGTGGTAGAAGAAATCCTTGCTGGCTGGGAATCGCAATCTCAACAGGGAGAATTTAATGCGATACTAACGGTTGCATATAAAGAACGTGTTATCAATTATTACCACGAGTTTAAAAAGCAAATAGCTGAAAGATTTCAGGAAGGGGGCGCTAAACCTAATATAGTAATGACTTTTAGTTTTGGTAACGAAAATGACCCTGAAAATGTCGCTAATGAAGTTGTCGAGGAGATGTTTGAGGATTATGCTGGAATTACTGGGATTAAATTCCTAGTTGGAGATAAAGTTCGTGGTGAGAATGCTTATTTTGAAGATATCACTTCTCGCGCTAAGCGTGGAGGAAGTGGTCGCAACCCAAAAAATATCGATATTTTAATCGTTGCAGACCAACTACTAACTGGATACGATGCTAAACGCTTAAATACTCTTTATGTTGATAGAGCGTTAGAGCTTCAAGGTTTGATTCAAGCATATTCTCGTACGAATCGTGTATTTGGTTCTGCTAAGGAATTTGGAACGATAATCAATTTCCAATTTCCTAGGATCACAGAATATCTTGTAAATAATGCCCTTCGCTTGTATGGAAGTGGAGGGAAAAATAGCAGAGTTCTGGTTAAGAAATATTCTGATGCAGTAATTGAATTGGCTGATAAATTCGCCTATTTAAAAGCTGAGTTAGAAGATCCAACAAACTGGGGTTCTATTAAAGATGATGAAGAGAAAAAGGTACTCTTTAAAAAAGCATTCACCAAAGCAGCAACACAGTTAGGTAAAGTGAAACAATATTATGAGTTTTCTTGGGATGATGAATCCTTTGGGATGACTCAGCATATATGGTTACAGTATATTGGGGCGTATAAGAATCTATTCCCTAAAGAACCTGAACCGACTGGTATATTAATTGATAATATAGTTGGGAAGACAAAAATTCAAGGAACCCAGGTTATTGATGCCCAAAGCATCTTTACGCTAATTGATAAGAAGACAACAAGCAGAGATGGAGTATTGGTTATCAATGATAATAATCTAATTTTGATATTGGAACAAATACAAGAACTCAGTAATTTAGGGGAGAATGAATTAGCCGAATCTCTTAAAACTTTTATTAATGAAGAATTACTTCCAGGACGTTTATCTGCGGATATGGATTTTGACACAGCCTTTAATACATGGCAAGAAAATAGACAAATGAAACTTGTCGAAGAATTTGCGACAGAATGGGGACTAGACAGTCAACTACTCGCCAAATCTTTAAAGGTTTATGACTTGAAAAAACCAGATGAAGTTCCCTTCCGTGAAGACATCGTAAAAACACTCGATGCAACTAAAGCAACAAATCAATTTTCCGGAAGCAAACTCAAACTCAATATGGAATTGAATAAAGTCCTTCCAAGTTGGATGCAAGAAGTGAAGATGAAGTATAAGTAACAAAAGTATTATCTAAATAAGTACTGTAATAGATTAAATAGATCCGATTTACACAGGTTGAAATGGCTTAAACTTCTATTGTTACTAATAGTTTTCGTTATTTTATATTAATTTTATATCAGATACCGTTGTAATATACTTTGCTTTAGAAAGGTGGGAAATAAATGGATGATTATACTGATGACTCTTCAAAAGAATCATGGGAGGTGTATAAAAGAAAATACAAAAGCAGTGATTGGGACTTTTGGGATGAGTTTGATTTTGAAAATATAAAAACTCGATTCGAAAAAGATGAAAAATATGACAATAAAAGAAAGTTGTTATGGCTAAAGGATGATAGTAAGTTTTTAAAAAAATTAGGAAGATTGTTTTCCTTTGGTGGTGAAAAAGTATTTAATTTTGGGAAAAAATATAGTACTTTAAAAAAGATTGTTGATAACGATAATAATTCGAAACATAAAGAGTATTGTATAAATTTACTAAAAGAATGCGAATCAATGCATTCTTCAAAATATAATTTATCTATTTTGCCAACGACAGGTGGATTGAATAATGTAAAAGGTAGATTATATTTTGATGAAAACAATATCAAATACTCTAATAGCTTGTTAATTAATAAACAATTTGATCGTCTTGATCGTTTCGATACTTTTATTGCTATAATGTTTGATTATTTTGAGGGAAAATCTGAACTAGCTTTAAGTTATTGTAAAGGACAAGCCAATGAAGAATCTCTAAAGGAGTTTCTAACATTATTTAATGAGGATATATATAAATTCTGTTATCGAATATATCTTATAAACGATGAAAATTACGTAGATAAATTAGTAGAAAATGGTAGAAAACCAATCGAAAATACTGATGATGTAGTTAGATATTGTCATCTCGCTAAGGAGTATTGGGAAAAAAGTAGGGAGAGTCTTAGTTGTCAAGATTAATTTGAGAATGATAGAAAGCTATATTGTTAATATGGAGATCATTGTATTAAAGTACTGAAAATATATAAAACTTAGGAAGGTGAAAAATGAAAAATGATGAAATAAAAAATGATTCGCAAAAAAATTTAAATGATAAAGAAAATATAATGGAAGCTCAGCAAAACCATTACGAGGCGAATAAAATTTTTTTAAAACAGCTAGAACTTACATCAGATGACCAAAATGAAACATTATTAATATCACGCTTTGAAGATAAATATATTATTACTTTAGGAAACGAAAGTATAGATATTTTTAATGACGACACTGAAATTAATAAAAAAATAAGAGAGCTAACTGATAATAAGAAACTACAATCAGAAATATTAGAAAAAATTGATGAATTTTTAAATAATCGGACATCGATGTATATTAATGGCGTAGAAGATACTGAGAAAAATGATGAATTTAATAATTTTGGTATACATCCTTATGATCCGGATCAAATTAAATACATTGTCAAACCATTTCCTGTAGGAACACTTCAAGACTACATAACTGGATTTGATGGTACAGAGGATCCCACAATAGATATGAATCCTGATTTTCAACGAAACTTTGTATGGAGTAACAAAGCAAAAAGTCTATTGATTGAATCATTGCTTTTAAATATTCCTATTCCTTCCATATATCTAAATCAAACAAAATTAAATTTTTATTTGCCTGCAGATGGCCTCCAAAGATTAAATGCTATTAACGTTTTTTTAAGTGGTGAATTAAAATTAACCGGATTAGAGTACTTAGTTCAATTTAACGGCTATAAATACAAACCTAAGAATAGTCAGGATAAATCACCCATTTTACCCATGGATATCAAACGAAGAATAAGAGATTACACAATAAATTGTAATATTATTGATAGTTCTACACCAGATGAAGTTAAGCTGGATATATTCAGGAGACTCAATTCAAGTGGTGTAAAACTAAACCCACAAGAATTAAGAAATTCAATTACAACAGAAGCTATTAGAAATCTTTATAAAGTTATGGAAAAAAACGAAGTTTTTGAATCTACCATCATGAATTCAGTTAATACAAACAGATTTATTCATCATGAATTTATTTTAAGATTTATAGGTTTCTATTTATGGCAAGTTAAAGAAATTCCTAATTTAACTTATAAAGGAAATATGAAACAATTCTTAGATTCTGTACTAATTTATCTGAAATTCAATTCATGCAAAGAAGAGCTTGATGAGATAATTAGTTGTTTCCAATCAACTTTAAATAATGCTTATAAATTGTTTGGAGAAGATGCGTTCAAAAAACCATCTTATAGTGAAAGAAAAGGTACTATTAATACTATATTGTTTTCTCAAATTTTGATTAATCTCATCGATATTAACATTTCTCCTGATAGTGAAATTGGATTTTTAAAGGAAAAATTTGATAGGTACATGGAAGATAATATAGAATTCTGGATTATGATTTCATCTGCTACAAATAATATACGAAATATAAAAATTGCTAGTGATTATATTAAAGAATTTCTAGTTGAGGAGGGAATTAAATGATAAAAAAATTGAACTTAAAAAATTTTAAATGCTATGAGGAAATCGAATTAAAATTAACCAAATTCAATATACTAACAGGGACAAATTCTTCTGGGAAGAGCACTTTAATACAGGCTTTAAAATTATACGAGGAAACCAATAAAAATAATGTGAAAATTTTTGAATTGTCTAAAAATAAAAAAAGAATTTTATTTGATTTAAATCAGAATGCTGAAAATCATTTTATTGGATATAAAGAATTAATGAGAAAGCGAAGCTTAAATTACCAGGATTTTAATCCTGAAGAAGATATCAGCTCTTTTTCTATTTCTATTGATAATAATACTAAAGAATATTTTGAAGTTATATTTCAAAATAATACTGTTAAAAATAATCTTGCAGAAGTAAAAGCTACTAATTTGGATTCCAATAACTTCCTTTTTGTACATGCTGACAGATACTATAATAATAATCAACAGCCAGATTTTTATTCTATAAACTATGTACCTCAAAATAGTAACAAGAACATTGCTGATTATATATATGATCATAGTCTAAGTCTTACAGATTCAGTTACTAATGATTTGTCTAGTATTCTTAAAAAAATAGGCTTAATAAAAGACTCAATTAAGGTAGATAAGATATTTAATTTATATAGTTTCACAGTGGACAATACACCAATAGAATTAGTAGGCTCAGGAGTGAGATATACGATTCCTATTCTATTGACCGTTATGACGAATCAAAATTCTGTTATATGCATAGAAAATCCAGAACTTCATCTTCATCCTAAAGCTCAAACTAAATTGATGAATTACTTGATAGATATTTGTAAGAAAAATAATAATCAACTTATCATTGAAACACACAGTGATCATGTGATCAATAGTATTTGTGTTTATATTAAAGAAAATTCCTGTGATCCACTAGATTTTAGTACTTTATTTATTAAAGATCATAATATTCAATTACTTCCAATTAATTCTGAGGGCAAGTTCACTAAAACTATTCCTGATTTTTTTGATGAATATGAAATTCAATTGGAGAAATTAATATGGTAGGATCTAAATTTTATTTAAATTCAATATTTTTTTCAGATGTCTTAGTTCAACGTAACTTATTAAAAATGTTAAAGAAAATTTATAGCATCATAGATTCTTTTGAAGAGCCTAATATTTTTTACAATAGCAATGATGAAGAATTTCGTGAATGTATGTCACAAATACATCAGATTATGGATAGTAATCTAAGAACATATCTTTATTCACAACTTAGAAAGTTATATAAAGAGATTAATAATGAGTACGATAGTGTCAAGCTCTGCTTAAGTGATGAAGAGGGGTGTTTAATTTCTATCTCAAATAATTCCCAATGGAATACTAGATTGTATAGGAAGGGTAGTTGTGAAACAGATAACATTTTTGATGTTGAATCAACCATTGTTCAATATAAAACACGAAATTTTCAAAGATTAATTCCAAATATTATATCTCAGCTAGAAATCAATGAGAGACTTGGAAAAATAAAAGAACTTCATCCGACAGTTAACAGTATCAAATTTCACGATGAATTTAACAAAGACTATATTAACGCGAGTACGAATCCTAATGTTAAGAAAAAATGGGATGATTTTTTAAAGTTGCTTTTTTTAGGGGAAAAAACAATCGACTGTTATGATTATCATAATGAAAGTGAAACTGTAAGAAGATCCGTGAATTTGTCAGACGAACGGAAAGTAAAATTTAATAAACAAGAGAAGATAATTTATAATCATCTTAAATTAGATAAAAACTGGTCAAGCTATATTGAAATAAGTGGAGATACGATATATTTTGGAAAATTAACCAGTCATTTAACAACTAAGAAATATTAAGAAAATATCATACAAATGTAAATAAGTTCAAGTGCAGAAATTTCTAAAACGAACTAAACTATTCACCTATTTAGAATATGTTGATTCATATTTTATTAAATTAATAATTACATTTAGTTCTTGGGAAGCGTAACATTGCATTGTATTTAATCTATCTGAAAACTATACTTTCCAAACTGGATTTGACATAAAGTAGATTCTGAACTAGAATTTAGTGAAACATGTTTCAAAACACGTCCTCCCTGTCCAAGTTTGGATAGGGCTTTTCATTGTTCAAAATTCGATTTAGTATCTCAATACTGGATTTTAAGTGGAATAACTCAATTTTACTATATTCATTTTCGTAATTATTCTCTATATTTTTACAATGACGTTTAATGTGCCATAAGGTCTTGCGGATATTATTTTCTTTTATATTTTTCATAGTTATATCATAACAAAGGAAAATATAAATAGAAGTTAAAAATCCTCAAATGTCTAAAAAATAACCAGAACGGTATTAAATACATTTTGATCAGAACAAAAAAATGTTCTGGTTTGACAGTGTTGAATTTTTTTTGATATTATTTAATCAGAACAAAAAAATGTCTCGATTGAAAAAAGAAAGAGGTAGAGTATGTATACTATTTCAGAACTATTGCCACCAGCCGTTGAAGGACAAAAAGCATTTATTTTGGATCATGGGAAAATAGAAGATAATGGTCAATTGAAATATGCAGATGATGCAACTAGTTATGGATGGAATATTCATCAATATGGAAAATTAAAGGTTGGAGCAGTTGTCTTAAATCGCCACCCTGGTAAAATTACTAAAGATCGTAAATGGGAAATTTATGGGGGAGGATATGTTGAGAGCATTTCTGAACCAGATGAGAACGGTAATGTTATTGCAGTAATTTCACATGCTTTTAAGATTGAACCTCCGATTAGACAGGGTGATTACTTTATTGAAAATTATGAATGGAAAACACCGAGTAAGAAAAAACGTAAAAAGTCAAATTCATGGTTGCATTTTTGGGATCAATATGGAATGAATGAAATTTCATATGAAGACTTTGTAGCACTGATGGAAGATCGTCCAATTATTTCTATTGATTCTATTCATCTCACATCGGTTAATCCTGATTTTACAGATGCTGAATGCGAAGAATTTGAAAATGTAGAGGACTTTACAGTGCTTGTTGATGAAGATGGACTTAAACGTTCTAACAATCCTAAGAAACGTAAATTTACTGGGCGTAAAATTGATTGGGAACATGAAAATAAATCAAAACAGAGAACAGGTGTGGCAGGTGAAGAGATAGTCTTTGACCTCCTATGTAAAGAAGCCGAGGAGAAGGGATTGCAACCACCTGAACATGTATCAAAAACAAAAGGTGATGGCCTTGGTTATGATATTTGTTTTTGGGATGAAAATGGTGAAGAAATCCATATTGAAGTTAAAGCATCAAAACTAAAATTTTCGGACGGTTTTGAATTGAGTTCTAATGAATTAGAGGCATCCCGCTCTGGCTTTCCATATAAAATTTATTTTGTTTATGACCTGAATATCGAATCAAAACAGTGCAAACTTAAAATTTATGATGGGCCTATTACGGAAAGCTCATTTAAATTAGTTCCTAGTTCTTATAAAGTTTTTCTAAAATAAACAATAAGTCTTACATTTATTATTTATTTTTAGCTGGCAATTGACAAGTATTTTATTAGTAATTTACTAAATAAATAATAAGATTTCTCTTTTAAAAATTTTTTCGTAGAAACAATCGAGTGGACATAATTTGTCCGCTCTTTTTTATAAACTTAAATTATCAATAAATAGAGGTGAAATTAAATGCATTATTATCAAGTCGAGTTTAAAAATCCCGATGATCTCTTAAAAAATCAAACAGAAGGTTTTATTAAGGATAATCGTTTATTACTATTTAAAGAGGATGAAGCTGATTACCTTATTTCTCGAGAAAATTACAATGATCAAGAAATAATGGAAAAAATAAAGGACTTTTTTGATTATGTGTTCTCACTAGCTAAAGTTGAGGCTTTAATAGAAAGTGATTTTATAAAGAAACTTGGAAGAAGCGATATAGGAGATTTAGTAAAATTGTATCAGCATAAATAATTCTATACCAAGAGTTTAGCCCAAAATTCACATTAAAGGTTAGATAGAAAAATCCATTGTATTAGGTCTCATAGAAGACCGCTACAATGGATTTTTAATTTCTATTTTTCCGAAAACTTAGTCAGTGGAATAGTATATTGTGGTATAATCGATATGTAAGCGATTTATTTTTTAAAATGGAGTATGACTATGAACAGATTATCCCAAAATATTAAAAGTTTAAGAAAACGTATGGGGGAAACTCAAGAGTATTTAGCGTACTCTATAGGTTTAGATAGTAAAAGTGCAGTTGCGAATTGGGAAAGTGGAAATAATAGACCATCACCAGAAAGTTTAAAGAAAATTGCAGCACGCTATAGAGTTACTGTGGATCAATTATTAGAAGATGATTTAAGTACAGAGTTTTCATTATTAAATTATTTAAATAATACTGTAGAAGTAAGAAGTTCCGATTTGGCTCATTCATTTATATGTCTGTTCCCTATTGTGACAATCAAAGAAGATGATGATTTGTATCCAAAATTGAAGGATATTAAAGATATTCATAGACATTTTTTTGAATGTGTGAAAAATCAAGATGATGAGAGCTGTATTTACTTGGAGAAAGCTATATTGGATTATACAGAGTTAATAAAGCAATCAGGATGCATATCTGCAATAGCAAATATATTAGGTTTATGGCTTTTTGTGATGATAACGTTAAGGGATTACATAGATTTTGAAGGAATGTTTGACCTTTTTGAAATTAGAAATAAGACAAAAAGGAAGAAAGAAATAAAACGTTTTATTTCGGAAGATTTATTGAGTAAAAATATAGATTTCTCTGAAAATATGAGATCTATGGTTTATGAAGACTATTATAAAGATATTATGGAAGAGATTAAAGTGTTAAAAGGGGATAAACGATTATTTCAATTAGGAGATTATTATCATTGTTTGATTTATATTTTTGATATTGTTGACA
>ERZ772910.623-NODE-623-length-19789-cov-4.719925_pt1 | contig 19789 bp, 14 predicted proteins | sample MGYA00511357_ERZ772910 | MGnify/ENA primary metagenome ERZ772910 (study PRJEB29015, sample SAMEA2738096) | human oral metagenome | biome: human oral; feature: human-associated habitat; material: saliva | place: China | collected 2193 ... | reverse complement strand
ATCGTGCGATCAATACCAGCGTATTCGAGTCCTCCGAAGTTGTAATGCCGACGACATAGACGGAGGTTACTATAGATGTTTTCGAGACCCACGAAGAGGGAGAGAAGTGTAATCGTAAGGCTGCAGCACAGGGTGATGCAGGAGGGATACTTCTTCCTGGATACGAGGGATACTACGAAGGCGATGACGACGGCAGGTGTGAGCTGGTAGAGCACGCGGAGAGCTTGCTCGGCGGTGATGCTGTCGAGGAATTCACTGCCCTCACGCCAGTTGGTCGAGAGCATGATCTGCGCCAAGTCCATGTTGTAGGTCACATGGTAGAGCCCGATGAGGTAGAGCTCGTAGGCGGAGAGGGTGAGGACGACGACGGAGAAGAGGAGCCCGAGCGTGCGGGTCAGCCACTTCCACGGGGAGAGGGCGAAGAGTAGCGTCAGGAGGCTCGCCCAGCCCCCGATGCGAAGGAGCTGGCTGAGGACCAGCGGGAGTACTTCGCCCGAGGGTACCTCGGTCTGATAGGGTAGATAAGCCAGTAGCACACGCAGCTGGGCGAGGAAGACTAAGACGAAGAGCCAGAGACGCTCGCTTAGTCGCCTGCCGAGGGCTGCGTGTGCTACTCGGTGAAGTATGGAGGGAAGTCCCCGCATTTATCTGTGCTTACTGAAGAGACGCTGGGCTACCTCGCGAGCTTCTGCGATGATAGCTTCCTGCCCTGGCACGTGCTTGTCGCGCATAAGGATGCGCCCATCGACGATGACGGTGTCGATGCAGCTGCTGCCCGAGGTAGCATAGACGAGGTTCGACGTGAGGTCATTCAGCGGCACGAGCTCAGGCGTATTGAGGTCGACGAGGCAGACGTCTGCCAGGCGTCCCTCTTCGATGCGCCCTGCGTTGAGGTCAAGGATGTCTGCACCCACAGCTGTAGCAGAGGCGAGGATATCATCAGCCTTGCACGCCGTGCTGTCGAAGCGCCAAGCCTTCCCGAGGAAGGAAGCGAGCTTCATCGCTACGACCATGTCGAGGTTGTTCGACGAAGAGCAGCCGTCCGTACCGATACCGATGCGGATGCCACGGCGCTTCATCTCCTCGTACTTGAAGGTGTAGCCGCTGGCGAGCTTCATGTTGGAGGCTGGGTTGTGCACGACGGAGACGTTGTGCTTCGCCAGCAGGTCCATCTCTTCATCATCTACCCAGACGACGTGTGCCAGCACGAGGTGCTCGCTGAGGATACCGAGCTTCTCGAGGTAGCGCACAGGGCTGAGGCCGTGCTGACGGATACATTCCTCCACCTCGCCCTTGGTCTCAGAGAGGTGCAGGTGGATCTTCACACCGTGCTCGACTGCGAACTGATGGCAGAACTGCAGCTGCTCACCGCTCACCGTATAGATAGCGTGCGGGCCGAGGGTGAAGGTGATGCGGTCGCTGAACTCGCCGAAGCGCTCCATGTATTCGTAGCTGCGCTTGCGGTCCAGTGCAGCACGCTCGGGGTTGCCTTGGTCGAAGAGGGTGTAGGAGAGATGTGCACGTAGCCCCATCTCTTCGACAGCCTTGGCGGTCTCCAGCGGGTGCATATACATATCGAGGAAGCAGGTCGTGCCTGAGCGAAGCATCTCGAGGCAGGCGAGCTTGGCGCCGACATAGACGTCATGCGGAGTCATCTGCGCCTCGACGGGCCAGATGTAGTCCTCGAGCCACGTCATCAGCGGTAGGTCATCGCCGTAGCCACGGAAGAGCGTCATCGACGCATGGGTATGCGTATTGATGAAGCCGGGGATGATCGCCTTGTCGGTGCCGTCAAGCACCTCCGCTCCTGCGGGAGCGGAGATACCTGGGGCGATACGAGTGATCAGGTTTCCCTCGATGAGGACGTCGGTAGTCGTCGTCCCGAGGAGGATATTCTTTATTAGGATAGAGGTCATAGATATCTATTCGGGGTGAGGAGCCTATCGCTTGGGGTAAATCTTGTAGAACTCGGCGACGGCTTCGATACCCTTGTAGAAGATATCCAGGGGCATATTCTCGTTGGGCGAGTGGATGGCGTTGCTCTCCAGACCGAAGCCCATGAGGATGGTCTTCACGCCGAAGACGCGCTCGAAGGCTGCGATGATGGGGATACTACCGCCACGACGTACCGCCAGCGGACGCTTGCCGAAAGCTACTGCGACAGCCTCTTCGGCTGCCTGATAGGCGGGCAGGTCGATGGGGCAGAGGTAGGCTTCGCCGCCGTGCATAGGCGTGACCTTGACACGGACGTACTTTGGAGCGATGCTCTCGATGTAGTCGATGAAGGCCTGGCTGACCTTGTGGTGGTCTTGGTTGGCTACGAGGCGGCAAGAGACCTTAGCATAGGCCTTGGAGGGCAGGACGGTCTTTGAGCCTTCGCCCTGGTAGCCGCCCCAGATGCCGCAGACGTCGAAGGAAGGACGGCAGCTATTACGCTCGAGCGTGTGGTAGCCGACTTCGCCGAAGAGGTCATCGATGTCGAGGAACTTCTTGTACTCCTCTTCGCTGAAGGGGATCTTCGCGATCATCGCGCGCTCTTCATCCGAGAGGGGCACGACGTCATCGTAGAAGTGGGGGATGGTGATACGCCCATCCTTGTCCTGGACCTGAGCGATGAGCTTACAGAGCTCGTTGATGGGGTTAGCGACAGCACCGCCGAAGTGGCCGGAGTGCAGGTCGTGGTTGGCACCCGTGACCTCGATCTGCCAGTAGGCCAGACCGCGCAGGCCCGTGGTGAGCGAAGGTGTCTCGGCGCTGACCATGCTGGTGTCGGAGACGATGATGTTCTCAGCGCGGAGCATCTCGAGGTGCTCACGGCAGAACTGCTCGAGGTGCGTCGAGCCGATCTCTTCTTCACCCTCGAGGAGGAACTTCACATTGCACTCGACGAGCCCGAGTGCCAGAGCCGTCTCGAAGCCCTTGATCTGGATCATCGACTGGCCCTTGTCGTCGTCAGCACCGCGTGCCCAGATGTGGCCGTCACGTACCTCGGGCTCGAAGGGTTCGCTCTTCCACAGCTCGAGTGGCTCGGGGGGCATGACGTCATAGTGTCCGTAGACGAGGATCGTGGGCTTGGAAGGGTCCTTCTCATAGTGCCCGAAGACGATGGGGTTACCTGCTGTCTGGTAGATCTCTACGGTCTGTACGCCGAGACCCTTGAGGTGGTCACGCCAGTACTCTGCACAGCGCTGCATGTCGGGCTTGTGCTCGCTCTTGGCGCTGACGGATGGGATGCGGATGAGCTCGAAGAGGTCCTCGAGGAAGCGAGCTTCGTGCTCGCGGATATAGTTCTTGATCTGGCTCATAATAGGTATGGGTCCAAGGGGTGAATGTATTTGTATGGGGTAGGGCAAAGGCATGGGAGGGCTCCCGCTTTGCCCTAATAAAGGTAGGAAAAAACTCTGTCTTGTCTCCGCTACGCCTTGCTTTTCTTCGCCTTGCGTGGGGCTTTGCGGAAGTGGATATCCTCGAGCGTGAAGTAGCGCTTCGAGGGACGTAGGTGCACCTTGACCTCCTCGATGTGGATGGTGGGGTTGAACTTCTCCCCCTCTTCTACGGCGCGGCACTTAAAGGTGGGCATGAGGTGTCCCAGCCGACCATAGTCGACGATGGCGCCCTCCGAGACGAGGTCGCGCGCGGTGTCTGCGGCGAGGTTGAGGACGCTCTGCACCTCCATGTAGTTGAGGGTAGTGTTGCGGGCGACGAGCGAGCAGAAGCGCTCGAAGTCCACCTGGTACCGGCCCGTGAGTCGCGCGACTTGCATGCTTTTACCACGGTGCTTGCCGAAGGTAACTTTCCTCTGGTAGAGGACGTACTGAAGGGTTTTGCTTGTCATAGTACATTGTGTAGTTGGGCGAAGGAGCTGAAGTGCCTGAGATAAGGTACTTGACTTCGCGAGGTTTGTTCCTTGAGCAAAGGTAGTTACTATCGTTAGAATGCGAAATCTCTTTCGGTTAAGTTCGGTGTTTTTATCGCTTAGGGTTGCGGATTAATACGTATTAATCCGCAAATTAATACGTATAAAATCCCGACTTAATACGTATTAATTCCCGAGTTTATACGTATAAATCTTTGCCTTCATTCGGTTAATCTTCCAGCTACTACCGCTTGAATGGACGCGAATCTAAGGTAGTTCGCTCGCGAAACTCCTTTGCATTCGTCGTCAAGCTCTACTATTTTGCCCGCCGAGCACCTCTACTTCCTTCGCCGACCTCCTCTCCTTTGCTCTCGAAATGGCTTGCCTCTACGCTATAAGCCGAGCAAGTCGCTACGCTTATGTCCTAATTCTTCTACCTTTACAAATGGAATTAACAATTTACTCAAGCTTGATAATGAAGAAGGCCATCGTCCTATTATTAGCCGTAAGTGCTCTCTGCTCCTGCTCGAAGAGCAAGGATACTCCCGTCGTCCCAACGCCTCCCCTTCCCGCACCTCAGCAGCCAATGGACTACATAGCAAAGATCAAAGAGTTTGTGGTACCCTACAGGATCTACTATGAGGTGAGCTTTACCTATGATAGTCAGAAGCGTTTGACCTCAATGGAGGAGAAGTATATTGGGTCGTCAGCTACGAAAGTCGTGAATACTAAGATGATCTATTCTGCTCAGACGATTACCATGGTACGAGAGGAGAATAAGCTCGAAGAAAATCTGAAAAAGCCTACGGAGTATATCCTGTCTCTTGATGCTAATGGGAGGGCTAAGAAGCTGGTCACGAAGAGATACGTAGAAAAAGATATATCCGCGGACGGTGTATCTGTCGAAACCGTAGAGGACTATATCTATGATAGTAAAGGGGCTCTCACGGGGTATAAGCCCGCCATCCGCCAACGAGCGACCTTAGCGTGGCTGAATGGTAATATGACGTCGTTTGCCTACAGCATACCTTCGAATACAGATATCGAAAAGAGAGAATATACGACCATCGCCAATCGTATCTATCCTGACCTCAACATCTTTCAGAAGGTCCTGGGACTATTAAATAGTCGTGTAGGCTACCTCTGGTCTGATAGATTAGGTCTGCGCTCTGCGAACCTCGTCTCTCGTATTCATCAAGATTATAAAACTTATCCAAACTCAAGAGTAAACCTGACCTACAGCTACCAGTACAAGCTGGATGCTAAGGGAAGGCCTATTGAGGTCAAGGAGATTACAAGCCCTCGTTCTTCTACGACCTATGTGATTACCTACCTCGAGAAGTAAGCTCCGCTCTCCTACGTATCTATACGACGACACCCCGCAAGGTGACTGCCTCCAGAGAAGGCAAGTCCCTTGCGGGGTGTCGTATGTATGGAGTTAGGCTAAGCCTTAGAGGCGGCGAGCACCGTCAGAGATGACGACGTCGTAGAACTTAGGCTGGATGCCGTACTTAGCTTCGTAGCGCTTCTTGACTTCGGCGATGAAGCTGTCGTGAAGCTCTTCCTTGAGGAGGTTGATCGTGCAGCCACCGAAGCCACCGCCCATGACGCGTGAGCCGGTGACGCCGAACTCGCGAGCGAGGTCATTGAGGAAGTCAAGCTCTTCGCAGCTCACTTCGTAGAGCTTGCTCATGCCATGGTGCGTCTCGTACATCTTCTCACCGACGGTCTGGTAGTCGCCCTTGTCGAGGGCTTCGCAGACAGCCAGGACGCGCTCGACTTCGCCGATGACGTAGGCTGCACGCTTGTAGTCCTCTTCGCTGACTTCATTCTTCACCTCTTCGAGCTGAGCGAAGGAAGCATCGCGGAGGAACTTGATCTCGGGATAGCGCTTAGCGAGGACGGCGACGACATTCTCGCAGCTCTCACGACGCTTGTTGTAGGCAGAGCTGGCCAGCTCGTGCTTGACGCAGCTGTCGACGAGCACGAGACAATAGCCCTTAGGATCGAAGGGGTGCTCTTCGTACTCGAAGCTCTTACAGTCGAGGCGAAGGAGCTTGCCTGCCTTACCAAAGACCGAAGCGAACTGGTCCATGATACCGCACTTCACACCGCAGTAGTTGTGCTCGGTAGCCTGACCGATCTTCGCCATGTCCCACTTAGAGAGGCCGAGAGAGAAGAGGTCATCAAGGGCGAAGGCGAAGGTGCTCTCCAGCGCTGCTGACGAAGACATCCCTGCGCCCAGAGGTACATCGCCCGCGAAGACCGTGTCGAAGCCAGCGATCTTGCCGCCACGCTTCTGGATCTCACGGCATACACCGAAGATGTAGCGTGCCCAGGACTGGCTGGGTGCATCCTCTTCCTTGAGACCGAACTCAGCAGATTCGCCGAGGTCGAGTGCGAAAGCACGGACGCGGTCCGTACCATTGGGGCGGATCTCAGCGACCATAGCCTTGTCGATAGCGCCGGGGAAGACGAAGGCGCCGTTGTAGTCGGTGTGCTCACCGATGAGGTTGATACGGCCGGGAGACGTGTAGAGGGTACCGGCTTCGCCGTAGAGAGATGCGAACTTGTCGCGGATAGCTTGTGTATTCATCTGAGTGATGAGCTTGATAGGAGTGAGTAAACGTGGTATGATAGCAGTCCCCCTGACGCACCAGAAGGGTGCGGGAGGGGGACTGATGGGATTGTCCTTAGAGGACTAAGGGAGCTGGCGAACCTTGTGGCCTACGAGAGCGTAGTAGAGGAGGTAAGCTTCACCGATGAGGACGATGATCCAGGTGAACTGCCAACCGCCGAGGCTGTCTGCAAGGAAGCCTTGTACAAGGGGAAGGATAGCACCACCGACGATACCCATCATCAGGGCACCCGAGCCAGCGGACGTGTACTTACCAAGCTTGTCGATAGCCAGAGAGAAGATAGCCCCCCACATGACGGAGTGGAAGAGACCAGCACCAGCGAGGAGGTAAGGATTGTTTAGGATCATACCGACGAGGACGAGGATACCTGCGCCCAGAGAGGTGATGAGGAGCTGCTTGCTGGCGCTGATGCTGCTGAGGAAGCTACCACAGAGACGGCCGACGAGCATCAGCCCCCAGTAGATGGTAGCTAGAAGTGCTGCATCCGAAGGCTCAAAGTTGAGGCTCTTACCATAGAGGTTGATATTGTTCCCTACGCAGACTTCGACACCGACATACATGAAGATAGCGACGACACCGAGGGCGAGGTGCGAGAAGCTCCATACGCTCTTTTCGAGGACTTCGCCTTCCTTCTTCTCCGTGCTTGCGATCGCGGGGAGGTGGAGCTTAGAGAGTGCTGCGATAAGACCACCGACGAGGACGATGAGTACGAGGAAGGGGATGTAGAGCGAGCTCAGTGCAATGTCCAGACCGCTCTTACCTGCGAAGATGACCGAAGCCACGAGGATAGGAGCGATGGTAGCCATCGTAGAATTGGCCGTACCAGCGATAGACTGACGCGTGACACCCGTCGTACCCTTCACGTCACAAGCGACGATGTAGGGGTTCAGCACTGCCTGCAGGAAGGTCATAGCAGAGCCTGCTACGAAGCCAGCCAGAAGGAAGATGTAGTAGGCTACGGGGATGATGACCTCGTTAGGATCGGTAGCAGCCTGGAACTTTGCGAGGTCTACTGACTCGAAGACATAGGCTGAGAGCTCATACAGTCCGAAGGCAGCGATCAGCCCAAAGAGACCCGTGATGAGGGTATTCTTATAGCCCTTCTTCTCGATGCACTTGGCGCTGGGGATACCCATAGCGAGGTAGCCGAGGAAGAAAGCGAAGGTGATCAGCGTGGTGAGCGCATTGGTGAGCGAGCCCGATTTCTGCAGGAAAGCGGCCTGCATAGGTGCTTGGAACTGCCCGTTCAGGTTCGTGATCAGACCTACAAGGGCCATGAGCACGACCATGATGATGAACGGCACCAGATAGCTCTGAGTCTGTTTCTGTTGTGTCATTGCTTACTGTTTATGTGAATGGATTTTGTTTGTTAGCTGGCTAAGCCTTGAGCGTGAAGCGGAAGATCGTCGTCGAGCGGAAGGTCTCTCCGGGATTCAGACGCGTCGAAGGGTATTCGGGCTTGTTGGGGCTGTCGGGATAGTGCTGCGTCTCTAAGCAGAGTGCGGCACGTGCAGGATAGCGGTGATCGTGTTTCCCACGGAGGTTGCCGCTCATCCAGTTGCCTGTGTAGAGCTGTACCCCAGGCTGGTCGGTGTAAACCTCCATAACGATGCCCGTCTTGGGTGAAGAGCAGCGCGAGGCAATAGCGAGCTTGCCCAGCTCCTTGTCCAATATATAGGTGTGGTCATAGCCACGTGCCCAGCGAAGTTGGTCGGTATCCGTGTCGATACGCTCGCCGATGAGGTGGGGCGTAGAGAAGTCCATAGGCGTACCTGTTACTGCAGCGGGAGCGCCATAGGGGATAGCCGTCTCGTCGGTGGGGAGGTATTCCTTGGCGAAGATCTCTAAGGTGTGGTCATGTACCGAAGGATCGCCTTCGCCTGAGAGGTTGAAATAGGCGTGATTGGTGAGGTTCACTACCGTAGGACGCGTAGTCGTAGCCTCATATTCGATGCAGAGCTCGCCTTCATCGGTGAGCGTGTAGACGACACGTACAGTGAGTTCGCCGGGGTAACCTTCTTCGCCGTCGGGGGAAGTGTAGGTGAAGGCGACCTTGTTAGGAGCCAGCTCTTCGCCATCCCAGATGACGGCATTGAAGCCCTTGAGTCCACCGTGCAGGCTGTTCGGACCATTATTGATAGGGAGCTCATAGCTTGTGCCATCGATGGTGAAGTGACCTCGGGCGATACGATTCGCATAGCGCCCACAGATAGCACCGAAGTAGGCTTCTTCGCTGTGGATATATTCGTCGAGACTGTCGTGTCCGAGGACGACGTCTGTATAACCAGTGTGGCTGGGGACTACGAGAGAGACGAGCTTAGCACCTTGGTTGATGAAGTGCGCTTCGGCTCCTGCCTTATTGATCAGAGTGTAGAGCTGGACGGCTTTACCGTCTACGACCCCACGGAAGGCCTCTTGGGAGAGTCCGGCTTTATTCTGCTGCATCGTTAGTTTGTAGTTAGTTGGCTGCGAAAGCCACTCAATTGAAGCTTTAACGTGGTCAAATATACGAATAAGTACGCATACAGCCACGGCTCTCGGTACTTTGTCTTGGAGCGGAATGAATAGATAAGCCGACGCCCCGCACCAAGGAGTTGGTGCGGGGCGTCGGCTTATATTTGGTCGGGAGTGCAGGCTACTTCTTCGGGGTGTAGAGGCGCATGCTCTTGATGATGACGTTTTTTAGCGGGCGGTTGTTGTCATCCGTCTCGACGCGCTGGATCTTATCGATGGTGCCCCAGCCGTCGAGCAGGCGACCAAAGACGGTATATCCGCCATCCAGATGTGCTGCACCGCCCTGAAGCTTGTAGGCTTCGCGCTGCTCGGGCGTGTACTTCCACGAGCGACCAGCTTCCATCTCGTCCAGATCCATGTCGGTATAGTACTTCCCCGTGACGATATAGAACTGGCTGAAGGATGATTTCTTCTCGGGATTGGTGTCATCTCCCTCGCGGGCTGCACCGATATAGCCACGGACGTGGACGAACTTCTCGGGCATCGTCTCTGCCTTTATCGTCGCTTCGTCGGAGTCGCTGGGGAGGGACTTCTCACGGGAGAGACCGCGGGTCTTTAAGTTCCCAGCCTGGATCATGAAGTCCTTTATGACGCGGTGGAACTGTACGCCGTCAAAGGCATGTTGTCTGACGAGCTTGAGATAGTTGTCACGGTGGACGGGCGTCTCGTTGAAGAGCTCGATGATGAAGTTACCCTTCGTCGTCTCTACGAGGATCTGGGGGCGTTGCTCGCTCTGTGCGCTGACGATAGAGCTTAGGCTAAGGGCACAGAAGAGCGCAAGTAAGGGGCGGAAAAGCTGTCGCATGGAGTGTGTGATGTGTGAGATTAGGGTAGGAGAGGCATGCTGTCATTGGACGCATCAGCTGTGGTGATGAAGGCCTTGGGGTCAAGATCCTTGACGAGCTTCTTCAGCATAGCGAAGTGCTTGCGCTCGATGATGATGAAGAGCACCTCACGGGGCGTGCCCGAGTACATCCCTTGGCCGTGGAGGAAGGTGCCACGCACGCCGACTTGTCCGATGAGTACCTCACGAAGCTCCTGCGTCTTGTCGGAGATGATGAAGACCGACTTGTGGGGATTCTGAGGCTGGAGGGCATCGACGACCTTGCTGTAGACGAAGATAGCGATCCACGAATAGAGGGGGACACGCCAGTCTTGGAAGACCCACAGCCCTAAGAGGACGATCAGCGAGTCGATGAGCATGATCAGGGTACTGACCTTCGTGTTGAACGCACGAGACAGTACGCGTGCCAAGGTATCGGTACCAGCGCAGGTACTTTGTGCCGTGAAGATCATCCATACGCTTACTCCGAGCAGGGCCCCGCCGTAGAAGCTACAGAGAATAGACTCTTCGACGAGTGGGCGACCCCCTGACCACGTCTCGATGAGGTCAGAAAAGAGAGCGACGAGGACGAAGGTCACGACGGTCTTGACTGCGGTGATCTTCCCAAGTCCCTTCATCGCCAGGAGGAAGAGCGGGATGTTGAAGACAAGAGCAATGGTACCAAGGCCCAATTCCAGCTCAAAGAGGCTGCGAGCGACCTCGCGGATGACGAGCGCCAAACCATAGACGCCGCCCGGGCTAATATGGGCTGGGGCGAGGAAAAGACTGTAGCCAATGGCTAAAATGAATGAACCGAAGACGATGAGAAAGGCATCGAGCAGGAGCTGCTTCTTCGTTGTCGGAGCGGTAGGCATAGTGTATGAGGTAGATGTTTCTCTCACAAAGATAATTCCTCTGGTTGATTCTGCAGCCTCCCGTAGGGAGATCCCGCCGAAGCTACCTGACGAAGCTACTGGAAGTGATATGACTTTGCGGTAGAAATACCTCTACTTCTCGGGCAATGTAATTCTACTTCCTGGACGAAGTACCTCTACTTCTCTGGAAAAGTACCTCTACTTCCGAATAAAAACACCTCTACTTTCAGTCGAAAATACCTCTACTTTTGATTGAAAATACCTCTACTTTTTCCAGCCCCTCCGAAAGCCTTGTGTAGACAGGCTTTGTAGAGGCCTCCCGAATTGCCTTCTGACCCGACAAAAAACGCCTTCCCCTCCCTCCGCTTTTAGGCGAAGGGAGGGGAAGGAAAAGCGCTGCTTCAGCTGCACGATAGAGCCGAATTAGATGGAGAGTGAAGCGGTGAACTGGACGTTGTGCCCTTCGGCGGGGATGAACTGCGTGCTGTTGATCGTCGTACTGTAGTAGACGGTGTCGAAGAGATTGTTGACATTCAGCTGCAGGCTCAGCGCCTTCATAGGCGAGAAGCTTACGACGGTGTTGAAGATCGTACTGGGATCGATCTTATAGATATTGGTCTCGTCGGAGTAGAAGCTGCCCGTGTGGATCGCACCGAAGCCCAGTCTCAGGACGGTCTCGCTACTGAAAGGAGCGTTGTAGAAGGCCCAAGCGGAGACCTTATCACGAGGAACGCGCTTGAGGCGATTGCCCGCGGAGACGTTTTGCGTGAAGTTGCTCGACGTGTATTCGGCGATACGCGCGTCGGTGAGCGAATAGCCGAGGTTGAAGTCAAAGGCAGAAGAGGGCGCGTAATTCATCTCCAGCTCGACACCCTTACTGATGGACTTCCCGATAGGGCCACCGATCTTGCGGCCGTCGGCAGCTACACCGAGGTTGGTGCGGACCATATTGCTTAGCGTGATATGGTAGGCGGCGGCGTGAAGTGAGAGTTGGTCGCCGAGATCCAGATGCAGACCGGCTTCCCACTGGCGACCCGTCAGTGGCTTGAAGCTCTTGAGCTCTTCGGCACTCATCTCATGTCCGTCAGCAGCCATATAGACTACCTCGGGTGAGAGGGTGATGCGCTGGGGCTTGAAGAAGGAGGATACGGAGCCGTAGACGTTGAAGCTGGGCGTGATGTTGTACACAGCGCCGAGGCGATAGGTCAGTGCGGCATTCGTAAGTATCTGGTCGGTGGTACGGTCGAGGAGCTTGCGGTCATCTGTATTGTAGATGCCGAAGTCACGACGGAAGAAGTCCATACGTACCCCAGCAAGGAGTCGCAGATTCTGCCACGTCATGAAGTCCTGCAGAGATACCCCATTGACCAGGTCCTTGAAGACCTGCATGCGGCGGTACTTCATATAGATCGGGCCCTGATCGAGGATAGGATCCTTCAGCGTCACGATAGATCCGACGCCAGCACCGGTATAGAGTGCGCGGTCAGAGCGACGAAGATCCATGTAGGAGAAGTTGTGAGCCGCAAGGATCGCGTGGCTGGTATTGCCCCAGCGTAGACGTCCCGTTAGCTCGATCTGATTCTGTGCCGTCATCGTACCGTAGGCAAAGCCGAAGCCATCACGCTCTACGCGGTCGATGAGTACAGGTACCTTCGTCGTGCCGTCGAGGTAATAGTGCTTGGCACCGGTGGCTTTTGCTCCCGTGAGATAGTTCAGCCCGTCGGTAGAGTAGTAGTTGAGGCTATCGTAAGCGAAGAAAGCGTGCTCAGAGAGTCTCCAGCGCTCATCGATCGCGTAGTTGTACTTGGCGTGGAACTTGACCGTCTTATTCGTCAGGAACTCATTGGGGTCGGTGTAAGCTCTCGAGGCAGGTTCGCTGCTGGGGAAGGTACCTCGCTTGTAAGCCAGCTCATCGGTCGAGCTATTGTAGACGTCCCACTTGAGATGAGGCTGACCATAATCGCCACGGAACTGGTCGTGGCTGATGATCGCAGCGAAGCCAAGCTTGTGCTTGGGCGAAAGCTTAATGTCGACAGCGGCATGTGCATTGGCGATCTTCGTGTAGTTACCTCGCCAGCCATCACTGGTCGAATACTCCACATCGGCGCGTGCACTGGCCTTGCTGGAGATAGCACTTGTCCCGCCAGCTGTGATACGATGCGTGCCATATGAGCCGATGGTGTAGCTCGCATCGAAGGCAGGATGTGCCTTAGGCTGCTTGTTGATGATGTTGATGACACCGCCGAGAGCGGAGTGACCTACGCTCATTGAGGCAGCTCCCTTGAGTACTTCGATGTGGTCCACCGCTGCCATCCCTGTGAGTGGTGCTGATTGCCAGAGCGCATGACGCTCATCGCGCATCCCATCGTTGAGGACGACGGACTCGTAGAAGCCTCGGAGGAAGAACATATGGAAGCCACCATAGTCCTTGAATGCCCCTACACCTGGGACGGTCTGCATCGCTTGTGCAGGATCGGTGTAGCCTAAGAGGCGGATCTTCTCAAGAGGAAGGATATTCGTCGTCAGGGGGATCTCACGGCGTGGAGCGGGGATCTTGACGACTGTACTCGGTGCCATGACACGGGCACCACGTACTACGACCTCGCCGATGACCTGAGCTGAGTCGGCAGTGTCTGTAGTTTGGCCTGCCAGCGTCATAGGTAACGCCAGCGCCATGAGGCAGATAAATCGCTTCATGATGTACAGGTTTTGGTTTGTATAAATAGGTTTTGCGCCTGCTGGGGGTAGGAGTGCATGCTTTCACGTGCTGGTAGCTCCCTCCCGTGAGGCTATCGCAAAGGTATAGCTTTCCTGTGAGAGGAAAAGCAATGCGCAGGGCGATCAACTGACCGCCCTGCGCATCCTTATAATAATGTATAGCCTCTCCCTAAAGCACCTCGAGCTGGGCAAAGAGGCTCCTTCTTATCTCAGTGTCGGCAGAGGAACAGCTAAGCGATAGAATCCCCAAGCCGACTTCTCTTCCTCTATCTCATAGAGTAGCTTACGAAGAGGCTTGTCTCGGAAAGGATTTCCCTCAGATCCTTCTTCTGGATAGATCACAAGGCAAGGGATGTGCTCTGTGGGACATTTCTTGAAGAGCTTTCGGTCGCGTGCATAGCCAGCGAGCTGTCGGATGATGTCGGAGCTGATCTTGGATTTACTCCCGAGGCTGGGTATATACTTCGTGTCTATGACAAGTCGGGGATCAAGGCAGATGAAGTCTGGATAACCTGTACTCCCCTTTGCCTGATATAAGATCTGATTTCCATAGGCTTCGCGAAGTAGCCCGAGGACATAGTGCTCGTAGAGTAAGGGCATATCCAGCCAAAAGACGGGGCAGTCCTCTTCGCTGCTCTGTATGTTCGTCAGGCTATAGTCGTAGCGACGCAGGATGAGCTGCGCCAGACGTATCGCTTCGGAGTAGGTGCGGAAGAGCTTCTGATGCTTGAGGTGCTTGAGTTCCCATACCTCGATCTCATCACTGACATGGGCGAAAGCTGATAGACACTGGTTGAGCGTATGCTCCAGCGAAGAGCGACTCTCCGAGTGAGGCAAGGTCTGCAGGAGCTGTCGGACGAAGTTCAGTGCCTTTTTCAGCAGGCGATTCTCTGGGATATCTACGGAATACTCTTGGTAGCGGCAGAAGACTTTGTCGGGGCGCTTGCGTAGGACGTTCGTGCGCTCGTGGCGAAGCACGCTGATGTGTCCCTTGACCTTCTTGAGGTTCTCTTCTCGCTGGATGTAGTCTTTCTTTAGTCCACCCTGCACGATCGCTCTCACCACAGAGAGGAAGTGCACGACGATGAGGGGACTGAGGACACTCTGCAGCTCGGGAGCCTTGATGCGTGGCTGCTCCATATCGATCCCATAGATCTCAGAGAAGGCTTCTAACTCAAACCCCGCCTGCAGACAGCGACTGAAGAGCTGGAGGAAGTCAATCTTGCTGCATCCAGCTTTGGGCGTGACGACTAAAGGCTCCTCATCATCGAACCACTGCGCCCCGATGACGTAGGTGGTGTAGTATCCAGCTTCCTCCTCGGTCTCAGCTTTCTCATCTTCCTCTCCAGGGAAGATACCATTCCACTGCCAGCGAAAGAACCAGCGGTCTTTTTCCTGCTTAGACGGTAGACGCATCCCCTCCTTCCACTTCTCGTGGGGGGAGGAGATGCCATCTAATTGCTGATGCTCTTGATATAGCATTAGGCTTCGCTATCCGAAGATGCTTCGGGCTTCTCAGTGGTGGCAGGGTTAAAGCATTCGCCCTTCTCCCAAGCTGCGAAGTACTTCTCATCATTCTCCTTCCCCTGCAAGATGCCGTCCTTGATATATTCGCGGAGGAGCGGGATCACCTCGTAGCGCATCTTCATCTGGAGAGCTTCAAGCGTCTCTGCTAAGAAGTAGCTGTGCCCGACCTTCAAGTCCTCCAGATCGAAGTCGCCTGCCTTATGTGTCGCGATGAAGGAAGTCGCTTCGTCTGTACCATCGCCATTGATCTGCTTAAAGAGAGCTAAGGCCTTGGCGCGCACCGCGTCATCCTTGATACAAGTCTTGATGACCTCGGGATCCGTCTTGAGTGTGATGAAGGCAAAGCGGCGACGCACAGCATAGTCGATCGATCCTGTAGAGCGGTCGGTCGTATTCATCGTGCCAATGATGTAGAGGTTGGAGGGGACAGAGAAACTATCCTTAGAGTAGGGTAGGGTGACCTTAATGGGATGCTTCCCCTCTCCCGTACGCTTATCAGCTTCGAGGAGCGTAATCAACTCCCCGAAGATGCGTGAGATATAGCCTCGGTTGATCTCGTCAATGATCAATATATGGGGCTTGTTGGAAGCCTTTTCTTTACCTTGGTATTCCCTTTTAACGGCCTCAATGAAGGCTTCCTTATAGTCCTTATGGGGGTTCCTCTTCTCTATGCCTAGCGCCTGTTTTTTGATAGCCTCAATGCTAGGTTGGGATGGCGAGTATTCTTCTCCTTTATTATTCTTCCTAGGTCGTGTCGTGCGTATGTTAATGGTCTTCTTCTTTGCATCCCACCAAACATATATTGATGAGGTGCGAGTGATAGTCGGGATCTCTCGTCGGTTCTCATATCCCCGTATCTTCTGTAAGTAGTCATCGATGCAGGCTATGATATCGATCTCTTGATGATCAGTTGCTTTGTTTGCTTGCATACAGGCCTGTTTGAAGATACCCGCCTCGACGTTGTAGGTGATATGCTCTCCTTGTAGCTCAGGCTTTACTCCTTCGACGAAGTCCTCATAGTCCATAGACTGGTGGAAGGTGCAGAAGGCTATTTGTCCTTCCTGGCGAAGGCGCTCGTACTCATCCATCACTTTTATATGGTCTTCCAGTCCTGTGAACGAGGGGTTACAGAGGGCTACTGCGAGGGAAGCCGTCGTATATGTCTTGCCTGTGCCAGGGGCACCTTGCAAGATGATGTTCTTCTTCTCCTTTAATAGAGAGACGCACTCATTCAGCAGCAGAGTATCTGATTTAGATGTGTCAGAGAGGGGAGTTCCATTTTTTAGCTGGGCGAGTAGTTTCTTCATGTATGGGTATTGCTTTTTAGCCTGTTTCGTGAAAAAGCCACAGATACCTTGCTGGAAGTCTTCGGTGTTGAAGGTATTCTCCTCAGGGACATTCGTAAGAATTTCAACTGATCGAAGAACTGAATAAGGACTCTGCTCTCCAGCTTCTTCATTCGTGAGGTGTGGCTCATCAGTTATTTGGCAAAGCTTTTTAGGCTTTTTACCTTGACACACGAGTACAAGTGTCCCTTGTGGTTGAGCACTTAGGTACTTGCGAAGAAACTGATGCTTTTCAGTTAGTGTGATGGTGTGGTTGCTCTCAAGTTGAGTCATCAAGCTGGATTGTTTCCCTTCGCTATTGGCTTCTCCCAGGTCTATATGCCAATAGATTGGATCCTCTTTCTCCATAGTCTTATGCTTAACATTATGTGTGATGAAGCTGAAGCCTCATAGCGGCAATGGTTGAGGTAACTATTACTTCACGCTAAGGGACAGCTGCGTAATATCTTGCGCTAAAGGACCTCGAGCTGGGCGAAGCGCAGGAGGAGCTTCTTCGTTTCGCCGGTGTCGAAGGTGACGGTAGCCTTGGCATTGTCGCCACGCCCTTCGAGCTCGTCGATGACACCCGCACCGAAGCGCTTGTGCACGACGCGTCCGCCGACAGCGAGCGCACCGATACGCTTGTGCTTCTCCTCGGGTGTATCACTCGCCTCTCTGCGCTCGATGAGGACACGGCGCGAAGGAGCGGGAGGAGCCGAACGGAAGACGGGGCGGTCGGAGAAGTCCGTTGGGAGGTCACCACCTGTGGGACGTACTGCCTTGGGGCGGTCCCAGGGCGAGGCGTGACTGCTTAGCCCTGAGTCGAAGGTCACTAATTCCTTGGGGAGCTCACGGACGAAGCGGCTGGGACGGCTGAACTCCGTGCGCCCATTGCGGAAGCGCTCTCTCGCATAGCCGATATGACAAGTCTTCTCGGCACGCGTCAGGGCGACGTAGAAGAGTCGGCGCTCTTCCTCCAGCTCCTTGCCCGTATTGCTCATCATCGAGGGGAAGAGATCTTCCTCCAGCCCTACGATAAATACGTGAGGGAACTCCAGTCCCTTTGCCGAGTGGACGGTCATCAGCGTGATGCAGTCTTCCTCGTCGCCCGCCTTGTCTTGGTCGGTCATCAGCGCGATCTCGCTGAGGTAGACGCCGAGTGAGGGCGTCTGATCGGCCTCGAGAGCGGCGTGGATGTATTCGTCGATACCACCGAGTAGCTCCTGGATGTTCTCCACGCGCCCCTTGCCTTCGCTGGTGGTGTCGCTCTTGAGATCGGTGAGGATACCCGTCTCATTGATCACGCGCTCGGCGATCGCATAGAGGTCATCCTCCTGCTGATTGTAGGTACGCAGGTCATCGAGGAGGGCAGCGAAGGCTTGTAGTCGGGCTGCCGTGGGCTTATTGACCTCCACGCCATAGGCGAGAGGGTCACGGAGGATCTGCATCATCGGCAGGCCCTGCTGTGAGGCGGCCTGACGCACACGCTGTACTGTCGTGTCGCCGATGCTGCGCTTGGGGTAGTTGATGATACGCAGGAGAGCCTCTTCATCCAGCTCATTGACTAAGACGCGGAAGTAGGCGACGACGTCCATGATCTCCTTGTGGTCAAAGAATGAGCGTCCGCCATAGATACGGAAGGGGAGTCCTACACGGCGGAAGACCTGCTCGAGGGTACGGCTCTGCGCATTGGTGCGGTAGAGGATAGCCACTGAGCTGTAGGGAGCACCATCGCGGTGAAGGCGCTGTACCTCGTCGGAGACCCAGAGAGCTTCGAGGTCACCCGTGAGTGCCTCATGCACAGTGATAGGCTCACCGACAGACTCCTCCGAGAAGACATCCTTGGGGATCTGGTACTCGTTGTTCGCGATGATATGCCCCGCGGCCTTGACGATGGTCTGCGTGGAGCGGTAGTTGCGCTCGAGCTTGAAGGTGCGGGCGTTGGGGAAGGTCTTCTCGAAGCTGAGGATATTGTCCAAGTTCGCTCCGCGGAAGGAGTAGATACTCTGGGCATCATCGCCGACGACGAAGATAGCACCCTTGTCCTGCATCAGCTGGCGTGCGATCATGTACTGGGCGAAGTTGGTATCCTGATACTCGTCGATGAGGAGGTAATCGATGCGGTCCTGCCAGAGCTTCAGTACATCGGGGTGCTGGCGGAAGAGGATATTGATCTGCAGCAGGAGGTCATCGAAGTCCATCGCATTGGAGCGCTTGAGCTCAGCCTCGTAGTGCTGGTAGATCTCGTAGAGCTTCGGCAGGCCACTCTTCGCATCGTACTTGAGGAAGTCAGTGTAGGAGGCGTAGGCACTGGCGGTGATGAGGCGGTTCTTCGCCGAGGAGATGCGGTTGTGCACGACATTGGGCTTGTAGACCTTGTCGTCGAGACCGAGCTGCTTGATGATGGCCTTGATACGGCTACGGCTGTCGGAGGTATTGTAGATCGAGTAGTCCGAGGTGTAGCCGAGTAGGGGAGCGTGCTGTCGGAGGATCTTCCCGAAGATCGAGTGGAAGGTGCCCATATGGATCTGCCGAGCTACCGAGCCGACGTGGCTCGAGATACGCTCCTGCATCTCACGGGCGGCCTTGTTGGTGAAGGTCAGCGCCATGAGACCTGCGGGGTGATAGCCCGAGTCTAAGAGATAGAGGAGCTTGTAGACGAGGACGCGGGTCTTACCGCTGCCTGCGCCAGCGATGACCAGTGCGGGGCCATCGTTGTAGACGACGGCGGCACGCTGGGCTTCGTTGAGCTCACTGAGGTAGGGTAGGTCGAGGGTATCACTTGCACTCATGACGAGAGGGGTATATATAATAATGTAGGGGAAGGCCGATATGCCGAGCTCTTGCTTCGGGAGCTAAGGGCTTCTTTTGCCCCGCAAAGGTACAGCGAATCTCTCCATAATATATATAGGTATGAGCCCCACAATGCGGTTGCATTGCGGGGCTCACTGCTCTTAGGGCGTCGCTATCTCTGAGCTACAGCTTAGTGCTGCATGCTGCGATGGCTGTGCCAGTCTCTACGCAAGCGATGGAGGAGGCGACGCGTGAGGCGTACCCCTTCGGGGATAGCTCCGACGAGGAGTATGAAGAGAAAGAGACTGGGAAGACGATCCTTCCAGTTGTCACCAGCGGACTCTGCGTAATAGAGTAGCCAAGCGAGGAAGGCGTAAAGGATAGTGAGTAGGATTCGCTCCATAGGCATTATCATTGTGGATTCAGTTGAGCTGTATGAGGGAAGCCTGAGGGCAAGTGCGTATGTTGGTGCCAAGGCTCACCCTGCGAAGATAGTACATTATTATCATATAGATGCTTATCCTATAGAGCGCCTTGTCGGCAGAGCCTCTTCGGCAAGGTCTGCTGACCTATATGAGCCTGTTGCAGCGAGTCCTGTCCTCTATTTAGAGTGCTAAGGCATCGCACGCCCAGTTCCCCGATATATCTCTCCGAAGAGATACCAAAGCCCTTCGCCTTATCGCGCGTATTCCTCTTATCCAGCGGAGGGAAAAGTGTCC